>NFZD01009916.1_pt1 | contig 10374 bp, 13 predicted proteins | sample 1095381 | NCBI WGS metagenome assembly NFZD01 (sample SAMN03609891, study PRJNA323583) | gut metagenome | isolation source: feces | host: Rattus norvegicus | place: Denmark: Riget | collected 2013 | reverse complement strand
GCATTGTTTGGTGGAGCTATGCCCTCAATATCCGAACACTCGATAGTGAGGGTATTCGCTCCGCTGATGTTGAATGTCAGCACGATTTTTCGCCCTTTGTCTCCGTGGTCGTACAGATATACGGAGTTTACCAGCGTGTCGATGATTCTACGCTGATATTCTATATCGTTTATATCGCCCTTCTTGAATGAAGCGAGCCAGTACATGATACGCTCCTTCGTCAAGAGGGGCTTTTTCATTTCTTCTCGGGCAATCTGACCCTCAAGGTCTCGTCTCTCTGCTTCCAGCTCCTCCAGTCTCTCTTTGGTGGTACTGGTGAATATTCCTTGCTCGATTGCTGTCAACAGGTTCTTTATCTTTTTATTGGTCTCTTTCAACATTCCCTGTAAGCTCACCAGCACAGATGTATCTTGAAGCTCTTTCTCTATCAGCTCCATAGCTCGTGTTGCTATGAGTTCGATATTCTCGTCTGTGAGGACATTCTCTACTGTGTACTGGACAACGAGCTTTTCTATCCAGTCTTTCTTCTCCACCTTTTTATCGCAGTTATGATTCCTCTTACGATTCACACACTTATAGTAATAATGAAGTTTTCCCGATTTTGATGTACCACTCTCACCGACCATATTAGAGCCACAGTGACCGCAAAACAGCTTCGTGGATAGTAAGTAGTCCTCGATAGATTTGTTCCTCGCACGAGCCGCATAGTTGTGTTTGAACAGGGCTTGTACTTTCTCAAACAGTTCTCGACTGATGATGGGCGGTACAACGTCCTCCAGCACTACATCATCGAAGCGATATACACCGATGTATTTGTCATTTCTCAAGATTCTACTCAAGCTGTTTTTATTAAAGGCGTTCCCTCGGGAAGTCTTATACCCCTGTTCGTTGAGGTATTGGACAATATCGTTTTGCGATTTACCTTCAGCATACATAGTAAAGATAGCCTGTACTGCTTTTGCTCCAACAGGGTCAATCTCGAATTTCTTATCAACAATTTTATAGCCCAGCACTGGTGTACCCATGGCGATACCATGTAGGGCGTTCTCTTTCATACCTCGTCTGATACTTCGGGCGAGGTTTTCGCTGTAATACTCGGCGTAACCCTCAAGGACAGATTCAAGAATAATGCCCTCGGGTGTGTCCGGCATGGGTTGTTTCGCATAGAAGATTTTTACACCATTCTTCTTGAGCTTCGCTTTGTAGATTGCAGAATCGTATCTGTTACGAGCGAAACGGTCAAGAGTGTACATAATTACAGCGTCAAAGTGTCCTCTTTCAGAATCCTTAATGAGTTTTTGAAACATCGGGCGATTGTCGGTCTTGCCCGATATGGCTCTGTCGCAGTATTCATCTATCACCACAAAATCGTTCTTCATGGCGAACTCGTGGCACTCTCGAAGCTGACCCTCAATAGATTCTTCCCTTTGGTTATGGCTCGAATAACGAGCATATATTACCGCTTTCGTAGTACCACCTCCAGTTGCTTCTTTCTCTTTATCAATTCAAAGGGAATGACTTTAGATTGCCGTAGCTGTGTCATTATCCCCCTCTAATTCTTTTCTATTTTCAAATTCATAGACCATACTCATAAACTCATGTTTCGCTCTACGAGACAGTGAGCGATAGATTTTAAGTATGTCCTGTTCGTCCTCGTTCTGTGGTACTTGCTGTGGAGCGAGGTCTTCTTCGTCAGCGAAGAAATCCATAACGGAACACCCCAGCTCTTGTGCGAACTCCAATAGTTCGCTTTCTTTTGGTAGAGACCCTTTGTTGATAGCAGTAACAAACGATGAAGACCCTTTGACCTTCTTAACTACTGCTGTAAGATTCGTTCCTCGTTCGGCACAAATACGCTTGATATTTTCAGCGAATGTCATTGTCTAATTCTCCCTTCACAAATTATTCACAAATTTAATTCGGATTTTTAGAATTTACCTATTGACAATTCGTGAAATAAGAATTATAATAAGAACAAGAAATTCGGAAATCACGAATTGGCAATAAGAAAGCGACCTCTCGAAATTGGCAGTTTCGGGAAGTAGTTGAGTTTGGGTATGTTTGTAAGAATAATAATAACACAAATTCGCCTTTTTGTCAATATCAGTTCCGAATTTCAGAACACGAAAGGAGGTAAAAATCGTGAGTGTCAAGTCGAGAATGGAGAAATTACGAATTTCACAGGTGGATATGATTTTGGAGCTTCGTGAGCGAGGTTATGAAGTTTCTCCCCCTATGATGTCAAGTATTCTTCGAGGAACTTATACCTACCCCAAAGCGAAGAAGATTCTCGCTGTATGCGAGGAGATACTCGCAGAGCGAGAGCATGAATCTGACTGATGGACAGATAAATGACCTCGCATATCCATTGGTGGGTATCGTAACGAAGTTTTACGAAGACCCGAAGAACGAGGAGGAATTTCAGAAATGGCTAACACAGCAAAAGGAAAAAGAATCAACCGACACAAACTCGCAGTAATTCAAGCGTATGCAATTATCGCCCTGTTTGTTGTCTTTGGTATCATCGCCGGATTCATTTGGGGCAGATTCACAGCTCCTACGAAAGTTGAGACAGTAACTCTTACAGAGACAGTGGAGACCCCTGTTTATGAATCAGATTCACTTCCGGCAGTTTCAGATGTGACCTATTTCGATGTTCCATTATCTCACAGCTTGCAACGATATATCTATGAAATATGCTCCGACAAGGGCGTACCTGTCACACTGGTTATGGCGATGATTGAACACGAAAGCGGCTTCAACCCCGAAGCGATAAGCTCCACTGACGATTATGGTCTCATGCAGATTAACGCTATCAATCACGAATGGCTCAAAGAAGATTACCGATGTGCCGACATGACAGACCCTTATCAAAATGTTTTCTGTGGTGTGGAGATTATCAGTACATACCTTCAGAAGTACGATGGAGATTACACAAAAGCTCTCATGGCATACAACATGGGTGATTATGGAGCAAGAAAAGCGTGGGAAAACGGTGTGAACAGTACGAATTACACGGTTAAGATACTGGGGCTGTTGGAGTATTACGAGGAGGAATACAACAATGCCAAAAGTTCTAATGGTGAAGGATAAACCCGAGACCCTGTTCTCTACAAGAGATTTCGAGGAATTGATTGATAAGCACATGGGTTTTGAGTGTGCAAAGCACTACCGAGAACAAATCACCGAGCTTTCAGATTGTATCAGAGACCTCACCAAGTATATAGACGATAAGGACATTTGCTCCGAAGTCGAGGAGGTGTTGAAAATCAGTGGGTACTAATAACAGAAAGACCGGGAACACCTTTGAAGCTGACTTTTGCGAGATTCTGTTTGAGCATGGCTTTTGGGTACATAACATGGCTCAAAATCGAGCCGGACAGCCAGCAGATGTTATCGCCAGTAAGAACAAGGTCTCGTATCTGATTGACTGTAAGGTGTGCGAAAACAACACTTTCCCACTCTCCCGAGTAGAAGAAAATCAGCACAATGCGATGGACTTGTGGAAAGAATGTGGAAATGGCGAGGGCTGGTTCGCCCTCAAGGTCGAGGAAGAAGAAATCGTTATGATTCCTCACTTTTCCATTAAAGCTCTCATGCGTGAGAAGTCGGTTCTTAATTTGACCGACATTCGAGAGTATGGGGTCAAGCTGGAAAGGTGGTTGAAGAAATGTATGTAGATATTTTTAATACCGACCAACGATACGATTTGATTGTGACTGACCCACCGTGGAAACAAGCTAAAGGTGGTAAGAAATCAGTCAGAGAAAACAGTAGCGGAAAACCTCTTGATTACCCGGTGTGTTCGCTGGAGGAAATCAAAGAGCATTTAAGAGCCGCTGACGCTCTCACTTCGGATAATGCTGTACTATTCTTGTGGACAATCGACAAATACCTGTTTGAAGCCGAGGAAATGGCAAAAGAACTGGGCTATAAGCTACACGCAAGAATGATATGGAACAAGGTAACTGGTATTCCAGCGGCTTTCACGGTTCGCTATGGACATGAGTATCTTCTCTATATGTATAAGGGAAAGCTCGTTCCTGTGGCCACCGAGGAGCGAGGAAAGATTCATACCGTGTTCACCGAGCAAGTCAAAAGGCACAGTCAGAAGCCCGAGATTTCATTTGAAATCATTAACAGGCTCTACCCCGATTTGAAGAAGCTCGAAATGTACGCCCGATTAGAGAGAGAGGGTTACGATTGCTGGGGTAACGAAGTTGTACCACCTACTAAAAGCAGTTCAGATTGGCTGGACGAGCTGTTGGGAGGTGAGTAAATGCAGATAGCAGTATCAAACACCCTAACGGTCACAGACCCTACAAAAGAAATGCTGATGTGGTGCAAGAGGAATCTTGTTATCTCTAACCCCGAGTATGCCAAGAAAGCTCGTATGGGCTTTTGGCTCGGAGATACACCTAAAACCCTATCACTGTTTGAAGTCCGAGGGAATGAGCTGGTGCTTCCTTTTGGAGTGCTTCGTTCATTACCCAAAGAGGTTACAGATAGTGCGGTGTTTGAGAGCGATTTTAAGCCCTCACAGGCGATTGATTTTCAAGCTGATGTTCCACTCTATGATTACCAAAAAGTCGCTGTGGAAGCGATGGTAGCCGCCAAGTATGGGATTCTACAAAGTCCGGCTGGCAGTGGTAAAACACAGATGGGAATTGCTCTCGCTGTTCAATTACAAAGGCGTACATTATGGCTCTGTCATACACTCGACCTTGTGAAGCAAAGCCGAGACCGAGCCAAGTTATACATGAGTGAAGACCTCATGGGTACTATCACTGAAGGTAAGGTCAATCTCGGAAGTGGAATCACATTCGCTACGATTCAGACCATGAGTAAGCTCGACCTTGCACAATACAAGGATTACTGGGATTGCATAATCACAGACGAGGTACACAGGGTCAGTGGTAGTCCAACAGCAGTTACACAATATCAGAAGGTCTTGAACAGTTTGTCAGCTCGACACAAATATGGTCTGTCGGCAACAGTACACAGGTCTGATGGTATGATTCAAGCCACTTATGCTCTCGTAGGAGAAATCGCTTACCGAGTTCCCGATGAAGCTGTGGCTGACAAGATTATGAAGGTAGGTATCTTACCTGTCGGTACAGGAGTTCAAATCAGTAGAGCTTGTCTCAACACTGACGGAACACTTAATTACGCAAGGTTAATTTCCTACCTATGCGATAACGAGAAGCGAAATCAAATCATCACGAATTGTATCGTGAGGGATTGTAACCACCCGAGCCTTATATTATCCGACAGACTGGAACACCTCCAGTACCTCATGGACAGTTTACCGCCCGAGCTGGAAGAAGACGCTGTTTTTATAAGCGGCAAAATGACTACCAAAAAGGGTAAGGCTGAACGAGAACAGGCTCTTGAGGATATGAGAACTGGTAGAAAGAAATTCCTCTTTGCTACCTACTCTCTCGCAAAAGAAGGGCTGGACATTCCTTGTTTGGAGCGTCTGTACCTCACTACTCCACAGAAAGATTATGCTGTGGTAACACAGAGTATCGGGCGAATCGCTCGTACCTTCGAGGACAAGCAAGACCCTGTGGCTTACGATTTCGTAGACGATATAGCGTATCTCGTGAAATCCTACAAAAAGCGATGTGCTATCTATCGAAAGAATGGTTGTTACTTCGTGGAAGGAGGTAACACATGAGACTTGTAAGTTATGACTTTGAAGTATTCGCCTATGACTGGTTGGTGGTACTCAAGGATAAAGAAACAGGTATTCGCACTCGTATTCACAACGACAATGAAGCTCTGAAAATGGCTCTCTCCGATGATTCAATCTATGTGGGATTCAATAGTAAACACTACGACCAGTTCATCGCCAAAGCGGTAGCGGCTGGGTTTACCCCACAGGAAGTAAAACAGGTCAATGACTACATCATCGGTGGCGGTCAAGGCTGGGAATGTCCTATGCTTCGAGACTTCTACTTCGCTTTCAACAATGTAGATGTGAAAGATGATATGCAGATGGGGTTGTCTCTGAAAGCTATCGAAGCACATTTGGGATTGTCAGTGAAGGAAAGCTCTGTACCGTTCGACATTGACAGACCTCTCACCCCGGAAGAAATTGAGGAGACATTCTTCTACTGTGAACATGATGTAGATACCACCGAGAAGATTTTGGACATTCGTAAGGATTACTTCAAGAACAAAATCAACCTCGGAAGATTGGCTGGTCTTTCTGATGTAAAAGCTATGGGAATGACAAATGCCAAGTTGACAGCCGCTTTGCTGAAGGCAAGCAAACAGCCACACGATGATGAACGAAAGTATGTTTATCCCGAGAATTTAAGGCGTGAGTACATACCCCCGGAAGTGTTCGCTTTCTTCGATAAGATGTACGATATGTCGATTTCGGATAAAGACCTGTTCAGTGGAAAACTTGAGTTGTACATCGGTGAGTGTCCTGTGACGATTGGCTATGGTGGTATTCATGGTGCTATCCCTAACTTCATGTGGGAAGAAGACGAAGACCGAGTAACCAAAAATAAAGATGTTGGTAGTTACTACCCTCACCTTTGCACAATCAATGGTTACACGAGCCGAAACATTCCTTCGCCGCAGATATACGAGAATGTGCTTGAAACACGAATGAAAGCCAAAGCAGACGGTGACAAGGCTACTGCAAACGCTCTCAAGCTGGTGTGCAACACCACTTACGGAGCTATGCTCAACAAATACAATGACCTATTCGACCCTCTTATGGGGCGTTCGGTATGTATTAGCGGTCAGCTCTATTTGCTGGAACTGGCAGAACATTGTTACCGAGAAATCGAGGGCTTGAGAATCGTCCAGCTCAATACGGACGGTATCATGGTCGAGTGTGCAAAGACCGACCTCGATAAGCTCAACGAGATTTGCGATGAATGGCAGTCTCGAACTGGTTTCGAGCTGGAGGAAGATTCAGTCGTTAAGATTGCACAGAAAGATGTAAACAATTATGTAGAAGTTCAACCCGGGGGAAAGTCCAAAGCAAAAGGCGGCTATCTCGTCAAAGGTATTTCCACAGTCGGTGCTTTCAATATCAACAATTCGTGTTGTATCGTGGCTACTGCTCTGAAGGAGTATTTCGTGAACGGTACACCTGTTGAAGACACAATCAATGCTTGTGATGATATTTTCCAGTTTCAGATTGTGGCGAAAGCCGGGGCGAAATATCGAGAAGCCTACCATGTTGTCGGTGATAAAAAAGAGCCTGTACAAAAGGTCAACCGAGTGTATGCGACAGCAGATACGAAATACGGAAAATTGTTCAAGGTCAAAGCCGAGGACGATTCTACCGCTAAAATCGAAATGCTCCCGGAACACTGCATTATCGACAATGACAATCAATTAAGCATTTCCGATGTGGACAGAACTTTCTACATTGAAATGGCAAAAAAGCGTGTCAATGATTTTTTGGGTATAAAACCCGAAAGAAAAACAAGGAGGAAAAAACAAATGGCAACAGCTAAAACAACAGCAACCCCGACCCCTACCAATGTGTATCAGAAGCTCATGGTAGCGAGAGCAAAGTTCCTTGAGAGCGATGTTCAGAAAACAGGTAAGAATATGCACCTGTCTTTCAAATACTTCGAGCTGGAGGACATTGTACCTACTGCTATCAGAATCTTCAATGAGGTAGGACTTATCCCTATCGTGAACTTCACCGCGGAAGTGGCAACGATGGACATTATCAACACTGATACTCCCGAAGAAGTTATCCGTTTTGAAGCTCCATTCAATCAGATTGCTCCTATTGTGAGCAACACTGGTAAACAGGCTACAAACGAAATGCAAGCTCTCGGAAGTTCCATTACTTACATGAGACGCTATCTCTACATGATTGCTCTCGACATTTGCGAAAGCGACAGTATCGACCCTAACATCGGTAAGGGTGAAGCACCTTCTACCCCAGCTCCTAAAGCTCCGGCTACTCCCGAGCAGAGACAGGAAGTAAAGCAGAATCTCACTGGTAAGGACGGAAACGCTACCCAGTTGCAGATTAAGGGTTTGAAGAATGTTCTCAAGAAGCTCAAGGATAAAGACCCGAGCAAGGAAGAAATGATTGCGAAGATTGCAGTTGAGACTGAAGGTTTCACTGTCATTTCCAAGACTGACTGTGAAGCGATGATTGAGCGTATTACCGCTATGCTGGAGGAAGGAGACGCTGAATAATGACAGATATTAAATGGATTGAGGGCAATCGTATTCAGATTGCTCCTCCGAAGAAGACAAAGAAAATCACAGGTACTCGCTTCGCTACTATCCTCGGTCTGAATCCGTGGAGTACCGCATTTGAAATGTGGTGTGCGATTACCAAGACCTATGAGAAGCCTTTTGAGGACACGATTTATACCATCGCTGGTAAGACAATCGAACCTAAACTGGCGGCTTATATGAAGAAGTCCTATGGTATGGAAATCACTTCTCCTACCGATGTGTGGGGAGTTGATTACTTCAATAAGACATGGGGTGACTTCTTCCCGGACAACCCTCATTTGGGCGGTATGTGGGATTACCTCTCCAAAGATGAAGACGGTAAGACTGACGCTGTACTGGAAATGAAGACTACCAAGAGAGCCGAGGACTGGGAAAACGATGTTCCCGAGTATTACGCTTTACAAGCGGCACTTTACGCATGGTTGCTGGGTGTTGACGATGTAATCATGGTTGCTTCTTTCCTTGAGGAAAAAGATTACTCTGCTCCCGAGAAGTTTAAGCCGAGTGCTTCCAACACCATTACTGTTGAGTTCAAGGTTTCCGAGCGTTACCCGGACTTCGCAGACAAGGTGGCACAGGTGGAGAAATGGTGGTCTGACTATGTGGACACTGGTATTTCTCCGGCATTTGACGAGAAGAAGGACGCTGAAATTCTTGCGGCACTTCGTACCAACACTCTTGCTCCCGACACCGATATTGACGCTTTGATTGCCGAAGCTGAAGGTATCAAGAAAGAGCTGGACGAGGTAGCGGCTACCACAGCCGACAAGGAAAAGCGTCTCAAGGTAATCAACGACATTATCAAGGAACACGCTGTCTCCCAGTTCCGTGAGGGAGATAAAAAGGTTGAAGTCAAGGGTGCTACATACTGCTGGACAGTATCTCGTTCCGAGACTACTACCATCGACAAGGACGCACTGAAAGCTGACGGTCTGCTCGACAAGTATCAGAAGAAGTCCGAACAGTACCGTATGACCGTGAAATAAGGAGGATATGAACAATGGCAAAAACAGCAAAGGAACTCACCAACGAGGTTAAGGCTCTGCACGAAAAGCAGACCGAGGAAATGAGACAGCTCGAACAGGAGCGTGAAGAAGCTCTCAAGGCTGAAAAGTACGATGAAGGAGCTACCGAACTCAAGAATCTGTATGATTCCTATGTTCGTGCTGGATTCACCGAGGAACAGGCATGGGAACTGGTAACAATCATGGTGTCTAATGGCACTAAAAGAACATTGTTTTAAGGGGGATAAACGCTATGTATGTAAATCCGTTTTGGCTCGGAGTAGCCGCAACCATCATCGTTGAAGTGGTGGTAATTATCGGTATTTGTGTTATCGCCGGAATGAAAAACAATAACAAGGAGGATAAATAAAATGGCAAGAATACCCATGACAAGCGGTTTCGTAGTAATCCCGGAGGGTGAGTATGTATTCCGCATTTATGATGTAATCCATGACGAGGAGTTCGGCAAGATTGAAGTTAAGCTCGTCAACGCACAGGGAGCTACCCACACAGAGCGTTTCACTCTGAAGGACAGCAACGATGAATATAACGAGAAGGCTCTCAATGCTTTCAGTTATTTCGCCAAAACTGCTATGAACGATTACGCTCTCGAAGATGTAGACCCCGAGGAGCTTATCGACCACTATATCAGAGCCGAGGTCGTTCATACTACCCAGCCTAACCGCAACAATCCCGAGAAGAATATCACTTTCGCAAATCTCGGTGACAAAGCTCCGGCTGACGGTTTCGATACCGAGCCTGTCTCTCGTGCTTTGACTATCGGGCGTGGCACTGGTAACAACACCAAAGCCGCACCTAAAGCTACTGCTCCCAAGCAGACCGCTACTGCACCGAAGAAAGGTTTAGACCTTGACGCACTGTTGGGTTAAGACGATAGCCGGGAGAGGGTTTCGGCTCTCTCCCGGAATATAAAGGAGGTTTACAAAATGCCTATGAATATCGGGCGTTCCAAAGAGGAACAGGAACGAATCGACAAGCTCGTGGCTCTTATGGGAGACCATATCGACAGCGACATTGTGTATGAGCTGTGGGAGCGAGGATTCTTTGTAAAACCAGCGTCTATCCATCATCACGGACAGTATGACGGAGCTTTGTTCGACCACTCCTACGAGGT
>NFZD01001972.1_pt1 | contig 10383 bp, 17 predicted proteins | sample 1095381 | NCBI WGS metagenome assembly NFZD01 (sample SAMN03609891, study PRJNA323583) | gut metagenome | isolation source: feces | host: Rattus norvegicus | place: Denmark: Riget | collected 2013 | reverse complement strand
GATAGGGTCAAGCGGTGATTATGCACGGATAGGGTCAAGCGGTGATTCTGCACAGATAGGGTCAAGCGGTAATTATGCACGGATTAAATCAGAAGGACAAGGAGCAGTAATAATGTGTGCAGGGGCAAATAGCAAAGCAAGAGCGAAAAAAGGCTCTTGGATAACGCTTGCCGAATATGGTGATAACAGGAAACCAGTATGCGTTAAAACCGAGCAAGTTGACGGTGAACGAATTAAAGAAGATACTTGGTATTCGTTGGTTAACGGTGAATTTAAGGAAATAGAGTTATGAACGCAGACATTACCTATTGCGTAGGTGTTGGCAAGTTCTTGTGCAAGACTTGCAAGAGATTGAGAGAGAAGAATGATGCAACAACAAGGTGGTATATCAATCCGCCTTACAAGAATGGAAGTTGCAAAGTGTATTTACCGATAACGAATGAATGATTATGACAATCTTAGAACAAGAAACAATGAACGCAGTAAAGAACTACTGCAATTCCAAAGCCAACATTGATTGGGAGCAACGAAGATACGAGATTGCAAAGGAATTATTGGTTAATCAATGTAATCAAGGCTTGGGTAATCACGAACTTATTCAAGCGTGCATCGAAACGGCAGACTTATTCATTTATGAACTTAAAAAACAAAAACAATGAAAACAATAACAATTGAAATCCCAGACGGGAAGAAAGCAGAATGGATTGACGGAGTGCTGACATTGGTTGACGACAAACCACAAGACCCAAACGAGCAAATTAAGTCATTTGAAGATGCTATAAGGTTCTTAGGAATCGGTGAATTTGATAATGAAGATTATTTGTATTACTTACTAGGTTTTCCAGTTCCTATTCTTGCAAACGATGAAGATATTATTCGCAAAATAAATGCTTATGCTAAACTCATCACTATTGCAACTGCATGGAATAAGATTGACGGATTTGTGGCGTACTGGGAAGATACAAGCCAATACAAGTATTTTCCTTGGTTCGAGTATTCAAGAGATGCTGCGGGGTTCGTGTGTGTGTCTACGACTTGTGCGACTACGACTGTGGATGCTGGTATCGATTCTCGGCTTTGCTTCAAAACACGCGAACGTGCAAAACAATTTGGAGAGCAATTCATTGACCTTTGGAATGATTTTTTGAGATAGAAAATTATGTTAGGAACTCACAACAGTATGACTTATGCCAAGCCGTATCACTGGTACGGCTGGCTTATGATACCTTTTGCTAGGTGTCAGAAAAAGAACCTTAGAGAGCAGTTATTGGAAGGTGCAAGGTGCTTTGACTTGCGTATCAGGTTCGACAAAGACGGCACTCCTTATTTCGCTCACGGAGCAATGCGAGTGAAAGGCGATGTATATGGAGTGCTTACGGATTTGAAAATTCAAACAATGTTTCTAAAAGAAAAGTTACTTGTAAGGCTTATTCTCGAAGACCCGAAACTGCGTAAAGAACAAGAGATATTATTCATTGATTTCTGCAATGATATTGAAAACGTGTTTGGCGAATATATGACTTTCTTCGAGGGTCGCAGAAAAGGCGATTGGGCATTGATTTATGACTTCAAGCACAAGCAACCGATAAACCAGTTTGTAGGCTCTATGGCAGAAGACGCAAGGTGGTACGAAAAGATAATGCCGTTTGCCTACGCCTGCAGAAAGAACAAAGCGAATATGCAACTCGCCACTGATGTTTTGAAAGACAAAGTTAACTTATTCGATTTTGTATGAAAATGACAGTAGAAGATTTGATTAAAGAATTGAGCGATTTTCCAAAGGATATGGAAGTAGTGCTCTTTCGTGAGGGTTGCGAAGATTATGAGGGGTTTTACGATAACTTCATAAGGCTTGAAATTAACGATGACGGACAACTTGTAATAGATTAAATTATGTGGTACACAATTAAGACAAGACATACAATAACGGCAGAGGGCGGAGAAGATAAGGTCGTTACTGACTTATTCCTCGTTGAAGCATTGTCAATCTTTGAGGCATACGATACTTATACGCAACATACCGAACCATACCTTACAGAAGCGGAAACTCTCGCAATTAGCAAGTATGATGTGCAAGAGGTGGTTGATACCAACACCATTACCGACAAGTGGTATCGTTACAACTTGCGAATGATTACCATTGATGAGCGAACAGGTAAGGAACGCAAGCAACCTTATGCAATGCTTATCAATGCAAACAATACAGATGATGCTCGCACAATCTATAACAAGGTTATGAGCAAGAGTGTCGTTGATTACGAGATTAAGAAGATTGCAGAAACCAAGATTGTAGAGGTTATTGGCAATACGCTTAATGCTGATGAATTGTAATAACAATGGTCGCTGATAGGTGGTTAACTCCGCCTATTGGCAGACCTTTCTAAAACTAAAGTTATGTGGATAGCAAGAAATAGAGATGGTTCGCTTTATGCTTACGAGACTGAACCGCAAAGACAAGAGAAGTCATTCGCTTTCGGAGGAGAAAGACTGCGTTTGTCTGCAATGGAATATCTTGATGTAACGTGGGAGAACTCACCGATAGAACTGGTTACCAAGCAGACAACAATACTTAATAACCGACTTTATGTGGCACACAAGAAAGGAGATGAATAATGGCATTGGGATTTAATTTTACCTTGAAAGAGGAGTGTAAGATGGAAATTGCAAAGGTGTTGTCTCTCCGCTTTATGAGCCACTATGGAAAAGGCAAAAAGCCTGATAGCGGTTACTTCTCCAACAGAGCAGTTAAGAAGATTGATGTTAAAACGTGTATGCAATGGAAATCAATTGACGGCATTGAAGGCTATAAATTCAAAATAGAAGACGGTGCATTGAAATGTATCAACGCTAAAAACGAAGCCAGTGTATCGGAGAAGGGTAATAGTTACGGTAGCACTTATTTCTCTTTCTGCAATCAGGGTGCAAAGAAAAAAGGCAGGTTAATATTAACTCTAAGGCTCGCTTATTGTTTGAAATATGGAATACATATTGATGACGAAAGAGTTAAAAGAAAGCGATTCTGCGGAACCGTTGAAAATCCAGAAATTAAGAAACCTAAATATGAAACAAAAGCAGAGTAAGGCAATAGCATTCGGCAAGCCAAAAAGCCATTTTGGTGCATATTGTCAAAATCTGACAACAAGTCTGAAAGAATTAGGTCGGTTACGGATGGCTGAGAATTACCAGACAACACTTAATCGGTTTATGGGATTTGTTGGTGGAGCGGATTTACCCTTTGACAAGATAGACCAAAAACTGATGGCAAGGTTCGAATCATATCTGCTAAATAGTGGCTTGTGCCGAAACACTTCAAGTTATTATATGCGTAATCTGTGTGCAATGTATAATCGTGCTGTTGATGAAGAATTGTGCATAGATAGAAGACCTTTCAAACGAGTGTATAGGGGAGTTGATGAAACGAAGAAACGAGCAATAAGCATAGACTATCTGAGGTCTATCAAACGGCTTACGAACCTATCGCAGTACGAAGATTTTGCAAGAGATATGTTTATGTTCTCTTTCTACACTCGCGGTATGTCATTCGTGGATATTGCTCACTTGCAAAAGGCAGATTTGTCGAACAGTATTATAACCTATCGCAGATGCAAGACAAACCAATTGTTCAACATTAAATGCGAAGAATTAACTAAGAGCATAATTGACAAATACTACGAACAAAGCAAAAATTCTTCTTACTTATTTCCTATTTTGGACAACAAGATAAACAATGAAGATATTCAGAGAAGATACCGGAGCGCTCTTCGTTGTGTCAATAGTAATCTGAAGAAGATTGCCTGCAAGATTGGATTGTCGCAGAATCTGACTATGTATGTTGCTCGCCATAGTTGGGCGAGTGTTGCAAGCAGTCTTGATGTGCCTATTTCAACAATCAGTCAGGCAATGGGGCATACAAGCGAGAAGACAACAAGAATTTATCTTGCATCAGTGAATACAAGCAATGTTGACAAAGCAAATTCAAAAATACTTAATCTTTTATGAAAGAAAATCAAAAAAATGAAAATCAGATTTAAGAAATTAAACGAGGATGCAGTGATGCCGACAAAGGCTCACGCAAGTGATGCAGGGTTTGACCTTACGGCAACGAGCAGAATGTATGATAATAACAATTGCTATGTGTATGGTTGCGGTTTGGCGGTGGAGATACCAGAGGGTTATGTGGGATTGGTCTTCCCTCGCTCCTCCAATGCAAAGAAAGACTTGTTGCTTTCCAATTCGGTCGGTGTTATTGACAGCGGTTATCGTGGCGAAATAATGGCAAAATTCAAGGCTGTTAGACCATTTCCGCAGATGTACAAAATTGGCGAGCGGTTCGCACAGTTAATCATTATGCCAATCCCAGACATCGAATGGGAAGAAGCGGAAGAATTGAGTGATAGCGAGAGAGGAATGGGCGGTTATGGTTCAAGCGGTAAATAGATATGAAAGAAGAAACATTAAAACAATTCCATATAGGTTTTAACCTGTGTAGCAAATAAATTAATTTACGGAACATCTGCGTTTTATCGTGGGTGTTCCGTCTTTTTTTTTTATCTTTGGGGAAAAGATTGTTTTATTATGGAAACCACAATTATTCAAGAGGTTATGGCATTCCTCTTTGGCAGAAAGTATTATGCTAATTTGTCGTATGGCAAACTTGAACCACAACATTCTATTAGTTCATTTATTTTTACCAGCAAGAGAGAAGCGGAAATACACAAATTGAGTTATGCTGACAATGATAGTTTTGGCTATCTAACCACAATTTCATTCCGTTCTCGCAAGGTTAATCCGTTAATGGCACTTAAACCAATAGAATAGAAATGATGATTGTTGACAGATTACTTGAATGGTGGGGTAGCAGGTATGTTGTTGCTGACCCTAATGACAATTCGATTACATTGTCTAAGTCTTTATTTAAAGCAATAGGCAGAATGGTTGATAAGAACACACAACCGAAGATATTTGTATTTAAAGTTGGAAATGAATATGGATTTTCGATTAATCCTATTTTTGAAAAGGAAACGCAGTTATGCAATATCCAATATAATGATAAATACAAGTGTGTCGGTTTTGAATCTTTGTGTCCTTCAGTAAATCAAATATTCTATGACTATGGATTGGAAGAGGATAAGCCTGTTTGGTTGTCTGTGAAAAAGGAAAACATAAAAGAATTGACCTATTTTAAAATCAAAAGACCGAATGAAATCAATATTAAAAGATACAAGAAAGCCAGATATTATATTTGACACCAGAACCGGACAGATTAATATATGCGAATATTTGTCTTCGCTGTTGGGTCTAAGAGATGGAGATGTAATAGATATTCTTGAAGATAATGGAGAGTATTATATTGCAGTGAAGTTTATACAACCGATTGGGAGACACGAAGCGACCTGCCACTGTGCTAACAAGAGTGGTTCTTATCTTCGGTGCTACTCTAAGAAACTGACACAAAAGATGGCTGATATTTGCAATGTTGCAACAGAAAAGTTTTCTTTGTTTGTCGGAGAACAAAAAGAGCAAATTGGTTATGGTACTATTGTTCCGTTGATAACTAAAAATGTAATACTATGAGTACAAATGTGAATTACAATTCCTTAATGGCTATTCCGTCTGACTATGACAACAATGACGGTAGTTTGGATATGGCTATTAATCTAATTCCTGAGAATGCTGCACTTAAGCCAGTGCAACGTCCGAAGAATGTTTTTGAGTTGGGACTAAAGCCAAAGGAGGTAGTTGTCGGAATGCACAAGGTAAACAATAAGACTAATATAATAACATATTCCGTTAATGACAATAATACTATTAGAGTGTATTGGAATAATATGTCTGATGGAACATTTCAAAGCAGAAGAGAGATAGAGATTATTGACGAGTGTTCCATTAACGATTGTGAAATCATTGGCAATACTATAATACTTGCAACAAGCAAAGGTATGAGGTACTACCTATGGTCAGTAGATAAATACATACCATTAGGGGAGAGACCACCTTTTGTGCCTATATCTTTTGGTATGGTAAGTAAAGGTTCTCTGCTTCCATTTGAGAGGGATATATGGGTTGACCCTAAAACTCTCCCAAATTCTCAATCTTTTGGCGGAAATCACCCTGAGAAAGAATTGGCAGATGCAACAACTTCTTTTTATGCGGTATTCAATCTACTGGTAAGGGAGGAGATAACCGCAAAGGGGTGTTTCTTTCAGCCGTTCTTTGTGAGATATGCCTATAAACTTTATGACGGCTCTTATTGGTGGTGTTCTGCTCCTGTACTTATGATGCCTTCAGTTACTATCCCAAAGGTGCAGATAACAAATGGTCCTGATGACAATTCTTCTCCTTTCAGTGATAGCAATTTGCAGACTTCTTTTGCCGATGTGCTCAAGTTTGATTTGCAGTACCGCATTATGTCGAGTTCTGATGATATTAAAAAATGGTCTGACTTGATACAAGGTATTGATGTCTTTATATCATTGCCAATTTATACTTATGATGCTTCAAAGAATTTTGGAGGACTTGTCGCTTCTCGTTATCAGAGTTTGTTAACCAAGTGCCCTTTTTATGATGAAGAAACTGTTGCTATTGATACAAGGGATAGACCGACAACAGAGGTGAAAAGCAGAGTATTGTTAGGGTGTTACGCTGATATATGGAGCCAGGACTTTAAACAATGGACTGTTGACCCTTATAATATAAATCCGAATGAAACAAATAAAGGAAATGTATGGGTCTGGAACATCCAACCAAAGGACGATTTTATTGATGAAATTAAAGGACAGCAGTCTTTCTATAAGTTTGCCTCTATTGAGTTGAAAGATATAAAAGGACAGGACGCATTTGTTGCTTTTAAAAACGAGCAACTGTACGATAAAGACCTCACTAACCTTGCGTCCAGACCTGTACTAAAAGATGATTATCTCTCGTTTTCAAGCATTGCCGGTAATTGTTTGTATGCTATGAATGGGAGACTGAATATTGGAGGTGCTGATATTATTCCGTCTGAACCGCATCCAATCAATTCTGTTTGTCATCCGTCAGGTAATTTTCAGAGTACTGATACTATGCCAACACAAAATGTCCGCTTTAAGGTGTGGATTAAATCTAACGGACAAATTGGCGTTGCTGAACATAATGCTTCTCAAATGGCAGACAAGTGGAATCTGACAGAAGACAATTTCCCTTATTGGATTTACTATCCGCATCCGGGTGCGTTTAGAATGGAGATTAGTGTTGGCAATGTGTCTAAGATTGTCAGCCTTGTTCAGCATCCTTTCCTTAATGGTGCGTATTTTATGAAAACATCTGTAAAAGCACCAAAGAATGAAGGATTGCCAGTAGTCGATAATGCTGTGATTTCCTTTACTAATTCCGCAAAGGTATATACTTCTGAAATAAACAATCCGTTTATCTTCTTTCCTGATAAGATAAATACTATTGGCAGTGGCAATGGAATAATAAAGGCTCTTGCTTCCGCAAATAAACCTTTGTCACAAGGTCAGTTCGGTGAGTTCCCCATCTATGCTTTCACAAGCGAGGGTGTGTGGGCTTTGACTATATCTAATAGTGGTGCGATTGCATCCAAACAGCCTATCGTTAGGGATGTCGCTCTTGCCAAAGAATCCATATTGCAATTGGATGATAGTGTACTGTTTGCAACGGATAAAGGTATTATGGCAATACAAGGAGCAGGAACGGAGAATATAACGTATCCTGTTCTTGCTGACGGTGAATTTGATATTACCTTATTGCCTAAGTTCGACAAGGTGATAGAATTATTTAACGGATACTCTCAAAAAAAGAGTGTTCCATACAATTTAGCAGTAAAAGATTTGGCGAATATTGACAGTTATTCGTACCTTTGCGGTTGCAGAATGGTTTATGACTACAAGAATGCAAGAGTAATTATCTTTAACCCTAACAACAAAGTGGCTCTTGTATATTCGCTGAAATCTAAGATGTGGGGGCAGATGTATAGCGATTTTGAATATCCTGTAAATTCTTACCCAGATGCACTGGCAGTAACTGCTTCTGGTAAAATCGTGAATTTTTCTGAGCCTCTGAAAGCGGATGAAAGCATAGCGATTGCTTTAATGACAAGACCGTTTGCTCTTGGTTATAGCGATGTGTTTAAGACTATTCAGACAATCATACAGCGTGGTAGGTTTGACAAGGATAAGGTTAAGCAAATACTCTACGGCTCAAACGACCTTTATAATTGGCAAATTGTATGGAGTTCTGATAACGCTTATATGAGTGGTTTTTCTGGAGAGCCTTATAAGTCTTTCAGAATCGCGGTCATAGGAGACCTTGATTTGGGCGATGCGTTATCACGTTTTTCAGTTGATTATAGGCAAAAGCAGACGAATAAACTGCGGTAATATTTTTGAATTTTTGATTGAGAGGCTCTTGACTGGGAGCCTCTTTTTTATGCAAACAACAAAGGCTCGTTTCACAACGAACCTTTGCCGCATTTAAAAAATGGAAAAAAATTAATTCCCTTGAATTTAAAGGTTTCTTAGTATATCCAAAAACCAACACTTTTGTCGGTATATCTTCTTAGAAAGGCAACAACTTTCTCCGCATTACCTTTCCTCTTGTTGTCAGTTTGTTCTTTATCTTTTCCTTTGCATCCTCTGCTTTTGCTTGCCATACAATTTGCCTTTCGGTAAATACAATGGAGAACCAATCACTCAGAACTCTGCTGATAAAGTATTCGTGTATCAATTCTTTAAGCAACATTACTGTCGTGTCGGAGAATGTGCAGGGAAGATTTAACGTAATGATATAGTTGACTTCTTCCGTCTGGGTATTATCATAACTCGACTTGTCTGTTACTGGTGTCTTGGTAAAAGGGTAGAGCATTTCAGTAACCTCCCTATACACAAGGTCAAGCATTCTTTGTACTCGGTCTATGTTCCCGTCTTGGCAGATGTCCGCTATAAGGTGTCTCCGATGTTCGTCTGCGACTTCCTTTAGCAGGTCTGCTTCAACGTATGCTATATTCTCTATATCGTATATTATCTCTTTTTTCTTAAAGGTGAGAGTAACATCTTTATAAATAATGTTATCCTGTATATTGCAACTCATATTATCATTTTTTTATTGGTCTTTTGCGTGAATATAGTGAGGCGGTAATCTGCATCTTGTCTGCTTCTGCCTGTGTCAGGTATATCTCCGAATTTTCCTTGCTTGTAGAAGTGTACCAATCACCAATGGTGGAATTGACAAGATAGTTGTGTATTGACTGCGACAAAATGGATAGTGCATTCCTATCGTAATTAAAAGGCAGTGTCAATCTTAATCGTATTGTTCCGTCTTGCTCTATCTCGGTCGGCAGTTGATTGTCTGCATTAACGAGTGCAGGTTGTTCAATAAACTCTTTGAAAATCAAAAGCAAGTCATTATAACTTCTAACAAGACTTCTGCGAATATAGTATAGAGTACTATCTTCATCACTTACTTGCATTAGCGAAGCAAGCATAAAAGTTTTGTCATCCGTTCTGTTCAGAACTTCGGAATCTATGTGGGTTTTGTTTCTGATGTCATAAAGGACTTCGGAAAGGTCTATTGTTATGGTAGCGTTTATATTCATTTGTTCTTTTTTGGTGGTTGTTTGTAAAACAGTTGTTGCAGTATGGTGTTCAGATATGCAGAAGAAGACTCTGCATATTGTACAGACAGGTTAGGGGCGGTAATGGAGAACCATTTGGCAAGTATGTTTAGTGACAAATAAGAAATAAGGTCATTGCTGATTGTGTCACTTAGTCCCTCGTTAAAGTCTTGGCTTAAATTTAGGGATATGGTGGTTATGCCGTCTTGGGTGTAAATGCTGTTAAGCACACTCTTTAACGAACTAGTAAGGTTGCTGATTGCATCCTGAAAGAAAGTATCAAGCAAATCCCTATCGCTATTTGTAGTGGATACCTGTTTGTATAAGGAATTGCCCTCTTCATTTAAAAGGTTCTTGCCAACGTATGCAGACCTTCTATCTACCGCTTCATAAACCAACTCCTTGTATATTGTAATTATCTTTTCCATACTAAATCTTCTTTACAAATTTCAAAATCGCTATGCCAAACACCAATACCAAACCAATCATCGCGAAGCCTCCGATGTTCATCATTACCTTTTCTCTCAACTTCAAAGGTCGCTCAACTTCGACAACTTGCGTTATTGTGTCGGTTCGCTCCTTATAGATTGTGTCTATTCGGTTGCGGTATCGCTCTATGTACTTGTAACGCACCTCTCGAATGGTGTCACCCTTTATCAGTTGAACTATGCTATCACGCTGAATAAACGTATCAGTACGCTCTTTTGTGATGTAGATGCTGTCTCGCTGGGTATTCGTTATCGGCACATAGCGAGTGCTTGTGCAACTCGCCA
>NFZD01002047.1_pt1 | contig 10406 bp, 5 predicted proteins | sample 1095381 | NCBI WGS metagenome assembly NFZD01 (sample SAMN03609891, study PRJNA323583) | gut metagenome | isolation source: feces | host: Rattus norvegicus | place: Denmark: Riget | collected 2013 | reverse complement strand
AAAAAAAAATCAACGACCACGGAATGATCTGCGTTCGACACGTGTGCCGCCGATGAATTCACCTCGACTGTCATAGCGCTCAGTAGTCGAAGTCTCAGTAGTCGGGGCGAGCGAGCGCGCAGCGCCAGCGCGCCCGAGGACGGCAGCACCGGCCAGTCCGAGAGCGCCATGAACAACAGAGTTCGCGATAGAATAGCCAAAGGCGTTCTTCTCACTACGGATGTTGAACCAGTTCGCAGAGACACCCTGCGACGCCTGGGCAGTGGACATGGCGAGGAGGTACTCTTGAATCTCCTTACCCGTCATCATGCGATTCTTACCAGTAGGCTTACCTTTATCATCGACGAGGGGAACAGGCACAGCCGTTTCCCAGTTGAGATTGAACCAGTTCTGAATATCAGCAAGGCGAACCTTGTTAATCGAGGCTTCTGAAGCGGCGAGAGCACCTGACTGCTGCGCCTGATAAGCTCGCGCGATATCGAGGGTGATCTGAGCTGAATAGAGCCTGTCCATATACTCGACATTATACTTACGCAGGTTCTCGTACTCCTCGACGTGCTTGGAGTACTGGGCTATGAGATCCTGAAACTTGTACGTCGCGGCCAGGTCAGCGAACTCAGCGTCAGCCTGATAGAGAGAGGCGAGAGCCAAATGCATATCACCGACAGCATTCAGGTCCTTCACTTGGGCCTTCAAAATCGACTTATTCAGAGAAGCGATACTCGCATAATGCTCGGCAGACTGGGTCTGATTCTGAATCGCGCGAGCTTCAGCTCGATCACGATCAGCTGCAGCACGATTTCGATCGGCGGCAGAATCATTCAGCATTGTTTGAGAAATCGCAGTAGGATCACCAGGGTAGACCTTCCCTGCACCGATTGAGCCAGAAGAGCTCGGACCAGACGCACCGGTAGAGCCACCGCCGGAGACAGTGGCGCCGATCGAGGCGCCAGACGACCCGAGAGCACCAGCTGGAGTCACACCAGCCTTGCGGAATCTATCAAATACAGCCGAAGGGTCATTGTATGCATTTTGCATGTTGAAGAATTCCTTCTGATACTGCATCTGCTGGGCCATTTGCTCGAGAGCATAGCGCTGCTGGAGGGCCATCTGCTTCTTTTGATACTTCCATTGGCGACGCGCTGAAATACCGCCGAAGAGAGCATCAGCGAGCGCAGAGCCAGTGCCAGTTCCGAAGGAGGAGGTCATCGAGGAAAGGCCGGACGAGCCTGCACCGGCCAGAATCTCACCAAGCGCTGCCATAGGACGACGAATTAGAAGCTCGAGACCGGACCTCATACTGCATCATCACAGTATCGCAGTGGACGCCAGAGCGCTGTACTCGAGCAGTAGCTGTGCATCCAGCCAAGAAGAAGGCGGCGAGAGCGGCAACGATGGCCGCGATGAGTTCCCAGAATCGTTTCGATTTGAGAATAGATTTGAGTTTTTCCATAATTAAAATAATTAAAGAACGATAGAAAAATGCGCGACCGCTCCTCCAGTCGCTTCGTCAACCTTCACACCATTCACCGCACTCTGCTGTGAAGCGATCGCGCACGTAACATATATCATCAAGTGAAGAGTGCACTATTTTTCTTCAGCGTCCTTACCGGACGAGGTAGCTTTCGGGGCTAACTCGCTGTCGATCAAGTCTTGACCGACCTCAACACCGTCGAACTTGTCCATGCGAGAATACGCATTGGGGTCGAACGGAATATCAGGATCGTAACGATCCTTCTTGTCCCAATCTGACTGGGTAGCTTCGACGTCGGGGCGACCCGGCAGCATTTCACAACTCCCAGAACCATCGAGAACGGACATGATACGCTCACCGCGTGAGATATACTCGGGAGCATCTTCTATCAACCAATCGAGTGGCATAGTAACAATTTTTAACGGTTTGACAATCTGGTTGCGAAGGTCTTGTTTACCAAATTCTTCTTCTTAACCGACCAGGACATATTGATAAAGAAGTTATCTTCGACATTCGATTTGAAGGGGCTATTGACCTGCGACATATCCACAAACAGAGAGTCATAATAGACGTTCTTAGCAGCCGGAGTGCTGGCTGTCTGAATACTGCGCTGCTGAACCCAGAATGAGTACAGCGGCACTACATTGCGCTTCGGACCAAAGCCGGCATTAAGCTGACCGAGAACTTCGTCATAACTCGACCTGAATTCATTAAAACACGGTTCCTGGGCAATATCGGTATTGCTCGCAGTGTTCAAGCCGTCGAAGAGCTGGGTCAAGGGGACGCCCTGATAACCAATATCGTTGTAAATCGGATTGAAATAATCGGCACCTCGATAATTCAGATAATCAGGCTTGACTTGCGCCCAGTAATACACAGGGCGAATAGATATCATATCGATCATGTAGCCGGGCTCCTCAAAATAGTACGACTGAGCACGACCTAGCTGCGTGTTGAAAGCGATCACGCCGCCCATCGCACCGAGGGGTTGAGAACCTTCGAAATTATTCTGACCAGCCTGATTCATCACGATCTGCGCATTCACCATCTGAGAGGCCGAGAACAGCAACTTCGGTCGATCGACATGCGAAATCTTAGACGCGAAGAACGTCTCGAGCCAATCAGAATAGCGAGAACCGCCAGCACCGAGGAGGTCCTTGTACTCCTGCAGTCGACTAGCGATAGCCAACTGCGGAATCGTCGAAACACCGGTCATGGAGACGGCAGACGAAGATCCAGTTGGCATCAAGCGACTGAACCTATCAGGAGAAGAAGGAACGACGGCGAGCGGATGGGCAAGATTGAAGACATGCATGAGTGACATACTGCCTTGTGTACCTTGAGTATCGAACTGAGACGTCGGCACGAGTTCTTCAAGAGAATCGCCAACGACAGAAGCGACAGGATAGCCATCAGAAGTGACAGCACCCTGACTATCGAGGTCACTCTTTATAATCTGCTTGAATAAATTCCAACGGTTATACGAATTATTCGTCGTCTGAACAGCCGAGGGATAGAACTGCGATTCATAGTATGCATCGAGAAACTCGAGATTTCCGAAACACTGGTTAAAGAACATCTCGGAATCCTCAAAAGAGGCACCGAACTGATCTTGTCCATACGTGACCTTCCAGGAAGCGGGCCACGCAAAGGAGTAGAGTCCCCACTGGGAATATCCATAGAAATTGCGGACGATGTCCCAGTACGCGAGGTACGAATCGCAATTGAACCACCAAGAATTCACCGTGAGAGCGCCGTTAGGAATAGGCACGACACCATAGGTTGTATCTGCATTCTTAACATCACTGGCAACATGAGTTCCAACACGAAGCCACGAGAGCAGACTATTCGAGAAGCTACGGACATTGACGAATTGCGAAGGAACTGAATCAGAATCGTATACACTAGGCGCCCAGTTCAGCGAGAGACTATTCATATCGAACTTACTACTGTTCGTCCTCATTTCTGGATGATACAGTTGCAGGGGCACCCAGAACCGGTGCAACCTGAACGTATAGGGGTTGAACGTCGGAACAGCGAGAGGATTCGATCGGACGTCCACTCCCTGCTCGATCGTCACGCGATCGCGGGCGTTGATGAAGTCGATACGCACAGGGTAGAGGATTCCAGGCGTGATCGACGCTGCCAGCGAATGCGGAACATCATATCGTGAATACCCGTTCACGACATGGGTGAATGAAGCAGATTTTGCCATTTTTGAATAATTTAAGTAAGACAATATTCTTCTCGCCAAAAGTCGAGAATTTGAGTATCCAAGTTTGCGGGTTCTACAATATCAGGCGGCCTCCGATCAGCACGTTGATAAGATCGCCAGCGCTTCATCTGCGACGTGTATGTATCGAGACGGGCCACGGCGGACCGGAGATTGAACCTTTCAATAAGTTGATCAAGAACGCACTTAACCAAAGAAGACTTGCTACAGTGAGCATAGGCAGCAGCAGAGAGTATCGCACGGCGCTGCTGGTCGTCCTGTTTAAGATATCGATTATAGTACCGAGGAATCGAATAGTTATAATCGACACCAGTTTTAAAATCTGTATAACACCAAGTCGCAACACGAAGAGAAGGAGCAGGGCGGCAACCAAGCCAATCACCCACACCAGCGGAGACGAATTTTCGAGTATATTTCCGATCTCGGAGACGTTTACGAAGTTCATCATCATTACCATCATATTGAATTTGCTTTACTACATATTTGACAACATATCTTGCCCGCTTATTCGTGGCGCGGGCGAGCCACACGAAACCAAAGGGCTTGACAGCACGACGAAGGGCGTTGTAGCTGATATTCAAGCCGAAGAGGAACCCATGGAAATGAAGACGTGGCTCTCGGCCTGTCTCTGGGTGCTCGCCAAATTCCTGAAAGAAGGCGTGCTTGAACGAATGTCCGACAACATGGCGGACGCGCTCATTCCACTTACGAATAAACCACGAAGGATTATCCAAGGCTCTCTCATAATAGGTGGGAGAGATCGTGATCGTGATGAATGTCGCCTGCTCACGTTCAGCACGGCATCGAGCGAGCTCTCGCTCGAGGCGAACGAACCAGTCATTTCTCAGCTTCTTCAAGCAGACTTCGCACCTTCCGCAAGGAACGAGCAGCCACTGACGAGCGACGTCCCACGGGTTGAGAGCGAGGGCAGACCGCTGGTCGTCGTGCATCTGACGGCTCGGGCGCTTCTTATCATAAAAGCGTCTGTTCCGAATCCATATTGGGTGCTGGCAATTCATATGATGAAATATCACGAACGTGAAACATGATCCCTGGATAGACAGCCTTCATATTATCAGCAAGGCGCTGCGCAGCCTCTCGAATTTTGAAAAAGCCGTAATAAGACGGGCGACCAGGATAATTCCGACAAAAGACAACGAAGGGGAGGATCGAATTCTCGAAAAAAGGAGACCGACAATACCGGACCACATAGTGATCCCATCTATATGCGAACGAACAGACCTGCGCGAGTTCTCGGGCAGCGACCTCATTTTTAATCACGCCGAATAGACAGAGCTTTCCGTTCGTGTACTTGTCTGAAAAATATATCGCGTACATATTGAAAGTATTATAGTGGGCCGATCAGGCGAGCCTGCTGCGGCCAGGTGGTGCAGAAATCCGAGGGTATCTACCGCTCCGCGGTTTTATCAAGGAAGGACCTCGCCGCCGATGGGCGACGAGGTTCTCCTGTTACAGACGGATTTCTGCGGATTTGTTAAAGAACGGTGCCACCAATCGGGCGGCGGACGACGCGAGTGCCATTACCGCGCTTTCGTGTTTTCTTCTTCCTGCTCATTTTCATCAAAATTAAGGTGAAATACAAAAAACGAAGGGAATGTCTCGACACTGGACACATGAGAATGATCGAGACCATAGAGAGCGTAGAGGACACTTCCGAAATCTTTCGCCTTCAAAAGAAGCTGTGTACCAAGGACATCAGAAACGACACAGAACACGACAACATGGGGAAGATCACGATCAAGCTGATCATACATGTCTTGAAAGGGCTGGAAATGACCATCGACAATCTGGCCATACTGAACATCGAGGACCGGAAGGCGATCCGAAACGAAGCGGAATACGAGTGCTTTTTTCATAATGATATTTTGTTAAAAGGTTGTTCACAAAGATAGTGTTTTTTTTCAAAAAAAAAATCAAAAAAAAAATCAACGACCACGGAATGATCTGCGTTCGACACGTGTGCCGCCGATGAATTCACCTCGACTGTCATAGCGCTCAGTAGTCGAAGTCTCAGTAGTCGGGGCGAGCGAGCGCGCAGCGCCAGCGCGCCCGAGGACGGCAGCACCGGCCAGTCCGAGAGCGCCATGAACAACAGAGTTCGCGATAGAATAGCCAAAGGCGTTCTTCTCACTACGGATGTTGAACCAGTTCGCAGAGACACCCTGCGACGCCTGGGCAGTGGACATGGCGAGGAGGTACTCTTGAATCTCCTTACCCGTCATCATGCGATTCTTACCAGTAGGCTTACCTTTATCATCGACGAGGGGAACAGGCACAGCCGTTTCCCAGTTGAGATTGAACCAGTTCTGAATATCAGCAAGGCGAACCTTGTTAATCGAGGCTTCTGAAGCGGCGAGAGCACCTGACTGCTGCGCCTGATAAGCTCGCGCGATATCGAGGGTGATCTGAGCTGAATAGAGCCTGTCCATATACTCGACATTATACTTACGCAGGTTCTCGTACTCCTCGACGTGCTTGGAGTACTGGGCTATGAGATCCTGAAACTTGTACGTCGCGGCCAGGTCAGCGAACTCAGCGTCAGCCTGATAGAGAGAGGCGAGAGCCAAATGCATATCACCGACAGCATTCAGGTCCTTCACTTGGGCCTTCAAAATCGACTTATTCAGAGAAGCGATACTCGCATAATGCTCGGCAGACTGGGTCTGATTCTGAATCGCGCGAGCTTCAGCTCGATCACGATCAGCTGCAGCACGATTTCGATCGGCGGCAGAATCATTCAGCATTGTTTGAGAAATCGCAGTAGGATCACCAGGGTAGACCTTCCCTGCACCGATTGAGCCAGAAGAGCTCGGACCAGACGCACCGGTAGAGCCACCGCCGGAGACAGTGGCGCCGATCGAGGCGCCAGACGACCCGAGAGCACCAGCTGGAGTCACACCAGCCTTGCGGAATCTATCAAATACAGCCGAAGGGTCATTGTATGCATTTTGCATGTTGAAGAATTCCTTCTGATACTGCATCTGCTGGGCCATTTGCTCGAGAGCATAGCGCTGCTGGAGGGCCATCTGCTTCTTTTGATACTTCCATTGGCGACGCGCTGAAATACCGCCGAAGAGAGCATCAGCGAGCGCAGAGCCAGTGCCAGTTCCGAAGGAGGAGGTCATCGAGGAAAGGCCGGACGAGCCTGCACCGGCCAGAATCTCACCAAGCGCTGCCATAGGACGACGAATTAGAAGCTCGAGACCGGACCTCATACTGCATCATCACAGTATCGCAGTGGACGCCAGAGCGCTGTACTCGAGCAGTAGCTGTGCATCCAGCCAAGAAGAAGGCGGCGAGAGCGGCAACGATGGCCGCGATGAGTTCCCAGAATCGTTTCGATTTGAGAATAGATTTGAGTTTTTCCATAATTAAAATAATTAAAGAACGATAGAAAAATGCGCGACCGCTCCTCCAGTCGCTTCGTCAACCTTCACACCATTCACCGCACTCTGCTGTGAAGCGATCGCGCACGTAACATATATCATCAAGTGAAGAGTGCACTATTTTTCTTCAGCGTCCTTACCGGACGAGGTAGCTTTCGGGGCTAACTCGCTGTCGATCAAGTCTTGACCGACCTCAACACCGTCGAACTTGTCCATGCGAGAATACGCATTGGGGTCGAACGGAATATCAGGATCGTAACGATCCTTCTTGTCCCAATCTGACTGGGTAGCTTCGACGTCGGGGCGACCCGGCAGCATTTCACAACTCCCAGAACCATCGAGAACGGACATGATACGCTCACCGCGTGAGATATACTCGGGAGCATCTTCTATCAACCAATCGAGTGGCATAGTAACAATTTTTAACGGTTTGACAATCTGGTTGCGAAGGTCTTGTTTACCAAATTCTTCTTCTTAACCGACCAGGACATATTGATAAAGAAGTTATCTTCGACATTCGATTTGAAGGGGCTATTGACCTGCGACATATCCACAAACAGAGAGTCATAATAGACGTTCTTAGCAGCCGGAGTGCTGGCTGTCTGAATACTGCGCTGCTGAACCCAGAATGAGTACAGCGGCACTACATTGAGCTTCGGACCAAAGCCGGCATTAAGCTGACCGAGAACTTCGTCATAACTCGACCTGAATTCATTAAAACACGGTTCCTGGGCAATATCGGTATTGCTCGCAGTGTTCAAGCCGTCGAAGAGCTGGGTCAAGGGGACGCCCTGATAACCAATATCGTTGTAAATCGGATTGAAATAATCGGCACCTCGATAATTCAGATAATCAGGCTTGACTTGCGCCCAGTAATACACAGGGCGAATAGATATCATATCGATCATGTAGCCGGGCTCCTCAAAATAGTACGACTGAGCACGACCTAGCTGCGTGTTGAAAGCGATCACGCCGCCCATCGCACCGAGGGGTTGAGAACCTTCGAAATTATTCTGACCAGCCTGATTCATCACGATCTGCGCATTCACCATCTGAGAGGCCGAGAACAGCAACTTCGGTCGATCGACATGCGAAATCTTAGACGCGAAGAACGTCTCGAGCCAATCAGAATAGCGAGAACCGCCAGCACCGAGGAGGTCCTTGTACTCCTGCAGTCGACTAGCGATAGCCAACTGCGGAATCGTCGAAACACCGGTCATGGAGACGGCAGACGAAGATCCAGTTGGCATCAAGCGACTGAACCTATCAGGAGAAGAAGGAACGACGGCGAGCGGATGGGCAAGATTGAAGACATGCATGAGTGACATACTGCCTTGTGTACCTTGAGTATCGAACTGAGACGTCGGCACGAGTTCTTCAAGAGAATCGCCAACGACAGAAGCGACAGGATAGCCATCAGAAGTGACAGCACCCTGACTATCGAGGTCACTCTTTATAATCTGCTTGAATAAATTCCAACGGTTATACGAATTATTCGTCGTCTGAACAGCCGAGGGATAGAACTGCGATTCATAGTATGCATCGAGAAACTCGAGATTTCCGAAACACTGGTTAAAGAACATCTCGGAATCCTCAAAAGAGGCACCGAACTGATCTTGTCCATACGTGACCTTCCAGGAAGCGGGCCACGCAAAGGAGTAGAGTCCCCACTGGGAATATCCATAGAAATTGCGGACGATGTCCCAGTACGCGAGGTACGAATCGCAATTGAACCACCAAGAATTCACCGTGAGAGCGCCGTTAGGAATAGGCACGACACCATAGGTTGTATCTGCATTCTTAACATCACTGGCAACATGAGTTCCAACACGAAGCCACGAGAGCAGACTATTCGAGAAGCTACGGACATTGACGAATTGCGAAGGAACTGAATCAGAATCGTATACACTAGGCGCCCAGTTCAGCGAGAGACTATTCATATCGAACTTACTACTGTTCGTCCTCATTTCTGGATGATACAGTTGCAGGGGCACCCAGAACCGGTGCAACCTGAACGTATAGGGGTTGAACGTCGGAACAGCGAGAGGATTCGATCGGACGTCCACTCCCTGCTCGATCGTCACGCGATCGCGGGCGTTGATGAAGTCGATACGCACAGGGTAGAGGATTCCAGGCGTGATCGACGCTGCCAGCGAATGCGGAACATCATATCGTGAATACCCGTTCACGACATGGGTGAATGAAGCAGATTTTGCCATTTTTGAATAATTTAAGTAAGACAATATTCTTCTCGCCAAAAGTCGAGAATTTGAGTATCCAAGTTTGCGGGTTCTACAATATCAGGCGGCCTCCGATCAGCACGTTGATAAGATCGCCAGCGCTTCATCTGCGACGTGTATGTATCGAGACGGGCCACGGCGGACCGGAGATTGAACCTTTCAATAAGTTGATCAAGAACGCACTTAACCAAAGAAGACTTGCTACAGTGAGCATAGGCAGCAGCAGAGAGTATCGCACGGCGCTGCTGGTCGTCCTGTTTAAGATATCGATTATAGTACCGAGGAATCGAATAGTTATAATCGACACCAGTTTTAAAATCTGTATAACACCAAGTCGCAACACGAAGAGAAGGAGCAGGGCGGCAACCAAGCCAATCACCCACACCAGCGGAGACGAATTTTCGAGTATATTTCCGATCTCGGAGACGTTTACGAAGTTCATCATCATTACCATCATATTGAATTTGCTTTACTACATATTTGACAACATATCTTGCCCGCTTATTCGTGGCGCGGGCGAGCCACACGAAACCAAAGGGCTTGACAGCACGACGAAGGGCGTTGTAGCTGATATTCAAGCCGAAGAGGAACCCATGGAAATGAAGACGTGGCTCTCGGCCTGTCTCTGGGTGCTCGCCAAATTCCTGAAAGAAGGCGTGCTTGAACGAATGTCCGACAACATGGCGGACGCGCTCATTCCACTTACGAATAAACCACGAAGGATTATCCAAGGCTCTCTCATAATAGGTGGGAGAGATCGTGATCGTGATGAATGTCGCCTGCTCACGTTCAGCACGGCATCGAGCGAGCTCTCGCTCGAGGCGAACGAACCAGTCATTTCTCAGCTTCTTCAAGCAGACTTCGCACCTTCCGCAAGGAACGAGCAGCCACTGACGAGCGACGTCCCACGGGTTGAGAGCGAGGGCAGACCGCTGGTCGTCGTGCATCTGACGGCTCGGGCGCTTCTTATCATAAAAGCGTCTGTTCCGAATCCATATTGGGTGCTGGCAATTCATATGATGAAATATCACGAACGTGAAACATGATCCCTG
>NFZD01004540.1_pt1 | contig 10456 bp, 8 predicted proteins | sample 1095381 | NCBI WGS metagenome assembly NFZD01 (sample SAMN03609891, study PRJNA323583) | gut metagenome | isolation source: feces | host: Rattus norvegicus | place: Denmark: Riget | collected 2013 | reverse complement strand
TTGCCTCTGCTCCTTCTATGTTTATTAATCTGTTGTAGTTACCTTCTAAATCTGTATATGAAACTTCTCCCAAAACTTTAGAGTTGAACAAGGTAATGAGTTGATTCTTCACGCGGCTGATTCGAGGAAGTTTCTCTCCATCATCTTCAGCCTGTCTCCATAAGACATTTGCTGCAGCTTCTGCTGCTGGGCCTGCTTGTAACCAGGCTTTAGCTGCTGCTTTATTAAGCTTAATAACTGAGACTGCATCATCTGACGCATTGTTTTCTGAATTGCTATTATCTTCATATTTCTGATGTTTTCTTCGTTTAGCTAAGTACTTCTCTAGCCAGATAAAGTACTCTGGCGAGCCTAACGTAGCTTTATTAATATTTCCATGAGCTGGCATATCTGTATGTAATTAAACGTTAATTTTAATACATATTAATAACGCTGTTATCCTTACTAATAATACAAAATAGCTCCTAGACTCCCGTCTAAGAGCTATTAACGTTCTAACTAACCTACTGAACCGCCATCAATGTACTAATGAATAAGATTGTACATTAAATTCTACCGTATAACCATTTTCCTGACATATAAGTAATTGTAGTGTTCAAATTATCATCCATCTTCTAAGCAAACAATGCCTCATAAATAAGCCGTATCTAGTATCACTACTAAATACGGCTTTAAACTAAGAATGAAAAATTGTAATTTAGTCGGTATCACCCAAGGTGTTGACATCATTTGTATTACCATGAGGTTGTTCCTCATTTTCTTTGGTATTTTCACCATATCCTGTTGCTTCTACAAAGTCTTCCCATGAGAGTGCTCCAGAAGCAATAGCATCTAAGACTTGTGCTGATTCCTCTTGTGAGAAATCATTGTCCTTTAAATATTTTCCTACTGTTTTGATTTGATCTTCTGTCATTATTGGAAGCTCTTCTCCTTCTGAGGTGTTTTGATCTTGAGGATCTTCTTGTACCTGCTGGTTCTGATTTTCTGAGGCCTTGTTTATTTTTGCCATAAGTACCTGAATGTAACCAGAATTGTCTATAACAAGACCAAGATCGTCATCTAAAGGAGGTAGGCCTTCTTCTGCTCGTACCTCATTCAAAGTCCTATATTTGTTTGACTTAATAAGGTAGTCTTGGCGTTCTTTCGGAGAGTCTATGTCAAGACCTTCAAAGCAGAGCTCGTATTCATCAGAGATTGTCTCTAACCAAGCTTTGTTTATAAATTCAGCTACCGAAGAAAGCAGAGGTCTAAGGCCTGCATCTTTGGAGTACTTAATTCGGAACTCTTGTGCCGACAAGTTACCCACAGAGTTTTGAGTCTGGCTTGCTCCGCCGTTTACGAAGAAATTAAGTTCAACAGGATCCATAAGAAACTGTGCACATGCTTGTTTAATTAGAAGATCCATCATTGTTGCATACCCAAGGTCCTGTGGATTGCGAATACCCGAGTTAATTTCTATTCCTTGTGGAGCATTGATAAGAGCTACTTTACTTGTATTCTCTGTTCCTGTTAAGAAAGAGAAGAATTGACGCCTAAACTCTTGGAACTGAGCTCTCGAGACTTGTCCCTTTAAGTTTACAATACCATTCAAATGGTGACCGTTCTTCAAGATGCGCTTGTTATATTCCTCTGCATACAAGTGACATGTTACAACATTAATTAGTGATTCAAGTTCCGACATGCCGAAACCTAACCAGCGCCTATCTGTTGTTCTATTACGTACATAGTAAACAAGGTGCTTTCTGTCGTATGTATTTTCAAGTTGTCCTTCTATATATTCCTCATACTTAAAATCCTGTATGGACTGATCAAACTTTGGAATTATTGAGCCCGCATCAATAGCTTTAAAGGCACAGACTTCTCCTGATTTTGACCAAATTCTTTCAAGACACATTGCATCAAAAGTTAGAGTATCATTTATAACCATGCCCATAAACTCTTTGAATGTTCCACGTAGCGGGTCATAACCCATAAATCCTAAGTTGACTAAGGCGTCTGTAAGACGCTTGATGTCTTCCTCTTGTCTAAGTGTAGGAGATTCTCCTGACTTTGGTTTTATTCTGAAACCTATATCATAACGAGAACGCTGAGGAACCGCAAACTGTTGCATCTGGTTTTTTCTACGCTTTATTATGGAGGATACCAAGGTGCTTCTAAAGGCTATAGAGCGTAATGTATTGTTAGAGATACCGCTTGGACGAATATCGCTGGCATACAACTGATTTAACAAGAGCTTGTCATTGTACTCCTGGAACTTAAAAGTATCTTTCGACTTGATATCTTCAAACTGAACAGCTTTAATGAGATCATTCTGAAGCTGTAAGTTCTTTGCTCGTACAGAAGCTTCTACAATAGCATCCTGGTCTCCTGCAAGTATATTGTATGCTTTTGCAAGGGCCTCAACTGCATCATCTCTAGATGAAAGTCCTTCAGATGTAAAACTTTCAGTGATTGGTTGCTGACTACCAAACAAGCTCTGAAAGAAGGATGAAATCTTACCCATGTCGTTTATTTGAGAATTTTAATTTTAGTGAAACAAACTTATCTTTTGACAGAAGCGCTTTTGCTAAATCTGTCTTTGAATAAGCTGAAGCTGGCTTATAAAGCTTGTGCTTCTTTGTTGAGAAACGTAAGCCTGCTTGCTCAAATATGGCTGCATAGTGAGCAGCTTTTGTGAAAAGAGCGGAACCCTGCTTGTCTGTAAACACATAAGATGAAGCATTTGTTAAAAGATCAAATGCTTTCTCGAGTTTAGAGATCTTTCTGCCTCTCAAAGTGATAAGAGCTTGCTTAAATTCATCCATTGTAAACTCTTCTAAAGACTCAAAGAAGTCTGGAGAATCATACTGCTTCAGATATGCATCTTTTGCTTGCTCAGCTGTATCAAAGCCAAGCATACACTTGTCTTCATCGTATTCACCTGTTGATGGATTTTTCTGATGAATAACAAAAACCTTCTCTGACTCTGGTGAGATATCAGAAAGATATACATCTACAGCATCCCCATCAACACCTAAAGTTTGCTTATCTAAGCCTGCTTTAGGTGATCTTGCGATGTAACCATAGCGAGTCCGCATCTTTGTTGTGCCTTCATTTCCATCTGCATCTTTCCAATGACGTAAAGAACCAAGGCGATTCTCAATCTTAATGACCAAGCCATGGAATTCCATTTCTCCCTGAAGCTTATATGCCTTGGATAAACGCTTCTTTCTGAATTTGCTTGCAAATTGCTTATATTGTGACATAATATTTCCTTTAAATATTAATGAACTTTTATATAATACAAAAAGGACTCCCTTACTGGGAGTCCTTTAAGTTAATGTGCTATGAATTTCTTGCCGTTTCTAATATAAATGTTTCCTTTAATAGGATAGTAGACTCGCTGCCCTTGTAAATTATAGATCTTATTATCTGACTTATAAATGGACGGGAGTGAAACTCCTGTTGATGTTTTCCCTATGATAATTGGATTGTCATCATAGCCTTCAAGAAGGTGTAGATCTGTTACAGACGAAATTTCTGTTGAAGTTTCTCCTAACCAACCACAGTACTGAAATATTCCTGTGTAAATCTTAATGAAATTAATTTCACTTAGATTAGCTGGATTACCTTGTTTATCTACTGCCCAATCAATATCAAAAGTCGAATAATCATCAGTATTTAATGAACAGTCAGCGTATCCATAAGCATCTTGGGCATACCTGTAAAGAACCCAATAAGTTCCTTTTCCTGACTGTTCTACTGCATTGTTTGGAAGACAACCAAAATCCCTACGAATTGAGTCTGCTGTCTCCCATTGTGGCCAATACGTCTGTCTGTGAAAGGAGTTCTTCATATGATATCCTGTAGAATCTATTCGTTCTCCATTTGAAGTCCAATTGCAGCTCCAACGAATATAATTGTCATAAGTAGAGCTAAATTGCGAGTGCTCTCCAGATTCTGCTGTTGGCTTGTAATAAGTGATTGAGAAATCATGCTTCTCAGTCTTATTATATTCTGAGCCTGCAAGTTCAAACCACTCTGCTGTTTCAGGTGTTGCGCCTACTCCTACCAAAACTATGCCAGGTTCCATTGAACCTCCTATAGTCTTATTCCCATAAACAGGATCTGCTGCTGCATAAAAAGCATTGCCACAAATGCGCAAGTCAGAGCCTTTCAAATTCTGGACTGGATGGTCGAAGCCAAGAGTAATGTAACCTCCGAATGCTCCTAAATGAATCAACTCGTCTCCTTCAAGACTTATTTCACACTTTCTGCACATATCTTCTTCTGTATCGCCTTCTTCATATTCAGGAAGTGTATTAACAAACTGTCCAGGAGCTGGCTTATACTCATAAACTTTTATGATCTGCGTCTGTGCTGAACATAAAAGGACTCCTGCAAAGAGGAGTCCTAATGTTGTGTAGAATCTATTCATAAATTTCAATATCGTCTATTGCTACATATGCTAGCGCGTTAAAACCATAATCGCCACCTTGATCTTCTGAGAAAGTATAGTTAATCTTAAGAGTAAGAATCTTTCCTAAGGATGAAAGGTTAACAAACTCCCAGTCTCTCAAGACTTTTCCATTACCTACCAAAGGGTGAGAAACAATACCTGTACTATTCCCTTCTGCATCAAAGCCTTCAAATGTTACATTAATGAATGTATCCGAGTTTGTTGGAGTGTTGAAGCTGTCGCCAAGAAGAACCGAATGCAAGAAATAAGAGTTGTTTGTGACCCAGAGTCCTCTTAGCTGACGAGATTCTCCATCTGCAAAATCAAATACTGGACGAGAGTCTGTAGAAAACTGGTTGCCATCACAGTATCCATATGTAACTAAGAAATTAGAACCTGAATGCGGAGCAAGTCCTGTAGGAAGAGAAAGTTGCTTTAAATAGCCTCCTTCATCTATATCACACGAATAGTTTGAGACTGCTGCTCCTCCTGACCAGTATGCCCAAGAACCGTATGCGCTGTTAATCTTAGAATGGAAATTAGTCAGTGAGTCAACCCATTCATAAACACCTTGGTCTTCATACCAGCCAGAACCTGATTCACCGTAAAGCTGAGGACCGCCATACTCTGGGGAGTCAATAAGAGAAGACCATTCTACATAGTCTCCCTTGCAATTGAGTGCATGGCCTTTATCAAAGGTCAAAACAGTATAAGGCTTATGATCGAAAACCTCCAAAGTGTCTGTCTTCGGAACATAAAGAGTATCTGGCTTCCAAAGCTCTTTATCTGAAACTGTTATCATTGCTCCAATAGGGAAAGAATAGTCCTTATCACCTACTGTAACTGTGAAGACTGACTGTGCTGATGAAACTAATGTAATCAACAGCAAAACTAATGTTACGAGCGTCTTTTTCATTTCTTGATGAATTTCTTAGTTGAACGTGAAGTTTTGATGATGTAGACCTTACCCGACTCAAGAGTAGTTACCTGGCGTCCATCCAAAGTGTAAACCTTTGGGGTCTCGCCGAGCTCCAACTCTGGCAGAGAAATACCCGTTGAGGTAAAGTCGTGATGAACTGCTGTGATCTTATCAAGATCTATTACATCACATACTTTTGTTGTGGTCCCCCCTGAAGTTATTGCAAAGATCTGACCCTGTCGAGCAATGATCTTTGGTTCTTCAGTAAAGGCAACAAACTTTGCGTCCCCTGATTTAAAAGTTACACACACTGCATTCTTAGTGCTTTCTGTCTGTGCAAAAACAGACGTTGCAGACAGGAGTGCCACTGCTGCAAGAAGAATAATTTTCTTCATAATTAGTTAATTAAATTATGGGCATTTGCCCGTTAAACATTAAATTATTAAACTCTGAGTCTGACTATAACAGTAGGGTTCACTGCGAGGAGTTTCACCTCTTTTCAGAGTTATTTCTTAAAGCTAAAAGGTGCGCTGGATTTATATACACCTTCTTTGGCTCAAATAATTTACGACCAAGCTTATCATAAGCATACAAATAACCTGCTGTTGCATAGCTCTTTGCATCCGTAAAATACAGATTCTTTGTATATGGCGAACAGTAGATCTCGTAAGGAGATTGAAGTTCTTTCAACTTTTCCGTTACCTCCTGCGAATAAATTTGTGGTGTTACTTCACGGGTAATTGGGTCAATCGTATTGATTGAATAAACGTATTGACCTGTCAGATAAGAAAAGGCTGAACCTACCGTGTAGAAGTATTGGCCATCTGTCGTATTATAAGTACTTGGAAAATCATATGTGTAAAAATCATAAGATTCGCAGTCAAGTATTACTGTAGCTGGCTGTACATTATAATAGTCTCCGCATGAATTAATGCACAAGAACTTTCCTGCTTGAGAAACCTCTCCATACAGATTTATTTTGCCTGTATCTATGACCTTCAGGGTCTTCATAGTCTTGGAAGATAGTACTTGTACAGTTGTTTCATAATCATGGTTCTCGGAGAAAGAATAGCCTCCTGTATTTACAACATATAGCTTTCCATTGTAATATCTTATTGCTTCTGGTTCCCAACCAACTTCAGCGTAGTCAATAACCTTAAAAGTAGATAGGTCTACCTTCGCAGCATAGCCCTTTGTAAACTTGATAGTATCATTCAAAACGTGAGCATATGAAGTTACATATAGGTTCTTACCATCGGTACACATTCTACGATTATTCGGAATTTTCTCTATAGCTGTAACAGCGGTTCCATCTGGATGTATAAACTGAATGATGTTTGACCAATTTACAGATATAGCTATCAGAGTATCATTTAGTTGTATGATGTCGTTTGGAGTATCTCCTAATTTATACCCGTTTACTTCGCGGAACCATTCATTTGTAAGTTCTAAAGTCGAGCCCTTTAAATAGGAGAGCTGGCCATTATCTGATTGCCAGTTTCCTTCATTACAAACAATCAAATCTTCTTGAATTAGTGATGATGAAGAGTCATCAAACTGTACTGGATCCTCCGAAGAACACGAGAACAGCACTAAAGAAGCTGCTACTGCTAAATGAATTGATCTAAATTTAATCATAATGTGAATTTAACTGTTAATGCATATCTTCTGCCTGGCATTGGCCAGCGCTGAATTATTTCATAACGTACATCAAAGATATCCTGACATTCTATGGTCGCCATCAAAAATCTTGATTTATACGTTATTTTAGCGTCTGTGCAGTTATAAGCTGTGAGCGGAGGCTCTATCATATTCTCTGCTGTCCAATATCGTTCTGATACAAACATATGAGAGACTGAACAGTCAAAGTTCTTTGTAGAGAAAGTATATACTGCTGTTGCTGACACCTTCGGTGAATACGGAATGAAGTCCTTATATCCGCTTTCCTTGCGAGAAGTAATGTTTCTGTCATCTTGGAGTGTGAGAGTCGTGAATAATGAAGAGTGCTTATATCTCCCTGTCACTGACACATTCAAACCGTAACTTCTTGTCTTTCCATAATTAAGCATTGTCCACTGAAAAGAACCCTTTAGTGGAAGACAGACAATTCTATCTGTTACAAGATTGTAGTAGCAATCTGCTTGAATATCTAAGTAATTATTTCTAAAACTGATTCCTGTGTCGAACTGCTTAGTAAACTCTGGCTTTAAAGATCTGTTACCTACAAGAGTATAATATAAATCATTAAGAGTAGGTGCTCTGAACACTTGCTTATAAAAGAGTCTTATGGAAAGCTTATTCATTGACTTTGATGCGATTATGCTGTACGTTAGCTTATTCAGAGGGTTTGCTGGAAGATTAGTATGGTCTCTTACATACGTGTTGAGAATAGAAGCATTTAAAGTGAAGTTGTTATTTGAATAAATAGCGCTTAATGCTTGCTTCATATCAACTCTGTAAACATAACTAAAACGCTTGACATCGCAGGACAAGTCTGATAGTCGAAGATCTAATGAAGGAGACAGAGTGAAGTCTCCTAGTGTGAAATAGCCTCCAAAAGCTGAATATATGTCTTGCTGGATGTAAGTGTTGTTACTATGAGCTGCAATATTTTCAGGATAATCCGAATTATAATGTAGCTTATCGTAAGCATACTTTACCTTAGCTGAAAGTCCATAATTTTCATTAGTACGTTTCCATGATGTTTGCAAGAATACATTAGTGTCCCATTCTCTGCCAACATCTGTATACTTTGAAGAAAGTCTCCTAACTATGCCGCCTGGCAATCCTCTTTCAGAAGTATAGAAATAAGCATGCGAAGTAAATGCTCCTAAATAAGTTACTGCTTCTGCTCGAAGAAATTGGATGTCTGCATTTCTACGTGTTCCGACTGTATCCTCGAATTCTGTCTTATACCTAAACTGATAATTTCCTTTGCTTTTAGCAAATTCAACTGAAAGAAGAGCCTTCTCTTTGTATGCAGCATTTAATTCGGTCTTGTACATATTGAAAGAACCTATCTGCTGCTTAATTGACAACTCTGTCTTCTCTGGCTTTCGAGTTTGTAAGTATATCGTTGAGGCTGAAGCATATTCAGAAGGCATCATTAAGCGTTCACTCTTGTTTGCATTGAAGAGTGAAACTGACTCCATCATAGAGAGTGAGTATTTGCCTAAATCCACCGTTCCATTCTGGGCATTTGTTATGCGAACGCCATCCAAATAGACTCCTACATGCTGTGAGCCTAGTGACCGAACGTTAACTGTTTTCTGACCTCCTAAACCTCCATAGTCTTTTAACTGAACGCCTGCAAAGTATTTGAGAGCGTCTGCGACAGATACTGTTAATAAGCTCTGTAGCTCTACACCTTTTAGAGTCTGCTCAGGCAAAACATGATGAGAAAGCACTGTCACCTCATCTAAATGGTGAACTGTGTCTACTGGAGCAGCTAGTGATAATAGTAATGTCGTTAAAAGCATTTGTATCTTATTTTAATAATTGTTTCGAAATTTCCGTAAATCACAAATAAAGCGTGATAGAAATAATCTACCACGCTTAGTTTTCGCATTCAGGTAAGGGGACTATTCTTTTGAGGCTTCTGCCCAGTTCTTTCCAACATGCATTGATGTTGTATAAGGAATCCAGTCTTCCTTAATATGAACTGATTCCTGCATAACCTTTGGTAATTCTTTCTTTGCTTCTTCAACGAATTCATCCTTAACTTCAATAATGAATTCATCGTGTAACTGAATCTTTATTGCTCCCCATTTCTTCTCCTTCAGCTTCTTGTCAAGCATTATCATTGCTGTTTTACTGAGGTCTGCTGAAGTTCCTTGAATTGTAGTCGAGAAGCACTCGTTAAGATTAGCTACATCAAATGGACGCTTTGCTGGATCTCCATAGTCACGAACACGTCCAAAGAATGTTGTGGCTTTTCCCGTACGTAAACCATAGTCCTTAACACGTTCACGAAAGGCTGATGCCTGCTGAAAAGTAGAATGCCATTTTCTCAACAGATTGTTTGATTCCTGCTCCGAGATTCCCAATCTTGATGAAATTGACTTTGGAGACATGCCATACATAATAGCGATAAATACCGTTTTGACAGCACTACGCTGTGCAGGCGTTATCTGACTCACTGGAACATTAAATATTGTAGAAGCTACGGCCTTATAGAAGTCCTGACCTGAAGCAAACATCTTCTTCATATTTTCATCTCCACTTAAATTTGCAAGTGTACGATACTCTTGCTGACCATAATCAAGACCTATAAAAGTATGACCCTCTTTTGCCTTGAAAAGGTGCTTAAGTGACTGCGGAATCTGCTGTAAAGAGACAGATGGCTTATCTTTATCACAAACGACTAATATTTTCTTGCTCATATCTTAATGTATTTTACCTAAATAACGCATTTATGTTTAAGCATTCCACAAAGAAATAACCTTTGATTCCTTCAATCTATCCTTACCTCCTAAAGCTTGTAATGAAATTACAAAGGCGAAAGAGACAGAAGAAGCTGAAGAAAGTAGCTGCTTTGCAGCGAGAGCTGTTCCTCCTGTAGCAAGAATATCATCTACAACAAGAACGTTATCAGACATAGAGAATGAATTTTCTTGTAACTCTAGTGTGTCTGTTCCATATTCTTTATCATAAGTGACAGAAAGTGTCTCTCCTGGTAGTTTACCTTTCTTTCTAATTGGTATCATTTTAACGCCCAAAATGTCTGCCAAGCAAGTGCCTATAAAGAAACCTCTTGCTTCTAAGGCTGCTATCTTCGTGATGCCTTGATTCCTAACTCTACAGGCTATATGGTGACAGATTCTTGACAACCAAAATGGGTCTGACAGAATTGGGATCAAATCATAGAACAAAATTCCTTTTGATGGAAAGTTCTTTATCCTAGGTACTTTATCTATCCAACCATCAAGCTGCTGACTGCATCCCGATTCTTTCTTGAGGATATTCATCAGATCCTTCTGCATATTGTCATTAATGAACTGCTTAGCCAAAGGTGAAAGTTCCATTACCTCTCCTGTTGGTAGTTCTACATATCTGTTCTGATACCTATCAACAAGAAGATGACCTCCGCTTGAAACAAG
>NFZD01006684.1_pt1 | contig 10468 bp, 9 predicted proteins | sample 1095381 | NCBI WGS metagenome assembly NFZD01 (sample SAMN03609891, study PRJNA323583) | gut metagenome | isolation source: feces | host: Rattus norvegicus | place: Denmark: Riget | collected 2013 | reverse complement strand
AAAAAAGTGCATTAGATGCTACTTATCCTTATCGCAATATCATTAAACGTATTGAACCATTTGCTGTTGATAAGGATGGCAAAGTTATTAATAAAACAAGTTTTCCTATTTTTAAAGTTGTTGGTAAGGTTGATATTGATGATCAAATACAGTCTTTTAAAAATGATGTTGACATTTATAAAATTTTAGAACGTGTTGTTGCAACTGGTGATATGTCTATTTTAAATGTTAGACAAGCTTTATTTGAAGATATTTACAACATACCTGACAACATTCATGAGGTTGACGCTCTTGTTAAGAAGCTCAATACTAAAGAAGTTAAAGATGTTATTAATAATATTGTTTCTAATAATAATTCTAGTAAAGAAGATTTGTCTTCGCTAATTCAAAAAGAAGTTGCTGCTGCTTTAGTTAATATGAAAGGAAGTGTTTTAAATGGCGAAACTTCAGAATCTTAATCGTTTTGTATATGCTCCCCAAGTTAACGATATTGGGCGTTCTAGATTTTCTCGTCCTTTTACACATAAGACTACTATGGTCGCTGGTGATATTGTTCCTATTTATTGCGACGAGGTGCTTCCTCATGATACTTGGTCTATTGACTTATCACATGTGATTCGTTCTTTAACTCCAGCTGTTCCAGTTATGGACAATGCTTTTATCGATTTTTATGCTTTCTTTGTTCCAATGCGTCTTTGTACTAAAGGTTCGGATGATTGGCAAAAAATTTGTGGTCAAAAGGAACCTGACGAAAGTTATGCCGACGATGTTGAGTATACAATGGAGAATACTGGAAATATTCATGATTGGAAAAGTAATCCTATTGAGCCAATGAGTGTTCTTAACTATTTAGGTATACCAGTTCTAGCTGGTGATCGTTCTGAGTATTTGAAGATTAATGACACTCGTGTTCGTGGTCTTATTAAAATTTATAACGACTGGTTTAGAGATCAAAATATTCAAAATTCTTTAAATTTTGAAGATTTGTCTAGTGGCTCTGGTGATGCTTTTACACTTCGTTCAGCTTATCCTTTTAAGGCGAATAAATTTCACGATTATTTTACAAGCGGTCTTCCGGCTCCTCAAAAAGGTCCTTCTGTTCTTCTTCCTTTGTTAGGTGAAGCTCCTGTTGTTGCTTTAGAAGATGAATATACTCCTCAAGGTACTATTAAACAAGCTGTTAAAGTTCGTAATATAGCAGGTAATGTTCCAGCTAATAAGACTTTAGTTACTTCTTCAGGTCTTTTATCTCAAGATGCTACTTCTACGCCTTCGGTTGGTGGTGCAGCTAATTTGTATTTTAGTAACTTGTATGCTGATTTATCAGAAGTAACTGGTGCTACTATTAATCAATTAAGATTATCTTTTGCTATTCAACGTATGTTTGAAAAAGATGCTCGTGGTGGTACTCGATATATTGAAGTGCTTCAAAATCACTTTCATTGTGCTCCAATTGATGAGACTTTACAACGTCCTAAATATTTAGGTGGTAAGCGTGTTCCTCTTCAAATGACTCAAGTATTGCAAAGCGTTGGTCTTGATAGTGCTCCTCTTGGCGCAACTGGTGCATTCTCAAATACATCTGATACTTCTAAATTAGTGATTAGTTCATCATTCGAAGAATATGGTTATATCTATGTTTGTGCTATTATTAGAACAAGTCAAACTTATTCGCAAGGTATATCTCGAGATTGGTTTAGAAATAGACGTTTTGATTATTATTGGCCAGTATTTGCTAACCTAGGTGAACAAGCTACTCTTAAACGTGAATTGTTTTATGACGGTAACAACAATGCTAAGTCTGAGGAGGTTTTTAACTATCAAGAAGCTTGGGCTGAATATCGTTATCATCCTTCTATGGTCACAGGAAATTTAGCTCCAAATGCTAACGATTTACTGTTAACTCCATGGACTTACGCTTTGAAGTTAACTGATTATCCTGTATTTAACGAGGCCTTTTTGCGCCAAGATAGGAAGCAAATTGATGATACATTAGCTGTTGATAACTCTCCATATCAATATATTTGTGATTTCTATTTTGATTGCGATGTTACTCGTCCAATGCCACTGTATTCTATTCCTGGTCTTATTGATCATCATTAGGAGGTGTTTTCTATGCCAATTGGTTTATCAGCTGCTTTAGGTGCCACTGCTCTCGCTGGTGGTTTAACAGCTGGTTCTAATGCAATATCTCAAGCTTGGTCTCAACGTTTTAACGCTGATCAAGCTCAAATATCTCGAGATTTTAACGCTGATCAAGCTCAAATATCTCGAGATTGGTCTAAGGAAATGGCCTCTACTGCTTATCAGAGACAAGTAGAAGATATGAAGAAGGCCGGTATTAATCCCGCTCTTTTAATGGGTGGAACTGCTGGCGCATCTTCGGGGCAAGCAGTTAATGCTTCCTCTTCCCCTGTTGGGTCTTACCCTTTGTCTTCTGGTTTGTCTTCTATTTTCAACACAGCCCTTCAAGCTACGCTTTTAAAAGAACCTAAAACTTTCAGTCGTGAGTTAACTAATGAGCTTTACAATGTTAAGCAAATGAAACTACACCAAACTTCTAACTCCGCTTTATCGGATTGGCAGAAAGAAAGGTTAAAGCATTGATATTGATGTAGCAAATAATTAATCCAGTTGGACTATATTCTCTTGATTAATATAGTCCAACTGACATCAATTAAAAGAAAGTAGGTGATTTTAATTGTGTGTGTTTCTACAAAAAAGTATCCTTTAGTAGTTGATACCTTTACTGGGAAGAAAAAAGTACTATTTCAAATTCCTATTGAATTCAACAATCGTGATGATGTGGTTGATGTTAGACGTTTGAAGCTTGAGCTTAAACTTGCTCTTAAAGGCAATTCTAATTATCAATCATTTAACTTACTTCTTGAAGGAAAGGATTATCAAATTGAAGATATTATTTCAGTTCCTTGTGGCATTTGTGAAGAATGTCTTGCTTCACGTTCTCGTGATTGGTCTACTCGAATAATGCTTGAGGCTTCATTGTATGAAAGTAACTACTTCGTGACTTTAACATACGATGATGAACATCTTCCTCACGATCATATGTTAGTGAAAGATGAAATTAGTAGATTTAATAAAAAACTTAAGACTTATTTAAGTCGGCGAGGTTTAGAATCTGGTTTTAGATTCTATGGAGTTGGCGAATATGGTTCAGAAACAGGTCGACCACATTATCATGTCATTTATTTTAATTTAAAAATTGATGATTTAGAATTCTATAAAGTTTCTGATAATGGTGATTTACTCTTTAATAGTAAATTTCTTTCTACTGTTTGGTCTAAAGGACATGTTGTTATTGGTGAGGTAACAACTGGTTCAGCTTGTTACGTTGCAAGGTATTGTGACAAAAAAAGACTTTTAACTTCGCAAGAAAAGAAAGACTTAAAAGAAAAAGGCATTGTCCCTGAGTTTAGTGTTATGTCTCGTATGCCTGGCATTGGCTCTCAATTTTATGATGATTTAAAAAAAAAAATTGATTTAGGACTTAACTATGTTCAATTGCCTAGAGGTCAAAGAAATGGTATACCTCTTTATTACGTAAAAAAATTTAAAGCTAATGAGAATGAAGATTGGGTCCAATCTTTTAACGAAGATAGAAATAAGTCTTCTGATATTGTTTTATCTTCCAAATTATTTAAGATCGAACAAGCTGGTATTAATTTAGATACTTTTAATAATTCTTTATCTAAAAATATAAAAAGTAAAAAAAGGCTTGACTTGTAGTCAGTTGTGTTCCATAATATAGATAGAAAGAAAGAGGTATTAATTATGTTAGAAATCAAAAAAGTATATGATTTAATGAAAGGTGCTATTTCTAGTATTGGCAATGGCGATTATGTTGAACAAGGTAGATTTAATACATTAGAAGCTGCTAAAAGATATTTTAACTTAATTAAAAATGATGTTTCTGGATATAGCAAGAATTTAATATTAGATACATTAATTGAAGTTCATTTCGAGTCTAATGATGAGGAATTAAATGAGTCACTTGAAGAAGCAATGTATAGATCTTGTGACAATATTATTTGTAGTTTTGAATATAAAATTTAGGTGATCAAAATGGATGATTATTGGTTTGGTTTTTTTGAATATTTTGCATTTAAACCTTTACCACGTCCCATTAAAAGGAATGTTAGGATACATTTTCCTGTTAAAGAGCGAAAGGAGGTGCAAGTATATGAAGGATTTTATTGTTCAGCTTCAACCATATCTTCTAAATTTATTTATTAATATTCTAACTTTAGCTATTCTTTTTGTTAAAACTAAAAAATCAACTTTGATTAAAAAGCTTGATGATAAGATTGATTGGTCTAAATATGAAATGGAGCTTGAAGGAAATGTTTACAATTTGTCTCAATTCAAAATTAAAAGAAAGTAGGTGTTTGTATGAAATCAAGACAAATGATGTCACGTTCTCGTGATAGAGCTTATTTTGTTAGAACAGCTCGACGTATGACTGCAGCTAACGTTATTAATTATTGTTATCGTGGAGGTATTCGTTTGTGAAAATTTACGCTTTAAAAGATATGGTTTCAGGTACTTATTCATCCTTTTGTCATTGCTATGATCATGTAGATGATAAGTATATGGTTAATACTATTTCTGATAATTTAAAAGATGTTCTTAAAATTACTAATGATGAGGTTGTTGTTTCAGCTATTGCTGATAGTGTTATTTGCTATTTAGGTACTATTGATGAACGTACAGGTGTTATAACATCTGATATTAAACAATTAACTCAGCACTCTCGTAGAGATTGGTTAAATTTTTATAACAACATCTTAAAAGAAAGAGAGGAGTCTAAAACTGATGAACAAGTTAGTTAGTGATACAGTTGTCGTACCACGTTTTACATCTCAATATTGTTGTACTCGCAAAAAAAGTGCATTAGATGCTACTTATCCTTATCGCAATATCATTAAACGTATTGAACCATTTGCTGTTGATAAGGATGGCAAAGTTATTAATAAAACAAGTTTTCCTATTTTTAAAGTTGTTGGTAAGGTTGATATTGATGATCAAATACAGTCTTTTAAAAATGATGTTGACATTTATAAAATTTTAGAACGTGTTGTTGCAACTGGTGATATGTCTATTTTAAATGTTAGACAAGCTTTATTTGAAGATATTTACAACATACCTGACAACATTCATGAGGTTGACGCTCTTGTTAAGAAGCTCAATACTAAAGAAGTTAAAGATGTTATTAATAATATTGTTTCTAATAATAATTCTAGTAAAGAAGATTTGTCTTCGCTAATTCAAAAAGAAGTTGCTGCTGCTTTAGTTAATATGAAAGGAAGTGTTTTAAATGGCGAAACTTCAGAATCTTAATCGTTTTGTATATGCTCCCCAAGTTAACGATATTGGGCGTTCTAGATTTTCTCGTCCTTTTACACATAAGACTACTATGGTCGCTGGTGATATTGTTCCTATTTATTGCGACGAGGTGCTTCCTCATGATACTTGGTCTATTGACTTATCACATGTGATTCGTTCTTTAACTCCAGCTGTTCCAGTTATGGACAATGCTTTTATCGATTTTTATGCTTTCTTTGTTCCAATGCGTCTTTGTACTAAAGGTTCGGATGATTGGCAAAAAATTTGTGGTCAAAAGGAACCTGACGAAAGTTATGCCGACGATGTTGAGTATACAATGGAGAATACTGGAAATATTCATGATTGGAAAAGTAATCCTATTGAGCCAATGAGTGTTCTTAACTATTTAGGTATACCAGTTCTAGCTGGTGATCGTTCTGAGTATTTGAAGATTAATGACACTCGTGTTCGTGGTCTTATTAAAATTTATAACGACTGGTTTAGAGATCAAAATATTCAAAATTCTTTAAATTTTGAAGATTTGTCTAGTGGCTCTGGTGATGCTTTTACACTTCGTTCAGCTTATCCTTTTAAGGCGAATAAATTTCACGATTATTTTACAAGCGGTCTTCCGGCTCCTCAAAAAGGTCCTTCTGTTCTTCTTCCTTTGTTAGGTGAAGCTCCTGTTGTTGCTTTAGAAGATGAATATACTCCTCAAGGTACTATTAAACAAGCTGTTAAAGTTCGTAATATAGCAGGTAATGTTCCAGCTAATAAGACTTTAGTTACTTCTTCAGGTCTTTTATCTCAAGATGCTACTTCTACGCCTTCGGTTGGTGGTGCAGCTAATTTGTATTTTAGTAACTTGTATGCTGATTTATCAGAAGTAACTGGTGCTACTATTAATCAATTAAGATTATCTTTTGCTATTCAACGTATGTTTGAAAAAGATGCTCGTGGTGGTACTCGATATATTGAAGTGCTTCAAAATCACTTTCATTGTGCTCCAATTGATGAGACTTTACAACGTCCTAAATATTTAGGTGGTAAGCGTGTTCCTCTTCAAATGACTCAAGTATTGCAAAGCGTTGGTCTTGATAGTGCTCCTCTTGGCGCAACTGGTGCATTCTCAAATACATCTGATACTTCTAAATTAGTGATTAGTTCATCATTCGAAGAATATGGTTATATCTATGTTTGTGCTATTATTAGAACAAGTCAAACTTATTCGCAAGGTATATCTCGAGATTGGTTTAGAAATAGACGTTTTGATTATTATTGGCCAGTATTTGCTAACCTAGGTGAACAAGCTACTCTTAAACGTGAATTGTTTTATGACGGTAACAACAATGCTAAGTCTGAGGAGGTTTTTAACTATCAAGAAGCTTGGGCTGAATATCGTTATCATCCTTCTATGGTCACAGGAAATTTAGCTCCAAATGCTAACGATTTACTGTTAACTCCATGGACTTACGCTTTGAAGTTAACTGATTATCCTGTATTTAACGAGGCCTTTTTGCGCCAAGATAGGAAGCAAATTGATGATACATTAGCTGTTGATAACTCTCCATATCAATATATTTGTGATTTCTATTTTGATTGCGATGTTACTCGTCCAATGCCACTGTATTCTATTCCTGGTCTTATTGATCATCATTAGGAGGTGTTTTCTATGCCAATTGGTTTATCAGCTGCTTTAGGTGCCACTGCTCTCGCTGGTGGTTTAACAGCTGGTTCTAATGCAATATCTCAAGCTTGGTCTCAACGTTTTAACGCTGATCAAGCTCAAATATCTCGAGATTTTAACGCTGATCAAGCTCAAATATCTCGAGATTGGTCTAAGGAAATGGCCTCTACTGCTTATCAGAGACAAGTAGAAGATATGAAGAAGGCCGGTATTAATCCCGCTCTTTTAATGGGTGGAACTGCTGGCGCATCTTCGGGGCAAGCAGTTAATGCTTCCTCTTCCCCTGTTGGGTCTTACCCTTTGTCTTCTGGTTTGTCTTCTATTTTCAACACAGCCCTTCAAGCTACGCTTTTAAAAGAACCTAAAACTTTCAGTCGTGAGTTAACTAATGAGCTTTACAATGTTAAGCAAATGAAACTACACCAAACTTCTAACTCCGCTTTATCGGATTGGCAGAAAGAAAGGTTAAAGCATTGATATTGATGTAGCAAATAATTAATCCAGTTGGACTATATTCTCTTGATTAATATAGTCCAACTGACATCAATTAAAAGAAAGTAGGTGATTTTAATTGTGTGTGTTTCTACAAAAAAGTATCCTTTAGTAGTTGATACCTTTACTGGGAAGAAAAAAGTACTATTTCAAATTCCTATTGAATTCAACAATCGTGATGATGTGGTTGATGTTAGACGTTTGAAGCTTGAGCTTAAACTTGCTCTTAAAGGCAATTCTAATTATCAATCATTTAACTTACTTCTTGAAGGAAAGGATTATCAAATTGAAGATATTATTTCAGTTCCTTGTGGCATTTGTGAAGAATGTCTTGCTTCACGTTCTCGTGATTGGTCTACTCGAATAATGCTTGAGGCTTCATTGTATGAAAGTAACTACTTCGTGACTTTAACATACGATGATGAACATCTTCCTCACGATCATATGTTAGTGAAAGATGAAATTAGTAGATTTAATAAAAAACTTAAGACTTATTTAAGTCGGCGAGGTTTAGAATCTGGTTTTAGATTCTATGGAGTTGGCGAATATGGTTCAGAAACAGGTCGACCACATTATCATGTCATTTATTTTAATTTAAAAATTGATGATTTAGAATTCTATAAAGTTTCTGATAATGGTGATTTACTCTTTAATAGTAAATTTCTTTCGACTGTTTGGTCTAAAGGACATGTTGTTATTGGTGAGGTAACAACTGGTTCAGCTTGTTACGTTGCAAGGTATTGTGACAAAAAAAGACTTTTAACTTCGCAAGAAAAGAAAGACTTAAAAGAAAAAGGCATTGTCCCTGAGTTTAGTGTTATGTCTCGTATGCCTGGCATTGGCTCTCAATTTTATGATGATTTAAAAAAAAAAATTGATTTAGGACTTAACTATGTTCAATTGCCTAGAGGTCAAAGAAATGGTATACCTCTTTATTACGTAAAAAAATTTAAAGCTAATGAGAATGAAGATTGGGTCCAATCTTTTAACGAAGATAGAAATAAGTCTTCTGATATTGTTTTATCTTCCAAATTATTTAAGATCGAACAAGCTGGTATTAATTTAGATACTTTTAATAATTCTTTATCTAAAAATATAAAAAGTAAAAAAAGGCTTGACTTGTAGTCAGTTGTGTTCCATAATATAGATAGAAAGAAAGAGGTATTAATTATGTTAGAAATCAAAAAAGTATATGATTTAATGAAAGGTGCTATTTCTAGTATTGGCAATGGCGATTATGTTGAACAAGGTAGATTTAATACATTAGAAGCTGCTAAAAGATATTTTAACTTAATTAAAAATGATGTTTCTGGATATAGCAAGAATTTAATATTAGATACATTAATTGAAGTTCATTTCGAGTCTAATGATGAGGAATTAAATGAGTCACTTGAAGAAGCAATGTATAGATCTTGTGACAATATTATTTGTAGTTTTGAATATAAAATTTAGGTGATCAAAATGGATGATTATTGGTTTGGTTTTTTTGAATATTTTGCATTTAAACCTTTACCACGTCCCATTAAAAGGAATGTTAGGATACATTTTCCTGTTAAAGAGCGAAAGGAGGTGCAAGTATATGAAGGATTTTATTGTTCAGCTTCAACCATATCTTCTAAATTTATTTATTAATATTCTAACTTTAGCTATTCTTTTTGTTAAAACTAAAAAATCAACTTTGATTAAAAAGCTTGATGATAAGATTGATTGGTCTAAATATGAAATGGAGCTTGAAGGAAATGTTTACAATTTGTCTCAATTCAAAATTAAAAGAAAGTAGGTGTTTGTATGAAATCAAGACAAATGATGTCACGTTCTCGTGATAGAGCTTATTTTGTTAGAACAGCTCGACGTATGACTGCAGCTAACGTTATTAATTATTGTTATCGTGGAGGTATTCGTTTGTGAAAATTTACGCTTTAAAAGATATGGTTTCAGGTACTTATTCATCCTTTTGTCATTGCTATGATCATGTAGATGATAAGTATATGGTCAATACTATTTCTGATAATTTAAAAGATGTTCTTAAAATTACTAATGATGAGGTTGTTGTTTCAGCTATTGCTGATAGTGTTATTTGCTATTTAGGTACTATTGATGAACGTACAGGTGTTATAACATCTGATATTAAACAATTAACTCAGCACTCTCGTAGAGATTGGTTAAATTTTTATAACAACATCTTAAAAGAAAGAGAGGAGTCTAAAACTGATGAACAAGTTAGTTAGTGATACAGTTGTCGTACCACGTTTTACATCTCAATATTGTTGTACTCGCAAAAAAAGTGCATTAGATGCTACTTATCCTTATCGCAATATCATTAAACGTATTGAACCATTTGCTGTTGATAAGGATGGCAAAGTTATTAATAAAACAAGTTTTCCTATTTTTAAAGTTGTTGGTAAGGTTGATATTGATGATCAAATACAGTCTTTTAAAAATGATGTTGACATTTATAAAATTTTAGAACGTGTTGTTGCAACTGGTGATATGTCTATTTTAAATGTTAGACAAGCTTTATTTGAAGATATTTACAACATACCTGACAACATTCATGAGGTTGACGCTCTTGTTAAGAAGCTCAATACTAAAGAAGTTAAAGATGTTATTAATAATATTGTTTCTAATAATAATTCTAGTAAAGAAGATTTGTCTTCGCTAATTCAAAAAGAAGTTGCTGCTGCTTTAGTTAATATGAAAGGAAGTGTTTTAAATGGCGAAACTTCAGAATCTTAATCGTTTTGTATATGCTCCCCAAGTTAACGATATTGGGCGTTCTAGATTTTCTCGTCCTTTTACACATAAGACTACTATGGTCGCTGGTGATATTGTTCCTATTTATTGCGACGAGGTGCTTCCTCATGATACTTGGTCTATTGACTTATCACATGTGATTCGTTCTTTAACTCCAGCTGTTCCAGTTATGGACAATGCTTTTATCGATTT
>NFZD01004656.1_pt1 | contig 10487 bp, 8 predicted proteins | sample 1095381 | NCBI WGS metagenome assembly NFZD01 (sample SAMN03609891, study PRJNA323583) | gut metagenome | isolation source: feces | host: Rattus norvegicus | place: Denmark: Riget | collected 2013 | reverse complement strand
TTTTTTGTAATAATTTAGTATAGAGCTTAACTAATGGTGCTTTTGAACGACATAAGACCATATCATTATCTTGCAATACATTTATTTTACAATTATCAATAATAATACCTTCATCTGCGTCATCTCTTGATTTAATGGTTGGTACTATACTATTAGCCAGTTTAATGATATTTTTATCACATCTATATGATATTGGTAAATCAAATATTTGTGTATTTGCTTGCTCACATATTTTTTTGAAAGAATCTTCGTCACCACCACAAAATGCATAGATTGCCTGTGAAGCATCACCGACAAATACGCTTCTTGTGCCACGTTTAAAACATTTTTGGATTAATTTTAAAGCAACAATTGATATATCTTGACATTCATCTACCATAACCCAATCATATTGTAAACCAAGTGGTTTAAAGTTAAGTTCAACTGGCAACCATACCATATCAGTATAATCAATAGTTTTAGTATTTTCCTTTCCCCATTTTAAAACTTCCAATGCGACATTACATTCATCATATTGTATTGGTATAGAATATTTTATTGCAACTTTCTCAATTTCTTTAGTAGATTGACAATAATTAAATCTAGCAAAATTAACTAATTCAATAATAGAATTAATATAATCAGTTAATTGTTGTCTTGTCTGTATAAGTTCACCAATGCTAGTTAATTTACTTATATTGCTTTTAATATAGGTTTTATATTTATATTCATCTAATTCAGTTTCATTACCTAAATTTCTTCTAAGCATTAAAAATCCTAAACTATGAGATGTTTTAACTTGTACATTAGTTAGACCTTCAAGTTTTTTAGTAAGTTCATCGGCAATGCTTTTGTTAAAAGCAATAAATAAGCATTTCTGTTTTTTTGGGATTAATTTCATTGAAGAAATAATTGTAGAAGTGTTATGTGTTATGGTAAAATCTGATAAGAGAAATCTACCATTACCATCTAATGTAAAGCCATAATAATCACCAATACCATAATCTTCAATTCTAAACCCCACATGTAAAGGATTTTTTACAATTTTTCTTGGGACTGCTTTTTTTCTATCTAATATAACAGGTATTTCTTGTAAATTTCCATTTATTGTAATATGATAATATGGTTTTGTAACACCGTTATTATGACAAGTTTTATTACGTTTTGTTGCATATGCCCCTAACCCTAAACTTCGAGCAAGAAATAAAATATCATCACATAAACATTTAAATTTAGTTGAGATATAATAATTATTACAACAATAATAACCGTCAGAATCTATTATACCTGCAAGCAATTTTAATCTGTTTTCTCTGCTATTAATGAGATATTTTTTATTAATTATTTTTTCATTATTATCATTTACACTTTCATTTCTTACAAATTGTCTAAAGTCATTAGTATTACGTTTAATGCCATAAAGTGATTTAATAATAATTTTTGGTACTCCATTTTTATATTTATGCGCATCAATTATTAAATTTGAGGGTAGAACTTTACTTATATTTTCAATTATTTGGTTATCGACATTAGTTATGTTTAATTGTCCTGTTGTACCATCACCAAGCCATATACCATAAAACCAAGGGTCAAAATCTATTGGTTGTTCTTTAAAATCTACGCCAGTTTTTAATAACTTAACTATCCTAAAATCACCATCATGATGTTTATCATTGCTAATGTTAATACCATTTTCTAATTCGTTGATAGGTATGTCAATTGTTATATATTCGCTTTTACGTTTACCCCAACCTTTACGATATTTTGCTAATGTTAATATGTGTATATCATTACATACCCATGTTTCACCTTTTTTTGGCACTATTTTTTTTAACTTTCCAATACCTTTTGTTGTAGATAAAACTGTTCTTGGTGTAGAATCATCACCCATTAGTTTATCACCAGTTTTAATATCTTGTACTTTTTTAATTGTTCCGTCAAACATTAATATCTCAGTATCTTTACCGAGGCATTTACCAGATCCTGCAGAAGCCGAAATGACTGCATTACCGACACCATTACTAATAAAATCAAATATTTTTTCTTGATATTCACTTGAGGTAAAACCAAAATCTATTTTTTTCTTTCTTGCCATAAATTTATTTAATTTTTTCAAAATTCGTCTTCATCAAAACCATTTTCATCATAATCGTATTCATATAAAATTGACCATTCTGTTTATTTATAATTTTATAAATATATCCAATCATATCTTTCGGAGTACTTTTAAATTAAAAATAGTATCTTTTATTAAATAGTACTCCGAAATAAGAAAGTTATCCAACATTTAAAGGTAATTTAATTGGAGGATAAGATTGATAATCTATAATTTGTATATCAGAATATTTAAAATCATTAATATTATGTATCTCAGAATTAAGTTTTAATATAGGAGATGGATATTTAGTAGCGTCTCTTGAAAGTTGTTCTTTAATTCCTTCAAAATGATTTTCATAAATATGACAATCTCCGCCAAAAAATGTAAGTTCACCAGGGGTCATATTACATATTTGACAAAGCATATGTATAAGGCACGAATAACTGGCAATATTGAACGGAAGCCCACATCCACAATCAACACTTCTTTGATACCAAGATAAACTTAATTCTCTTTCAGGGACTTTAAGTTCATCAAGAATTTCATCGGTTGTCATTTGTTTATCATTCCATTTATTATCACTATGTTTCTGTAACCATTCAAGCCTTTCATTTTTTGAAAGTTTTCTTGTATAAACTTGTACTAATATATGACAAGCTGGTAATGCAATGTACTCAAGAACGTCTGGATTCCAAGCAGTCATTACCATTCTTCTGTCATCAGGATTAGTTTTAAGAGTATCAATAATATTTTGTAGTTGGTCTCGATTACTAATACCAAAACTTCTCCATTGTTTACCATATACTTCTCCTAAATCACCAAACTTATAGATGTTTCTATCTGATACTTTTCTTCCTGCATGAATGTCATATCTATGTAAAGACGTATTATTTTTAATAAATTCAACAAATTTTTCTTTTGTTAAAGTTTTAATAAATTCATCAATGAATATAGGTTCTTCATTTTCAAAATCATTATCTTTAACTAAGGTATATGAACAATCAATATCTTCATCTAAATCAAAAATCCGATAATCCAATTTATAATATCCAATAACATCAATATGTTCTTTATTATCGTCTTCGTCTATATATGGTTCTTTACGTCCTATTCTCTTGAAATCAAGTGTTTTAAACCATCTAAAGGCATCATCATCCCATATATGAACGTTATTATCAACAAGGTATTTTATATTAGTATTACCAGAAATGAACCATAATAGTTCATGTATTATACCTTTTGTGTATACTTTTTTTGTGGTAAGTAATGGAAATCCTTCTTTCAAATCAAATCTTAAAGTTCTACCAAAAACTGATTTAACTCTTCCTGAACGAGTATTTTTCCAAACACCGTTATCAATTACATCTCTTAAAAGAGAAATATATTTTTCATCAACTGTTACCATTTTCAATTTCTTTTTTATCTTCTTCTGTTAATAATAGGTCAATTCTACATTTAAGAATATTTAAATATTGTCTCATTACTTTATATTGTTCACGTAATAAAGTTTTTTGCTCTGCATCACAAGCATTAAAAACTTGTGAATATAAAAAATCGTGCAATTTATTAATTTTTATTTCTAATTCATTAGCCTCATCAAGTAACCGTAATTTAAATTCTACCATACATTATTATATTATAATTTTATTTCTTCATCTTGTTCATCAGTTTCATTCTTAATATTATCAACTTCTGAATATGAATATTTTATATTCATTGCTCTTAAAACATCAAATATAGATACTTTGCCTTCGATAGCAGTATATACAGGCTTATTATCCATTTTCATTTGGATTTCACCAGTTTTGCTACAAATATCTATATGATAGACAATATTTGATAATTTTTCGTTATTTAATTTGTCCTCGTCTTTTTTAAAATTATTCTGTAATTCTTGTAATTTATCAATATCAGTATCACTAATACGTGCTCCTTGATATTTTTTGATAATATACGTATTAATAGCACTACCATTCGAAGATGCTGTTTTAAAGGCTACATAATCGTCTGTGGAAACATCTTTATACAAATAAGTTCTACCATTTTTAAAAACAATTTTAAGAGTTTTTGTTACTGAATTATTATCGTAACATTTTGAAAAAATGACATTACTACTATCATACCAAGTAAAATCTTCGCCATTTATGTATTTGTTATAAACTATCATAAATTATTTCATTTAAATTAACTTTGTTTCAAATATACGTTTTTATTTTCAACTATCAAAAATAATTGAGAAAGAATTTTTTTGTATTATATTAATAATATAGAAATTAACTTTAATTAAATGAATAAGATTAAAATTTCTTCTGAATTAGAAAAAGTAATTAATTACATAAAAGATACAATATATACAGAATACCCGACAGATAAAATAACAAGTGCTTATTTTATCATTTCAATAATAGATAATAAAGATACAAATGGATATGAACTGCTATATAAAAATTTGATGGAGCATCAAATACTTGAGATACGTGAAGCATGTTGTGAATTTATTTCAAGTAATTGTCAAAAATTGACAGATGAATCATTTGGATATATAAAATTAATCAGTAATGAATTAATAGATATGTATAAAAATGGGTCAGTTAAAGAACTTAATAGTGGACTTGTATTAACTGACTTATTAAAATCTGATACATTTGCGTCAAAATTATTTAAACCATATGGTTTAACATCAAAACAATTAAATGATATGGTTTCAATTGAAACGGAAAACAAAACAAAGAATACCAAAAATAAAAAAGAAAATATTAAACCATTAAAATATAAACAAAATATAATAAACGAAGTTGAAAAAAATCTTATAAATCTAAATGCTTTATCATTAGATAATAAAATAGATAAAATATTAAATAATAATGATGTTATTAATAATATTTTTAAAATTTTAAATAAAAAACATAACAATAATGTAATATTAATAGGTGATAGTGGTATTGGTAAAACTTCCACAATAAAGCATATAGCAAATATGATTAATTACGAAAAAGTTCCAAAAAATTTTAAAGATAAAATTCTTGTTGAAATTGATTTTTTGAAATTAACTCGTAATATAATGTACAAAGATGGTCTTATAAACAAATTTAATGCTGTGATTAATGATGCAGTAAAAAGTGGGAAATATATATTTTTCATTGATGATATAGATTTATTATTTAATAAGCAGAATTATTTAGAATATGGTTTAGAAACTTTTATTACATCTATATTAGATGAAGATAAAATAAATTTTGTCTGTACATGTTCAACTAAAGGATTTAGTAAATTAGTCGAAAATAATAAAGAGATTGTTAAAAAAATGTCAGAGGTAAAATTATTTGAATGTGATAAAGAAAAAACCTATGATATATTAATTGAATTAAAAGAAAAATATGAGTTTTATCATGATGTGATATATACAAAAAATGCAATTAAAACATGTATTAATTTAAGTCAAAAATATATTACCAATAAAAAGTTACCTTTGTCTTCAATTGAATTAATGGATGAAATAGGAGCAACAATTTCATTAGAAGAAAAGGAAAACACAACATTAGTTGAATTAGAAAAGAAATTAAATGATTTGCAAAACGAAAAGGAAAAAATAAAAAATGGTAATACTAAAAATTATGATTACTTTGATGAACTGACAAAAAAAGAAATTAAATTAAAATCTCTTATATCTGCGACAGAAAAGGCTGAAAAGTTAAATAAAGAACCAATAACAATCACAGAAAAAGATGTTATTAAAGTAGTATCCGATAAACTGCATTTATCTATTGCGGATTTAAATAAGGACGAAAAAAGTAAGTTAAAAACTCTTGATAAAGATTTAAAATCAATTGTTATAGGACAAGATGAAGCCGTTGATGAGGTTTGTAAAATTGTTAAACGTCAAAGATTAGGATTATCTAATCCTAATAAGCCTTCTGTTTTAATGTTTACTGGAAGTACTGGTACAGGTAAAACATATTTAGCAAAAAAATTAGCAGAAAAAATTTTTGGAAGTGAAAAGTATTTAGTTAGATTAGATATGAGTGAATATTCAGATGATATGTCTGTTGCTAAATTAACAGGATCAAGTGCTGGTTATATCGGTTATAATGATACACCATTTTTATTTGAAATGTATTATAATATGAAACAATTTGTTCTTTTATTGGATGAATGTGAAAAAGCAAGCGATAAAGTATTTAATTTATTCCTGCAGGTATTTGATGAAGGAAGATTAACAAATAATAAAGGCGAAACAATTGATTTGAGTAAAATAATAATTATCTTAACTTCTAATGTCGGTGCGCAAGAAGCAAGTGAAAGAAATGGCGGTATAGGTTTCAATAGAAATAACGATTCAATTAAAGATTTTGATAAATCTATATATAAAAAATCTATTAAAAAACGTTTCAAACCAGAATTTATAAATCGTATTGACTGTATTGTTTATTTTAATAGATTAACCGATGAAAGTTTGCGTAAAATCATTAAAATACATATTGATAATACAAATAATAAACTAAGAAATATAGGTTATTCATTAAATAATGATGTATACAATGTGGCAATTGAAACGGTATTAAATAATATATCAGACAAAAAAGAATATGGGGCACGACCTATATTGAGAGAGATTGAAAATTTAATAGAGAATAAAATTACAGATATTTTAATTGATAAACGGGTTAAAAAGGGATATGCATTTACAGTTGATGATATATTTGATTAAAAAATTTGGTAAAATAAAAAATTTATAGTAAATTTGAAAAGTGTTATATTTATAATAAAAATGGCATTTTCTTAAAAATTATGAATAAAATAGTAATTGATGAAAATACAGAGAATAAGGTTATAAACTTTTTTTTATCAGAAGCATTCATTCCAAAAACAGATTTAGTACTTCAGATAAAAAAATATATAGATGATAATTTTGCACGACAAATGCTTGATGATATTGAAAATGGATATCCAAAAAAAGTTAGCACTGTTGTTATGTTATCATCAGATAAACAACCGCTCAAGACATTACAGATGAGTGAATTTTTAATGTTACTAGACGATAAGTTTCATACTATTATAAAAGATGACGAAGATAGAAAAAAATTTTTAAAACAGATTATTAAAGATTGGTTTAACAATATGATTAGTAAAAATGGTATTTTAACTAAAAATTATATATTATGAGAAAAATTTTATTTATTTTAGCAATTTTATTGCTTAGTGTGAACGTTACTTTTGCGACACCGACAAAAAGAACTTATAACAGACTAATACATTCAATTGCATATATTGAAAGTAGGCATAATCCTAATATAGTTTCTACTAATGGGTTGTATGTCGGTTATTTACAAATATCAAAGGTAGCCGTTGACGAATGTAATAGACTTATTGGTTATAAAAAATACAATTATCGTGATAGATATGATAAAGATAAGTCTATTGAAATGTTTCATATAATTCAAAACTATTACAATCCTAATCAAGATATAAACTTGGCGATTAGAATTTGGAATGAGGGAACAAGTGTTATTAACAAAAAAGAAAAAATAACTCCATATATGAAAGAAGTTTTGAAATTATATAATGAAAAATATTCTTACATAGAAGAATGATGTTATAAGTTATATTTTAAATTAAAATGGCAATAATTTTATTGCCATTTATTTTTTATATACGATAAAACTTAGTTTAGTTAAAACTATTTATATAGTATATAAATCTAAAAAAAAATATAACAAAATGAGTAATTATGATTATTTTAACAGTTGGGACTACGTTGATGGTGTCGGCAACTATATTACACTTTCTTCCAAAAATCAAGGTGTAACAGAAGACGAAGTACAAGAAATTGTTGATAAATCATTTGATAATACTGAGTTAAAATCAGAGGGTCAAGAACTACAATTATCAATCAATGGAAAAAATGTAAGTACTGTAACAATAGAGGATAAATACTTACATGATGTATCTTTCGATGAAGAAACAAAAGAACTTATTTTCAAAATTGATGATGACGAAGATTTTAAGAAGATTGATTTATCTTCATTATTAAATGAATTTGCTACTAAGTCTGACGTTGATAATAAAGTTAGCGAGTTAATAAATGGAGCACCAGAAGCATTAGATACTTTACAAGAATTAAGTTCTGCACTAGGTGAAGACCCTAATTTCGCAGCCACAATTACAAATGAATTAAGTAAAAAACTTAATAAAGAAACATATGAAATAGACAAGAAATCATTTGCCACAAAAGATGATTTAAATTTAAAAGCAGATGTTTCAATGTTGGATAATTATGTTGAAAATAGTTCATTTATTGGGGTAACTAATAAAACAATTGAAAATGCACAAAAGATAGATACAATTAATGAACAACTTGTATTAAAAGCAGATAAAAATGAAATCCCGACAAAAGTAAGTGAATTAGAAAACGATGCAAATTATTTAACAGAGCATCAATCATTAGAAAACTATCCAACCAAAGATGAATTAAAAACTGAAATAAATAAAACTGTTCAGTTTACAACTACTGAATATCAAGGAAGAACTAAAAAAGTAATTACTCTTGATAATGACGAGTTAGTGAATGCACGTTCTAATTCTGAAGACCTTGAGAATAAGATTGATGTAAATGGTAAGACTATCAGTTTAATACAGTTAAATAGATGGAATGTCGTAGATTTAGGTTCTCCATATACTTTAACCAACATCAATACACCTGATGGAGTAAGACCTACGATTCAGGAAAAGAGTCAAAGTGGACCAGAAGCACATAAAATAGCTTATCTTTCAGATTTTGAAAATATTAATGATATTGTTAATTCTTTGACAACAAATGTCGAAATGTTGCAAATGAAATTAGATGCTATTAATAAAAGTAACATAGAAATAGTTGAGATTTCGAATGATGTTATACCTGAAATGACTGACGTTACAAAGGATTATATAATTTCGGGAGATATAAATACAAGTGCAAATATTTCTGGTAAATCAATTACATTAAATAACGTTTCCATATCAAATGATGCACGTTTAAAATTAAACGCTAACGATATTGAGATTAGAGATTTAAATTTAAATGGTGATTTCCCTAAAGCAAATGGTAATTCTGTTGTACAGATTAATAATGCCGAATTTGTTTTATTCAAGGATATGGTATTTGATTCAAATAATGTATACAATGGTATTGAAATAGGATTATCAAAAACTGCTACCCAACAGGCTAAAAATATAATATTTGAAAATTGTCAGTTTAAAGGTGAATTTGCAAATAATGCAATTTTAATATTTACAACCGATAATAATTCTGTTATTACTTTAAATAATTGCCATTTTGATAAAGTATCCAATGCCTTACGTATAAGCAATAGAACTAATTCAAAGAATGTGGTAATAAACATTAATAATTGTACTATTGACGGATGGGATAGTAATCCTGAATATCAGGGATTTATTATTTTTGAAGATTATACAAACAAAACAGAAGAGGATGTAAATGCAAACAATTTATTTGCACCAGAAAAAATTACAGTTAATATTAATAATTTAACATATCAAGACAAAAAGCTTGCTCCAACAGATATAGCAAGTGTATGTGGAACTGCAAATGAAAACCAAATTATTTATATTTATGCAAATGCAATTGGTTTAATTGCTTATGATTTAAATAAATATCCAAATATTAGTTTTAATTAAAAATTTGATACTGAATTAATTATATAAAAAATTAAAGAGACTGTCAGAATCAATCTTGCGGTCTCTTTTTCTATCATATTTCTTTTTGTTTTGGTGTGGACGGTTAACTGCTATCCATCTTCCACCATTTCTTTCCATTTCAATTTCTCGATTTGCTTTACGAAATGCTTTAATGACTTCATCATTAATATTATTTTTCTTTTTTTTCTTGGTTTTCATAACAATTTTTTATATAATTCTTAATTAAACTATCATGATTAAATGCCCATTTTTTATCTTTAAAATTATCTTCAAGTATTTTGACTGAAAATTTATCTATTGAAGCTGTTGGCAGCCAATCCACTTCATCAATTTCATCAACTTCTCCACCATTGGCAACTAATCTATTATAAAGTTCGTTTTCTTCTGCTTTATAAATATAATGAATTGAAATGTTTTGACGGTCATCTTTTCGAGGGTCAGTATTTACACTAACCATTTGAATTTTGCCCTGTTTGCATTTAAAACCAGTTTCTTCAAATATTTCACGAACAATACATTCTTCACCTGTTTCATCATAATCAATGTACCCACAAGGTACACAATAAGAACCAACATTATCAGCTGCGCCTTTTCCACGTTTTTCGATTAACGTGTAAATAGTATTACCAACCAATTTAAATACAAAACCAACAGTTGCAACTGAACGTGAAATCCAATACACTTTACCATCAACTTTTACAGGAAAATTCTTCAT
>NFZD01014531.1_pt1 | contig 10512 bp, 5 predicted proteins | sample 1095381 | NCBI WGS metagenome assembly NFZD01 (sample SAMN03609891, study PRJNA323583) | gut metagenome | isolation source: feces | host: Rattus norvegicus | place: Denmark: Riget | collected 2013 | reverse complement strand
AATGCACTCCACATTTTATCCCAATAACAATTATTATCAATATAATCAAAACAAATATAACTCATATCGTCTCTACCACCTTTAACCCATTCTCTTCCGCTTTTATAACGTATCTTATGGCTTATTTGAACCAATCTGTCACAATCATATACATAATCGAAAATAAACATTGCAGCATCACCCTTTTTGGTCTTTGACTGTATTAATCCTTTTTCATTTGTTTTATATACATACTGATAGTCAAAAGACTTCTTTCCATTGAAATAAGAAATCCTGTTGATATCGCCATTTATATCCTTATTCAACACATCTTTATACTCATCCCCATACGTTGAAATAACTCTAACGGCTTTTACAAGTTGCATTGAATCATCATAAGTGAAGTATATATCAACATGTTCTTCAACCTCGCCAAGAACATTGTATCCATCAATGCAAACAGAGGAAACCACTTTTTCCCCTCTAGTATTAAGTTTTTGAGCAAAAATCTGAACGTTAATTACAATTAACAATAATAAAAACAATCTTCTCATATCCTATTAAATTAAAAATTGGTAATCCATGCTTTTTAATGCACAAAATTACCAATTATATATCACATTACCAAATATTTTAAGTTAAAAAATATTAATTACTCGTTCTCATTTTGGTATTCCTCTATTGATTGTTCATATCTTGATATAGCCGATGATAACGGATACGGTATTCTGACTACTGTACCGTTTGCTATCAAATATTCCATTGACGGAATATTAGGGTTTGATTGAAGTATAAGCCATCCATAGTCGGGATCACCATAATATTTATATGATAAAGAATCAAGTCTCATTTTATTTTTATCATACAATAAATAGATATCCGTACTTTCTTTCTGAATAGTTATTGGTGGAACTATCTTTATTTTTCCATCTTCTCTGAACTTCGCGTATCTATCGTAATATGCCATTTATAAATTTATTTTAATTATATTATTCTGACATTTTTGTTACATAAGCATAACTATTTTTAGAATCTACATCATAATTTAATGCTCCGATTTCTTTATGATTATCTTCGGATATGTATCTAATCCTATCGGCTCTATTATCATACAACCGTGAATTAGCATAATAATTAAATGTCATTGCATTCTGCAAACGTCTTATCGGTCCGCCAAGGTCGCCGCCACCTATAAACTTAAAACTAATATTGATTTGTGCCAACATGGGTTGAACACCAGCACCTTCAGGATTCAAATCCCATTGTAAACCACCAGATACATTATAATCTATATTGATAGAATCTATCACAATAGTCTGATAATAAAAATCACCAATTCTTAACACACAAAATGGTGGTCTTCCAAAAGCAAGGTTATTAGCGGCTTTAGCATTAGCATTTCTTCCGTCAGAAGGAGATATGGAATTACCTTGTCTTGTACATTGATTAAGAAATGTCAAACGAGCATTAAATCCTTCTGGTGTCATTGAGTGGAATGCCGGATCGAAATACTTTAGTTTTTCAGTCAATTTCTTAAACACTATCGGATTATCTTTTTCAAGATGTTTATAAAAATAATATTCCTGATCATATCTAAGCTTATTCATAGAATCATCAGCTTCACTATTCTGATTAAAAAATAACATCCTTCTTCCATATTCATTCTTATCACTAAAGTCTAATGTATTTCTCAATGACACCTCGCCTTTACGGATAACTTTTCTTTTCAAAAACCTCTCCTTATCTTCATACCATATATCACCATTTTCAGCTTTATATTCTTCAAGACCGGTCTCTTCGTTTTTCCCAATATATGTAAAACCCTTATATTTTTGATATTCAGTTGTACTACCGTCGCCTTGTACTTTTGTATCGCTTAAATTATTCGTTTCATTCAATTTGAACATTATACGGACTCTCGTAGAACGATATAACTTCGCTGACAATCCTGATGCATTGGTCTTATCTTGTGCATCTACTTTATGTGCTACTCTATTATTTTTGTCATCACCATTGGTTACTCTCGTATCATCAGATACGATTTTACCCTCACGAAGCCAATTTTTAACGGTATTGCCACGCTCGGTTGCAAGACTTTCATTACGACTTTTATTTACCGCTTGAGAAGCATTAGCACCATGTGAATTTGAATAACCATCGATATAAATTCCCGAAATTTTATGAGTATCAAGAATTTTCTCAAGTTCTTCTACACGATTTGTATCACTTACTTTAGCCAATAATTTATTATATGCATCTATATGTCCAGCTCTTTTCTCAACAACTGTCGCGACTTCAAGCAACGAATATAAAGTTTTCTCATCTTCATTAGAAAACCCATTTTCCATGACAGATTTAGCATCTTTATTTAAATTATAGTTATATTTATCCATATAGTTAGTATTCACAGGCGGTAATGTTAGTTCACGATTTAAATCATAAATCGTCTGATCATAGGTGTTTCTCTTCCTATCAATACTTTTAGATGCTACTTTGTATTCACCATCTATCCGATAATACCATCTTTTATCTTCCTTCCTAATGTATTTTTTTGATCTATAGCTTGCCCAATTTAACTTAGATCCAACAATATAATTACCATTATCATTTTGTTGGTCATATGTAACACCATTACCGTCAACCTCATATCCATTACCTACTCCATCTTCATTGTCTGCAATCGTCGCAAAGCTTAATGGTATATCATCATTTCCGTTATTCTGCTTTTGACTGCCCTTTCCAAATAAAAGATAAGCGATAGCATGAACTGAACTTTCTTTATTTGATGGCATGTCATAAACACCAGAATAATTATTAGGATAAAATACATGAAATTGTATTTCACTAACATCATCAGGAACTTCTGGTTGTGGCTGTGGTTTAGGTTCAACATCTATCTCTTTTACTTCTATATCCTCATGTTCAGGTTGAACATATTCATCTGTAAGCGGAGTCGGTTTAACTTTTGAAAACAGACTGTAACCATCATTACTATCTCCACTATCACAACCAGCAAAAAATCTAAGTAAATCAGTATCGGTTAAATCATTTTTACCATAACCACCTTGTTCACCATCATACCAATTAGCATAATCAACAACGGATGGATGGTCAGTAAGCATAATAAAACTCAATGTACCACTTCTAACAGTATTAACATATGTATATACATCCTCACCACGACCGATAAACGTATTAGATGACCAATTTGCTTGTGTTGTCTCATTGAAACTCAGACCATAAGGAGGAAACCACATAATCCTACCACCAAGAGGCCCACGCTGTTCCCATGAAAGAGCTTGTTCAAAAGAATATGGGTCATAACCTCTCCATGCAAGATTCTCAATCGAGAACATACAATCTTTTGTATGGATATTATTTTCACCACCGCCACCATACTTAGGAGTGATTTTTACGAAGCCATTATCATCCAAAACTGATTTATTCCATCCGATTTCTTCATCACCAGATTTCCATCCATGACCTTCACCCGTCCATTTAAAGTTGCTCCATGTATGAATATCTTTCAATTTAGCCGTTTCAGTTATACCATATGATGTTCTTGTGTTAAATGGTCTTATCAATTTATCAAGACGGTCATATTGATAGTGATGTGTCCATACACGGCAATAAGGGTTATTATATCCATTTATATCATATTCACCAGTTATTCCATCTTTCTCGGCGGCTGCTTCTAACAAATTTTTTCCATGCGACATACCGGCTTCAGTCTTACTATCACCAAGACCACCCGCTAAATTTTCACCATCGTCAACAGATGTTCCAAATTTTGATATGATAGTGTTTATTTTCTTATTGTCAAAAAGTTTTTTTGTTTTATCAAGAATTGAATTTCTATTACCATTCAAATCCCATTTGTTAAAAGTTGGACCATAACCAGTATTCAACTCGTCAGGATATAAATTTACTGCCTCATTATATGGGTCTTTATAATGGTTATTTGAATGTGTTCTCTGTCTTGTCGAATTTGTGCCAATTTGTTCATCTCCATTAATACGAGTAGCAAATTCTTCTTTATAATTTACATCTCTTGCGTATGACGGACTCTGTGCTTGACCATTAAATGCAGTAGAATCACCATGTGGATGAGCATCATTACCAAGCGAACTTAAAGTGATATCTCTTTCATTAATGTTTATAAGCATGAATTTTTTCATGAATTCATAGTTTAGGTCATTAAAATCAACTCTTTCGTCAATTTTCATACCCAAAGCTTGCTCAATAAATCTATCACTTTTATTAGCAATTTGTCTTGTAGTTTGTTGTGCTATGTTAATACCATAACTTAATCCTGCTGTAATATCACCTCTTTCAATTGGCATCTGTTTTATAAGTCTATCATATTTTTATATATCAATATATAGTTCAAAACTTGAATTTTATATAATTAATGTGAACTAAATCTATCTGGGAACAAATCATTTCTTCCGCCATGGGTATTATTATTCATCTGCTTGACTATCATCTCGGTAATCTGTCTAACAAACATCGGATTTTGTTTCAATTGTTCCATAATATCGACTGATTGACCATTTTGTCCAGTTAATTCTATCTTACCATTAATTGTAAGCGATATATTTGAAACTGAACTGTTAGATGTCCCTTGTACCGTATCACCATATCTGTTGTTAACCAAAGAATCCTTATCATATATATTTGAAACTGAACTGTTAGATGTCCCTTGTACCGTATCACCATATCTGTTGTTAACCAAAGAATCCTTATCATATATATTTGAAACTGAACTGTTAGATGTCCCTTGTACCGTATCACCATATCTGTTGTTAACCAAGGAATCATAGATTACATTCACACGACCGAAAATTCCGTCGAACAATTTGTCAAACGGACCGCCAGTTTTTGCAAATAAAGCAGTATCATTTGGATCTGTTTGTGCAACTTTAGCTTTTCCGTCTTGTACTGGTGTTACATTATTTGCACTGACAAACATAGGACTACCATTACCACTTGTAATACCATCCCTTGTCCTTCTAATTGGTACTTCCGATCCTAATGCAACTCTTGTGGAAACAGCAACTGCAACATGAGCATCGGCAAGTTTATTAGGTGTATTACGTGATGATACAGGTGGAGTTTCCGGCGCTGAAGCTCTTGTCCCATTACCGTTAAGACCAAGTTTACTATTTGCGATATTAATAATCTCAGCCGTTTTTGCCAACGCACTTGCAATATTATTCGCTTGAGATTCTATTTTAACTCTCGTATTATCAACATTCTCATTTCCGTCTTGAAAAATTTTAATGTAATCATCAAATGCCTTAGTTGCTTCCTGACTTCCTGCAAGAACTTTATTTATATATTTATCACGATGATCCTCAAATGATTTATAAGCTTTTTGCGCCCTCTCTTCATATGCTGCATAATATGCATCAAATTCTTCAAATGCCAAACTCATTTTTTCACGGGTTTCCTCACCAGTGATTATATCAAGAGCTGTCACGACACGCTTCATATAATCTTCCATCCGTTCATTATGGTCAGTCGGCATCAAATTATCCAAATCATCCCTTGTTAATTGTGATACATCTTTTGGACCACCATTGTTCATTTTGACAACCCATTTACCATTCTTATATTCGGCTTTATTTGATATAAGGGCTTTCTGGTCTTCGTCAAAATTCTGATAAGCATCCAGTCTATTGTCAATCTGATTACGCTTATTTCTCTGAATGATTTCATCACGAACTTCTTCAGTACTACGTCCTTGCAATTTAGCAATTTGGGCAATTTGCATAGATTCATTGATATTGAAATCGGTTTCACCAGTTTTAGCATCGAATCTACCAAACCCTTTTGTCATATCTTGCATACGTTGTGCATACGCTCTTGGGTCTGCCCATGCATCATATAGCATACCTAATGGGTCAGAATTTATTGCAGCATGACCTCCTAATACTTGAAAACCGGCTGATTGCGTTATAACATCTTCAATGCCACCTTCCTGTACCTTGTTCAACATACCACTAAGACTACTAAGATTGAAACGTGTATTCTGCGCCCATTTAGCCATTTCCATCAAACCCTTAGTACCATCTTTAAAATTATATCTATGGGCTAATTTAAGATTACTAACAAGGTCTTTAGTGTATTTACGTCCGTTTAAACCAATCTTATTCACGTCTTTTAGTACTTCATCCAACATATCGACACTATCCTCGATGCCATGATTGAATATCTCCATTTCTGAACCGAACTGCATCGCAAGATTATCATCACCAAGATATTTACCAAGCCCAAACAACTGACCATAATCGTGTCTTCCCATTGTCTTATTACGTCCAGTTGTTTCAATATATGTTGATTGTGCCTTTGCCACATCATCGGCATTTTTTCCGAATTTATAAGCATCTTTAATGACTTCCTGCATAAGCATTTTTTGGAAGCCATGCAATTGTCTCTGATTGGTGAAACCCATGCTGATGCCTGTGTTGTTAGTTACCTTATCTACCTTATCAAGATATTGTTCTTGTGATTGAGCAAGTTTAAGCCATGTCTTTTCAACGGTTTCAGCAGCATCAACAAATTTATTTTGCACTTTAGTTGCAACCTCTTGTTGTTTATCCGCTATTTCATTTGCATATTGTAACTCGGTATTCGTTAATTTATATCTATTCTCAATATCGGTTTTATTCCAATCAGCCTGATTACGAAGCTGTTGATTTTGATATTCAAGCATTGCTGTAACTTTAGCTTGAACCCCTTCTCTTAGTCCATCACCAGTAAAGGTATTACGTAAAGCATTAGTAATATCCATTCCAAGACCATTATCATTATAACGTCCTGTATCACCGTATTCTCTACCAGTTGCAGGATTAATCGTTCCTCCACCCTCACTATCAGTTACACTCGAAGTTATCTCACCTCCACCAGAAGTAATAGTGCCTTTTACTTGTCTGGCATCATTATCTCTAACTATACTTTGCCAAGCGTGAGTACCACGGTATTGCTCTTGTTTTAATGAATTTTCAGCTGATTTTGTTGCATATTCTACATTAGCAATATTTTCTTCCGCTTCTATACTCGCTTTACTACTCTGATATTCTTGTTCTCTAAGTTTGTTATAACGACCTTGTGACTTTTCTCTATAATCTTTTACATTAAGATTGCGTTGGAATTGGGCAGCAGCAGATATTCTATTTTCAGCGGCCTGGTATGCTGAAGCATTTATTCCTTGCATCATCGGTCCTAATGCGGTCTGAACAGCATTCACATACTGGTCATTATTAAGTGATACGGCATCTATAAGATTCTGAGATTGTACATCCATCATCTTAAGCTGTATATCACCGTTATATTTAACATCCTCAATTGCACTTTCATTTGCAAGAGTAGCAATTCTTTTTGTGTTCTCATATTGCAGCTGTTCCTCTTGCATTTGAAACTTGATCATCTCAGCGGTATATTTCTTCCACTCACCTACGATATCTCCAATTACACCACCAAGCATTTTTAAAGCATCAAATACCGCCAAAGCAATATTAAGTCCTGGTACAAATTTACCAAGTGCTTTTGATGCAATGCCTAATTCTTTACCAAAGCCTCCAAGTGCTTTTGATGCCATGCCACCCATCTTACCGTTACCAAACATGGCAGTAGCAATCGTTTTACCGCCACTACCTTGTAATATACGACCGAAATTCGCATAGTTATCAATACGTTGATTACGGTCTATGGCATTCTGCGCAAATCTACCAAAAGCAGTATTTCCCATACCATACCCATAAATCGTCTCAGTAGCTTGTTCTCTCTTTTTTGTGTGTCTATCTCTTTGAGCTTGTCTTCGATAAGTTTCATAATCATTGCCATACTCATCAGCTAATTCTGGATTATCTCTTTGCATTCGTTTCCACGCACTCATAGAACCGTAATTTGGACCATGCTTTGTTTGATGTCCCCAGAATTCACTTACATCCTGTTTAGCAACTTTATTTCTCTTCTTACGTAATTCAAGCTCCTCCTTTTTTTGTTTATTTAGTTTTTCATCAAGTTCACGTTCCTCTTTAGCTAATTCCTTTAATCTATCTTTGTAACTTTTTCTTTCATTTAATAATGTATTAGGGTCATTTAATTTATCATTTATTTTATTTCTTTCATCATCGATAACGGTTTTTTCATGACGATTTCTTCTTTCATTTTTTGATATACTTTGTTGTATTTGCTTCAATTGTTTATCAAAAGATGAAACCATGTCCTTTTGCATTTTAGCAAATTCCGATTGTTCCTTTTTAGTCAGATCCTTCCATCTACCGGTATCCTTATAATCATATAGAGTCTTTCTACGCCAAGGTGATGGCGTGATATTTCCACCATTTCCTCGACCCTTATTAGAAAAAGGTATATTCTCCAATACAACCGTTAATCTATCTATTTTATCAAGCAACCTTCCTAATCTATCATCTTGAATATTAGCCATTATTTCTTCTAAAATCTCATAAACATAAATAGTCCAAATATCATTATTTATCTGATAATCGGACTATCTAACATATTATTTTCCTCTCGGTTTCTTTACTTTTAATTTTTCCTTTTGTTTCTCTATCTCACGGTTATGAATTGCTATAAATGACTTCCTATCAGCAATAGGCATTTTATATATATCGTCCATCGACAAATTCATATGCTCATGGCAAAGCCACACTTCTTTTTTTATGTTACTCTCAAAATTAGTATGTAATGAAAACAGAATCGTCGAGTTTAAGAAACGTATTGAAAGAGCCACCTCCATCGCTCTTAGGAATATTAATCTTTATGTCAAAATCAACACCAGGACGATGGCTTACAATATAGTCTCGATAATCACGTGCATCACCAGCTCTCATATTCTCAATAAAACCTCTGATATACTCGTCATCAGTATTACCGTTTACAGAAACCGTATGAATTATCATCTGTTCAGTAACCGTCTTAGCGTATGCCTCATTGTCGATATTATCATTTACAGAATCACCGATTATATTGTCGATCTCATCAATATCCTCATTGATGTTATTACGTTCATCATCCTTAATATCCACTCTCATTAAAGATTCACGTATCGCAGCTACATTTTTAAGAATTGAAATCTTATTGCTGTCACTAATCTGATTCATCAAAGTCTCTTTAAGGTTGTCCTCGTCTTTCTTTGTAAGGAATTTGAATTTGATGGTATTCTTACCAACTTTATATTCAAACAATCCATCCTTATTGCCCTTCAGTTCAAATTTATTATATTCAAACTTCGCAAGATCAACAGTCGTGTCATATCTCTTTCCTGTTGCAGGATTACTAGCTGTAATAGGGTACTCATTACCATATGCCGTAGCTCTCAGCCAAAGTACAATAGCATCTCTATCACCACTGACAAGTTCATCAACATTAATTGTTTTATCAAGAATTTTTCTTTTCAAAATGACATCTATAAGTTTTCCGTCACGATACATGTTAGGTGATGCTATGATATTCTCGTCCGCCCCAGTTAAATAAGCGACAGGAATACGACTCTTCTTATGTTTATAACATTGTCCTTTTGATGGTAATGGGATAACGTCATACTGTACATAATCAGGAATACTGCTCAAATCAAAATTATAAGATTCATCGACAATAATTTCTTTTTCAGTAATTTCCTTCTCGTCCTCGATGTTTATAGGTTCTGGTTTAGCTTCCTCTACAGTCTGTTTTACAACCGTAATCTCAGGAACTTTTTCCTCATATTGAGTATTGTCAACAGTATCGGTTTGTTTTACCTTTGTTGTCTTTCTCTTTCTTCTTGCAATACCGCTTTTCTTTCCTTTACCTGTATAGTCTTCAATCAATCCATCATCTGGGACATCCGCACCATAAGAAGCAGTACTGAGCTTTTTATTTCTCATTTGTTCATCCGTCATTCCACGCATTTTAAGTCTTCTCTCGTAAGCCTTTACAGCTGCCTTATCCGGTTCATAATATGTCGCATCATTGATTTCTTTCTCCGATGCACCGTAGTATGATTCACCTGCCATTAAATTCTCTTTCTGTGCCTCTTCAATCGCCTTAATCTTGTCATTCTTAGATAACTCTTGAGTACCGGCATACTTGTGAATATCTATATCTTCATCATTCATGGCGATAAGATTATTCTTTGCATCCTCAAGCATCTGATTTGATGCTTTCAATATTGCAAGCTCTTTCTTTCTTCGTTCCTTGAGTTCCTCAGGTGTAAGTTGTTTCTTATTCAAAACATCCATTATTTTATTTAAGATATATCTTTTATATTAAAACGTTTTATTTCTTTTCATTATCCTTTATGAATTCTATCTTCTCGACAAGCAAAGCAAACTTATTTCTTGAATAAACCTCGACCATTTTACAATTCTTCAAAATTGCACTGTGTTCAGAATCCTTGAACTTTAGTTTCAGACTTTTCTTTGATAAACTTTTCAACTTTTCATCCTCTGTCATCTTATGAGTTCTATTGATTTTTATACTCTCACTCGTCCAAGATTTCACATCGCTCTCCAACTCACCTGATTC
>NFZD01016451.1_pt1 | contig 10551 bp, 19 predicted proteins | sample 1095381 | NCBI WGS metagenome assembly NFZD01 (sample SAMN03609891, study PRJNA323583) | gut metagenome | isolation source: feces | host: Rattus norvegicus | place: Denmark: Riget | collected 2013 | reverse complement strand
GCCAGCCGAAGCGCCCGATAGCGAGGCGCCGAAAAGCCATGCTCATCACAGAAGGCCGACAGCGACGAGAGCCGCCCGACAGCGACGAGAGCCGCCACGGCGACAAAGAACCGGCGGCTCGTCGCCTTCCATACCTCCGAGGGCGCCGGGCTCATTCTGGCCATACGTCGGCGGGGGCTTTTTGCTTCATCCTATAGTAGTCAGCTTCGGAGACTACGGCACGCTCCTGGCCAGCCAGGAAGGCGGCCTCCAGGGCGTCAAACAGCGGCCGCGGCATATAGATGTAAAGCGGCCGGCAGTGGTAGAAGGTATTAACGTCTATTTCCATAGTTATTTTTATCAAATTTTGCGCCTACGGCATTTTAAGGCGCGACTGGTATACTTTATTACCTCGGGGCGAGAACGGCCAAAATAGGCCTATTTCTGCGCGTTTTTGTCGTACTACCATAATACGGCCAATTTACTCGCGCGTGCCCGCTTACATATCTCTACATATGGGAGTTAGGCCGGATAGTTACGGAGCCTTCGCCGTCGTAGCTATTCGGCTTAATATATTCGATGATAAATTTTTTAGTTTTCCAGACAAATAGGCTGCCTTCCTTCCGGATATTTCGGCCAAACATTTTATTTAATTCGGCGTGCACCGACGGCGCCGACAACGCATCGAAGCGAAGATCGACCTGCTTAACCAGATAGCCGGAGCCGGAGCCAGTAATTAACACCTTAAAGGGGAGACAGTCTGCCAGCATAAAATCAGAGAGAAGGGAAGACCCGACGCCAACAATACAATCGCGAAGGCCTAATTTTTCGGCCGTCGCCACTGAGCTACGAGCGCCCAGAGCCACCGCGATACTGTCTCCGTAGTGGATCCCGCCAACAGCTTCCAGCTCGTCAAGAGAGGCGGCCGACGTGAAGGCTCGATTTATTTTTGTCGTAGTCAGCTGGGCAAAACAAGCCCCGAAGGACACCAGGAAGGCCAGCACTAAAATTAACTTCTTCATTACTTCAGTTATTACAAAATTCCGGAAGCAGGAGGCCTCCTATTATTGTCAATCGGCAACCGCAGGGGCAGGGATCCCAGGCGCCGCGGCTGGTGCTTTTTTATAGGCTTCCACTAAGCGAGTAAGCCGGCTATTATTTTCAGTAAGCTGGGCTATAGTCTGCTGCTGGCTTTCGACCAGCGCCAGGAGCCGCGACGCCATATCGTCAGCAGGCGCCACCGGATCCGCCGGCGCTGCGACCGGGTTTTCTTCTAATTCCGTAGAATTTTTTAGCATTTCACCCTCCCCAGTAAGGAGCCAGCTCCGAGAGACCTCCGGGAAGGCTCTTAGAATATTCTCTAACTTTTCGGCGCCAGGAACGCCACCGAGGTTACGAGTATAGCCATTAGAGAGCTTAGCACGCCTCTCAAATTCAGCGCGGGATATTTTAAGCCAAGAAATCAGCTCGTTAATTCTGTCCTTAAAGGTCATAAAATCAGGGCGTTACATTTTGTTAACAATGTTTAACAACTAAGATGCAAAAATATTCTTAGAGTTTCTTTGCGATGTCGCAAATATATTCTAACTTTGCATCGTGTTCAAGGAGATAGCGCAAAGTTAGCGATTTTCGACGAGGCACACAATAACAAAAAACACTTAAATAGAAGACAAAATGACTAAGAACTACACAGTAACAGAGATTAATCGTAACTGGCTCATTAAAGTCTACGGCGTCGACGAGAACGGCAAGCGCATTAACAAGCTCGTCGGAGTTAGCGGCCTTCTTCAGCTTATAGGCGTCGACCTGGCCGCCAAATTCATAGCCCGCGCCTTCCGCGACATGCTCGACAAGGTAATTTGCAAGCTGCGCCGCGGCCTTAAAATAACCTTCTACGCACACTAAAAACGACACGACCATGCAGATCAGAATTAAACTAATCCTCCCAGATGCATTAGAAGGACTGGCAAAGTCAAAGCCCGGCGAGATAGCCTCGGCCATAGAGAAGGCAGTAACAAAAACGCTGCAGCGCGAAGTAAGAGTAAGCGCCCGGATCGCCTACGAGGGCGAGGACTACAACGGCGAACCTTTAGACGAACAAAATAACCAATAACCCCACAATACCCCACAACAATGAACTCCAAAGTAACAATCCTCAGCCAAGCCGAACCCACATATATAACTCCGGGCTTCTTCGCCCGTATTAACAACGCCTTCAGAGCCTGGCGCGATCGTCGCCAGGCCGCCCAGGCCGAAGCCCGCGCCCGCGAGCTTAAATGGCGCTTCGAGATTAAGGAGCGCGACGGCCGGCTCTTCCTGACCTGCGACGGCGTAGCCTTCCAGGAGATAGACCCCAGCCAGACCGCCGCCACCGTCTGCGAGCTTCTTAGAGCCGCCCGCATCGACGCCCAGGCCTACAAGAATATTAACCAGTAACACCAGGAGCCATGACCAAGACAGCAACCCGCCCCGCCTTCGACTACGTAGAAGGCCAGCTCAAAGGAGAGTATAACATACACGCCCACATGGTAGACCACTACCACGAGCTGGAGCAGACCGCCAACAGCCAGCGAGGGAAGGACAAATGGCACCACCTCGGCCGCCTCGCCCAGAAGCTGAAGGACGACACCCTGGCAATACTTTACGCCTACCAGGAGCGCCGGAGCCTTCGCCGGATGGCCGAAAAAGTCTACGAAGTGCAGGAGGAACGCCGGAGCCTTATAGCCTGGCTGGCCGGACGCCCCCAGGAGCGACCCGAGCACACCGAGAGAGCCACCCGCGAAATAAGCTACTTTTCGCAGATCCTTACAGACATTCTGCACCACCTAAAGCACAACAATCCCGGCACCCCGCTGGCTTCCGAAGCCGCCTACGTGCTGGCAACCATAAAGACAAGATGACCAAATAGGCGGCAACGGAGCAGGCATCACCTGCGCAAGCCCTTAAACCGGTGATGGGAGGAAACAACACCTCCACGAGAAGGCGCCGACCGATAGAGAGCGCGCCGGCGCCTTCCTTCATTTTGATTAACATTAAAGACGATACAAAGATGACCCGCACAAATAAAAAATTTTCCGGAGTGCTACCCGCCGGCAACATAGAAGGAACGGCCGCAGTAATAGAGAAGCTGACCGCCCCGACCGCTACCGCCCCGGCGTTGACAACCACCCTCGAATATAAGGGCTTTAACCGAGGGCTCGCCCAAGTGCTCCACGTCGATTATAGCAACGTAATAGGCGAGCTTCGAGAAGCCCTCGGGATAACGAGCCGCAGCGGCCTCAGCGCCTACCGCAACGGCCAGGTAAGACTCAGAGCCGACCAGGCCGCCAGGGTGCAGCAGGTTTTTAACCTTCGAGGAATAACCGAGATATGGGACGCCTAAACCTTCGCGCCGTACTGACCAGGAGGGAGCAGCAGATCGCCGAGCTCTTAGCCTGGGGAGCCGCTAAAAAGGAAGTCGCCGACCTTCTTAAAATATCGCCCCGGACAGTCGAGAACACCGCCCGCCACATATACGAGAAGATAGGAATCCAGAAGGCCACCGAGCTATGCGTTTACTGGTTTTGTGCCAAATGCGGCGTAAGCCCCAGTAAAGACCCGCTAAAGCGCGCATTTATCGCCCTGGCGCTTCTATTTATACTTCTTCCTTCCGAGCTTCAGCCACGACACGACGACCAGATGGCGATGCGCCCCGCCCGCACTACCAGAGTAGTAACCCGCACCATCCGCGGCCGCAGATCCGAAGACAATTTATTTAACCCATTAGATTTTTGAGCCATGCCCACAAAGATTAACGACGCCACCAGGATAATAGACCTCACCGTAGGCCAGCTGGAAGACTTAACCCGCGCCTGGGTACGTAGCGAAGTAGCCAGCGCCAAAGCCGGCGAAGATCACCAGGGCAATCGCCACGTTTACGGCCTTAAAGGCCTGGCCAAGCTGTTAGGGTGCAGCGTAACCCGCGCCTGCCAGATAAACACCAGCGGCGTAATAGAGCCAGCGCTGACCCGCCTGGGAAACCTTCTGATCTACGACGCCGACATGGTATTAGACCTCCTTAAAGAGCACAACGACGGCCGCCCGGCCAAATAAATAACTTCTAAAAGCATCAGCAGCATGAGACAACTAATTATTAACCGCCTCGCCCTTTACAACTTCAAGGGCATACGCCAGGCCGAAGCCCGCTTTAGCGACGTCAGCACGACGATCAGCGGCGACAACGGCGTAGGCAAGTCAACGATGGCCGACGCCTTCTCCTGGCTTTTCTTCGGCAAGAACGCCGCCGGCGTCGAGCAATTCAGCATTAAGACCGTAGACGAGGCCGGCAACTTCATACCCCACCTCGACCACACCGTAGAAGGCGACTTTACCCTCTTAGACCACGAGACCGGCGAAGTAAGCCAGATCCGCGCCCGCCGAACCTTCGCCGAAGACTGGCGAACCGGATCCGGAGAAACGGAGCCGAAACTGACCGGCCACCATACCGACTACTTCTGGAACGACATCCCGGTTAAAAAATCCGAGTACGACGCCCACGTAGCCGAGACCATCCCGGCCGACATATTCAACGTAATAACGGATCCCTACGCCTTCCTGGCGCTTCCCTGGGACGTGCAGCGCAACAAGCTGACCGAGATAACCGGCGAAGTCAGCCCCAACGACATAGCTGCCAGTAACCCCGACTTCGCCGCCCTTCTTCGGCGCCTCAAGGGAGCCACCCTGGAGCAATATTGCACCGCCCTGGGCGCCCAGCGTAAGAGAGTAGCCGCCGACCTCGACGCGATACCAACGCGAAAAGACGAGCTGCAGCGCGCCACCCCGATAACCCCCGACTACGCCGCCCTGGAAGCCAGGAAGGCCGAGCTCGAAAAGACGATAGCCGACATCGACGCAGCCGCCGGGAGTCTGGCCGAGCGCAACCGACTACAATACCAGAAGGCCGCCGACATACAGAAGCAGATAGGCGAGCAGGAGCAGCGCCAGCAGGCCGCGATCCACGCCGCCGACATGGCCAGGAACCAGGCCAACCACGAAGCCCAGAAGCGGCACAACGACCTGGACGCACAGATCCGCCAGCTGGAGCTCCAAGTAAAAAGCGCCCAGGACGCCATCGACTACACCGTCAACTACAAGCGCCAGGCCGACAGCTACACCGACCAGGCCGAGAAGAAGGACGCCGAGCTCGCCGACTTCCGTAAGCGCTATGAAGACTTCTTTAACCAGACCTACACCCCGGGATCCCTTATTTGCCCCCGCTTCGGCCACCAGTGCACCGACCCGACGGCCTGCGCTAAGGGCGAGCAAGATTTTAACACGTCGCAAGTCGAGACCTTAACCAAGTGGAGAGAGCAGGGACACCAGATGGCTGCCGAAGTCGAGCGCCTAAAGAAGAAGGCCGCCGAGATGGCCACGACCTACAACAACGAGCGCGACAAAGCCGAGAAGGATCTGGCCGACTACCGGGCAAAATTGGAGGCCAAGCGAGCAGAGCGCGCCGCCCTTCCGGCCGCCAACCTTCAGCCGGAGATTAACCCCGCCGACCTTCCGGCCTGGAAGGAGGCCGCCGACAAAATAGCGGAGCTTCGCCAGCAATACCAGGCCGCCCTGGCTACACCTTCGGAGGGAGAGACGCCGGCCACGACCTACCCGGACGCCAAGCGCCACGCCCAGATGGAGCTCGACGAAGTAAAGCGCAAGTTAGGCCTCCGGACGATTATAGAGGCCAACGAGAAGCGCCAGAAGGAGCTCGACGGCCAGGCCGTCAAGTTAGCCCAGGAGAAGGCCGACATCGAAAGAGAGTTAGCCCTGGCCGACAGCTTCACGATCGCACTGATGGACGCCGTAGAGCAGCGCGTTAACGCCCACTTCGCCCTGGTGCAGTTTAAGATGTTCAAGACCCTCGTAAACGGCAACAAGCAGCCCGCCTGCATAGCCACCGTTAACGGCGTAGCCTATAAGGACGTCAACACCGCCGGCCAGATAAACGCAGGCCTCGACGTGATCCAGACGTTAACACGCTTCTACCAGTTTGCCGCCCCCATTTTCATAGACAACTGCGAAAGTGTAGCCGAGCTCAAGACCCCGGAGGGCGCCCAGGTTATACGCCTTCAATTTGTCAAGGGACAGCCCCTGACCGTAACGCCACAGTAAGCCATGATCTACGAAGTCTACATAACCGAGACACTATGCCGGACAGAGCAGATCGAGGCCGCCAGCAAGGAAGAAGCCCTCGCCAAAGCGCGCGAGGCCTACGACAAAGAGGAAATAGTATTAGACTACCACGACTTCATCGAAGTAGACTTTAAGGCCGTAGCCGACGAAGGAGACCGAGACGAAGACTGACCCAGGGAGAGCCGCAGCAGCGGCCGCACCCTTCGCCGTGAGGCGAGAACCCCTCTATTTAAGTGTAACACGGCCGGCGTAATTGCAAGCCGCCGGCCATTTAGCCCGAGTAGCTCAGACAGCGAGAGCGTGCCGGAAGTCGCAAGAGCGACCAGCACGGCGGGGGGCTGGTGCAAGTCCAGCCTCGGGCACCAAGTTTTAATTAACCTATTTTTTAACCCTTCTAAACCCACAGCTATATGGAACAGAAGACAAACCCCGGCCAGCAGGCCGAACCCAAGAAGAAGGAGCCTACAGCATGGCTCCAGGAAGTAAGCGAGCTGACCAGCGCCATCGGCGAGCAGCTTAACGAGAAGACCGGCAACGGCCGCGGCTTCATAGTCGTAGCCGTCGATCGTGCCAACGCAGAGACCGACGACGACGGCCAGGCAATAATCGGCCTCGCCGGGAGCAGCATAGCCCTGGCCACGGCGATGCGCCTAATATTAACCGCTAAGCCCTTCGCCCCGCATATCGCCCACGCCGCCCAGATGATGGCCAAAGAAGCCGCGGCCAAAGGAGGCGGCACCATCGTAATCCACGCCGGAGACTTCGACGAGGACGAGGACGACCAGGCCGACGACGACAACCAGGAGCAGGAGCAGACCCAGGAAGGAGAGGCCGATGGAGAGTAACGACCGCTCCGACTGGATGGATCCCCTGGCCGACGCGATAGAAGACGCCCTCAACGCTTCCGGCATAGACGGAGACAAGCACGCCGCCGCGATATTTATCGCAGTCAGCCCGAACCCCGACGGCACTAAGCACGTGATACACGAGATCCGCGGCAACAACGCCCCCCTGGCCGAAGCAGTAGGCGCCCTGGTATATAACCGAGACTTCCCCGGCATTATACCGATCGCAGCGGCCGCCGCCCTTCAGATGCGCCACCTGGACGACAAAGCGAGATTTAAGAAGAACAAAAACAACCACAAACCCCAAAAGAGATGAGCACAACACCTCAGAACCCCACCACGCTGCCGGCGACAATAGAGACCGCCCGCAAGCAATTCGAGCTCGCCTGCAAGAGTGCAGAAGGGCTCCAGACCCTTAACAACTTCGGCGCCGCCTTCCAGGCCGTGAACGTCGTTAGCCTTCTTCGCCAGGCGCTGACCGACGAAGTAATGGACGCCGTATTTATGCCGCTCCAGAATACTAAAATCGGCTTCTTAACCGACCACACCGGCAAAGCCCGCGGCAACCGCCCGCCCCTTCAGCCCTACGGCCGCGAGATAGTAAGAGACGCCATCATCGACGCCGTAACAGTAGGCCTCATGCCGACCGGCAACCAGTTTAACATCATAGCAGAAAGGATGTACCCGACCAAAGAGGGCTACACGGCGCTCCTGCGTCGCCTCGGCGTGAAATACTTCATAGAAACCGGCTACGACAAAGGCCAGGCTGAAGGCTTCGCCGAGATACCCTGCAAAATTACTTACAGCTACGGCGGCGAAAAGAATGGCTTCAGCATAACGGCGACCGTCAAGAAGGACAGCTATAGCAGCCCCGACCAGATCCGCGGCAAGGCCGAGCGCCGAGCCAAAAAAGCGCTCTACGAGTACATCACGGGCTGCGACTTCGGCGACGCCGACGAAGACAGCTCGACGCCTATAGACGTCGTAGCCGAGGAAGTAGAGACCGAGGCCAACAAGGGCGCCCAGATAGGCCGCAAGACACCGAGCCAGGAACCCCAGCCCCAGCCCCAGGGCACCCCTCAGGCAGCACAGCCCGCCCAGGCAAAGCCCCAGGCGACAGCAGCCCCGAACCCCGCCAAGCCTAAAATGGACTTCTAAACCGGAACCGGCACGATGGAATTAACCGTAATTGCATCTTCATCAGAAGGGAACGCCTACGTAATACAGAACGAAGGCGAAGCCCTTCTGATTGAAGCCGGCGCCCACTTCAGCAAGACCCTGGAGGCGCTCGGGCATAACGTAGCCAAAGTAAACGGCTGCCTTATTACCCACGAGCACGGAGACCACGCCGGGCACGTTAACGAAGTGCTAAGCTACGGCCTTCCAGTCTACGCCAGCCGGGGCACCTGCCGCGCGATAGAAGGCAAGATCCGGAGCGCCTACAAGCCCCGCGTTTTAGACTTCGACAGCGCCGGGAACTACCACCCGCAGCAGTTAGGCTGCTTCGAGGTTTACCCCTTCGCCGCCAAGCACGACGCCGCCGAGCCGCTGGCCTTCTTCATTTGGCACCCCGACACCGGCGGGATCCTTTTTGCTACCGATACTTACTACATCCGGCCGACCTTCGCCGGGCTTAACCAGGTACTTATCGAATGCAACTACGCCCCCGACCTATTAGCCCGCAACGTCGAAAAGAACGCCAACGGCATGACCTGGCAGCGCGCCCAGCGAGTAAGAGCCAGCCATCTAAGCCTCGACACGTGCCTGGCCACGTTGAAGGCCAACGACCTAAGCCACGTAAATAACGTAGTGCTTATCCACGTCAGCGCCGGCAACGGCGACGCGCGCCGCTTCAAGAAGGCCGTAGAGCAGGCAACCGGCAAGCCGACCCACATCGCCCGCCCAGGGCTTAAAATAGACTTAAATATTAACCCCTTCTAACAACGACAACATGGCTCTATATTTTGAGTGTAAAGTTAGGTACGAGAAGATGGGAGAAAACGGCCTCGTTAAGAAGGTTAACGAACCCTACCTCGTCGACGCTTTAACCTTTACCGAGGCCGAAGCCCGAGTAACCGAAGAAGTCAAGCCCTTTATTAGTGGAGACTTCGACGTAGCAGCGGCCAAGAAGACCAAGATAGCCGAGATCTTCTGGGCAAGCATAGACATCGCCGACCGCTTCTATTTAGTAAAAGTCAACTTCATCACGATAGACGAGAAGACCGGCCAGGAGAAGAAGGCCGCCAACCTTATACTGGTGCAGGCTTCAGACTTCCACGGAGCGCTCAACCGCTTCGAGGAAGGGATGAAGGGAACAATGGCAGACTACGAGATAGTAGCCATCAGCGAGACCCAGATCGTAGACGTATTTAACTACGTCGCCAAAGAAACAACCGAAACCAACAACCCCAAAAACACCAACAACAATGACTAAAGACGAATTAGTTAGCGCTGTCCAGACCAGTCTCCAGGGCACCGCCTGCCACAACTTCGGCAAAGAAGACATCAAGACCGTAGTAGACCACACCCTCGGCGTAATTAAGGACGTCGTTTATAACGGCAAGGAAGTAACCCTCCGCGGCTTCGGCACCTTCAAGCCCAAGCAGCGCAAGGCAAAGGCCGCCCGCAACATCAGCAAGGGCACCACGGTACAGATCCCCGCGCGCAAAGTCGTAGCCTTCAAACCGTCTAAAGACTTTACCACCGTCCAAAACATCGATTTATGAAAAAGTACAGATTAACCAGGAAGCCCGACACCAACCTCGGAGACTTCGACACAAAAGCCGACGCAAGCACCTACGCCCAGGACTACATGGACGACAACGACGAGCTCACTATCTTCGACTTCAATATAGAAGAAGTCGAGATCCAGGACGCCTGCAAAATTCAGACCTACGAGGACGCCTGCGAAGTGTTAGGCGTCGAGCCGGTAGACGAGCAGGCAATGGCCGCCGCCGGCTTCCGTCCCGACGAGATAGCCCGCCGCAAGCTGGAGACTATAACGGCCGCCTTAAACGACGGCTGGAAGCCCGACTGGAACGACAAGAGCCAGGCTAAATATGTCCCCTGGTTTTGGATAGAGCCACGACCGGGGGAGACGTATGCCGGCCTCGCGTATGCGAATACGTCTTGCGCCCCCTCGCATACGAATGCGTACATCGGCTCCCGGCTTTGCTTTAAGAACGCCCGCGTAGCACGCTACGCCGCGAACCAGTTTACAGACCTTTACGCCCTTATTCTGGTAGAGAACTATTAACGCAGGATCCCCAACGACACCGGGGCGCCGGAGGTAACGACGGCGCCCCATTAAAGCCACCAGCCGATGACGCCGAAGCGCACATATATAAACCTTATAAACGACTTCTGGGACAGACAAGCCCAGGAGCCGCTCAGCGCGCCAGCGTCGATGGTATATTTTTACCTTCTAAACCTTATCAACCGCAACCGCTGGAAGCCGGTATTTATAAGCGACCACGACCTGGCCGTAGAAGCCAGAGTTAGCCGGCGCCACCTTCCGGAGTATAAGGACGCCATCGCGGCCGCCGGCCTTCTTCAG
>NFZD01003823.1_pt1 | contig 10562 bp, 22 predicted proteins | sample 1095381 | NCBI WGS metagenome assembly NFZD01 (sample SAMN03609891, study PRJNA323583) | gut metagenome | isolation source: feces | host: Rattus norvegicus | place: Denmark: Riget | collected 2013 | reverse complement strand
CATCTCCATGTTTGGTTTGGTATTCAACTCCTCGTCCGTGAAGCCTACGTTGTCTTTTGCGGTCTTGTCGTTGTAGCTCTTGACGCTAAGCCTGTCTCCGTGGATGTGGCTTCCGTAATAGAGTTCCACGTCAATCGGGTATATCAAGTTTGCGTCAGCGTCCACAATAAGGCTACTGCCCTCGCTAAGGTATAGCTTCGGTATAATCTGCTTCTTTAGGTTAAGACCCGTTCTGATATGTCCCTTACAGCCGATGAAAACACAGCAGACGTGGCTGTCGATGCGCTCGCCGTCAAACTCCGTGTCAATATACACTCCGTTCCTTGCCCATACCTCCTTGTCGGCAAAGGAAAGCATTTCTGTCTTTGTCGGCAGCTTCTCCAAAAGGGCGAAGCTGATTGCGTTCTTATAGAGCCTGATGGCTTGCTCGGCTGTCTCACACTGCTCCAAGGGTGTGCGGTATATGCCGCACATCGTCTGTCCCGAATGTGTGATTATGCGGCTGTCAGCCATTCGTAAAACCTTGTCCTTGTTGAAATCCATATTGCAATATCTGATTTTGGCTACAAAGTTACGGATTTTTTTTCTAACCGCAAAATTTTTTGGCGAAAAAAAAGGCGGTATGCTCACGCACTCCGCCTCAAAGTTGCACTTAATCCATTAATTAATTGAAAGTATGTATGCTTGTGTTATCCTAAATCAACCTAAATAACTAAAAAACAATTATAAATTCTATATATGAGCAAAAAAAAGTTTTTCTAACGCATACGCTTATGCGCATAGTATAGAAGCACACATACTATAAAAAAAAAAAACTAACCTATAAACTCCATGTCTTGAATTACAATCATTATATTTATCTGAATGTATAGTATCTGTCTTTTGAACAATCACCGTATCACGCTTGAACACTTTCATCGTGTCTGTCTTGTATCGGTAGAGATACCTTGTGCGGTACACCTCTTTTGTCACGGTGTCGTTCTTCTGTGATACAAACACGCTGTCGTGCATAAACACATACTGCGTGTCATGCCGTGACTTATCAGTGCTGTCCGATTTTGCGGTGTGCTCTATGGTCTTTGAAACGGTGTCGTACTTCACAGTACGGCAACCGCTCAAGAAGACCAAATTGATAACCAATAAAAACTTTATGTATTTCATCTATCGCCTTGTTTTATCTAAGGTGGTCGTGCGATTTACGCCACACCACATTGTTATTTCGCTGCAAAGATACTGCTTTTTCTGTAAACTACCAAACAAATTACAATTTTTAACATATATTTTTTTCGTATTCACTGCTAATTTCAAGGTTTGCAACAATTTTCCCGTTTATAATCAATGACTTAACTCTATTTTGTTGCAAACTTGCACCGCTAACCGTAACTCCGTAACTTTGCACCAAGTTCAATATTGAGCGAAACCAAACTTTTTTATCATTATGTCAGACACAAAAATCTTTTCTCTTGGAGAGAACGCACTCGGTGGCGGAAGCATGGCTCCGCTCATTGCTTCTCTCTGTCAGAACCGTGGCGTTGACCCTAACATGCTCGCCGCAATGATGAACAACAACCGTAACAACGGCTGGGGTGACGGAGGCGCATGGTGGATTATCATCCTGCTCATCTTCGGCTGGGGCGGCTTCGGTAACGGCTTCGGTGGCGGCTTCGGCGGACGTGGCACAGCGCAGGGTCTTGCAGACCTCGGTAATCTCGTGAACAACGATGCAGGTCGTGACCTCATCATGCAGGCTATCCAAGGCAACGCTACGGCTATCTCTCAGCTCGCTTCACAGACACACTGTGACCAGAACGCTTTGATGGGTGCAATCAGCAACCTCTCAACACAGCTCTGCAACCTCGGACTCGGACAGAAAGACCTCCAGTTTGCAGTACAGAACGGTCAGCAGACAATCCTGTCGAAGCTCTGCGACTGCTGCTGCTCTACACAGCGTCAAATCGCCGACTTCAAGGGCGACCTCGGTTTGCAGATGTGCCAGCAGACCAACACCTTGCAGAACGCTATCAATTTTGTCAACTCTTCCGTTGAACGTGGTTTCTCGTCTACCAACTTCGAGACACAGCGTCAGACTTGCGACATTCTCGGAGCGATTGACAAGCAGACACAGGCTATGGAGGCTCAGTTCTCCGCTATCAAGGAGCGTGAGGATAAGCGAGAAATTCAGAACCTCCGTGATGAGTTGCAGGGTTATCGTCTGTCCGCATCACAGCAGCAGCAGACACGCGCACTCATCGACCAGCTTCAGCCTTGCGCAAAACCTGCGTACATTACTTGCTCTCCTTACCAGAGTATGTTCGGATTTCCTTATGGCTATCCGTACAGCAATGGTAACTGCGGCTGCAACAACGGTTGCAACAACGGTTGCGGATGTTGCTAATCCTCGATAATAGGTATATGAGTAGGTAGTAAAATTCCTACTCATTCAAGAGTTCTTTGACTTGCTGATTTGAGGCTTCATAATCGGATAGCCACATCCAAAAATATCCTCGGTGCATATTTCTATGCCCATTTCCTCGACAGACCTCACAAACGTGACCGGGATTATACCCGTCTAATCGCTTTGTCTCCGATGCAGAATTGTAAAATTTTACATCGTTAGGGTTGTTGGGATTGACTCGGACAACAGCTTTGCTTAATTGAAAGTTGGGTTTACCTTTCTTTGAGTCGGAGTTTTTCTTACGAGAGATAGAATTAAGCCTATTCATGGTGCGAGTACACCAACGAAGATTTGATACGGAGTTGTTTGTCTTATTCGTGTCTATGTGGTCAATTTCGGGATAGTTGTTTGGGTTTGGTATGAAAGCAGATGCAACCAAGCGGTGCGCCGACACGCTATATTGCTTATTGTTTTTCCACAAACGATACTGTAAATAGTTATTTGCAACCATTGTGAAAGAAACCAGCCTTTGTTTAATATACTTAGACGAGCGGTTGTTATCTTTGTAAACCCTATTAAGCGACACACATCTCCCCAAAGAGGAAACCATGTAATATCCCTCAAATCCGATTACATCACGCCATTCTTCACCATCTAAGGTGATACTCTCCAAAAATTCTTTGTTTGTCATTGCTGAACTATTTTAATAATGCTGAACATTTGAAAAGGAGAAGAGGCGTTCAGCTTACCTCTTATCAGTGAGTCATGACTCTCACCTATCTCCGAGTGCAAAGGTAATAATAATTTTTCAAATATCAAAGAAATATGGCAGTTTATTTATCTCCAGTAGGGGCAAATGTCGCCCCTGCCGCAAACCAACTGAGGGTTTTGGCGGTTTTCAAGGAAAAGCTCTGTAAGGCGTACTGCGTGGACTCCACCATACAGCCACAGACTACGCTGACTTACAAAAACGGTACACCCAGGCTTGTAGGCACAACGATATTCATTCCGATTACGGCTACAATATCCGTTGTTGTCCCAAACGGCTGCTGTAATGCCAATACACAGATTTTCACCGAGACATTTGTTGTGGCTTTCCAAGGTTATTCGGGTCTGCCCACAACCGTCACCGTGACAAATCTCGGTCGTGACGTACAGCCAAGCTGCGTAAGATGCGGATGTGCCCACGGTGTCACCGTGAACGACTCGCTGCTTGTGGCTATTACAGCACCTGCGGCGGCAGCACCTGCGGCGGCAGCTTTTTCAGAGAGAAGCAAATAACCAAGTGAGGGCAGGCTATTTGGCTCTGCCCTCATAAGTTTTCAAATTTAATTAACAAAAGATATGTTTCAAAATCTAAGAGAAAACCAGCAGATTTACGTGCTCACCAAAAATCCTAACCCGTGTCTTGATATGGGTACGGTGGTGAAGATACAAGGCCCGATGCCAAAGTTTCAAACCAATCCGACAATGATGCCACAGACGGAGTATGTCTTGGATATTGTAGTGTCGGTAAACGGCATTAACCGCACGTTTCAGCAACTGCCCGTAAACAAGGATAGTGCGGAATACGTGAACGAGCAGACCATTATCGCCGTGAGCCGTGACGCGATGAACGCCGAGCTTAACTCGCTCAAAAATGAGTCTGTGGCGGCTATACAGCGAGGACGTGATGAGGAAGCCAAACTGCCCATGTGGGACAAGCTGATATTGCAGCTTAATCCCGAGGTGGCGGAGAAGCAGCGACAGGAGCAGGAAATCAACACCCTTAAAAATCAGATGTCAACAATGGCAAATGACAATGCGGAGTTGAAATCAATGGTGGCGAAGCTGTTGGCAAGACTTGACGAGGACGGAAGCAAATCTTCTAAAAAATAATGAGCTATGGGATATATAATTGAAATCACAGAGTCAAAAGTCTCTCATCTTGCAGATACATTGAGTAAGGTGTTGCACTATGGTGGCGAGGCTATGGAGTGTATCGAGGAGATGCGCCAAGGCAGACGTTATGAGCACATGGGTGAGCGTGGCTACGGACGTGGCGGACGCTACGGAATGCGTGACGATGACGAGTACGACCGTGAGCGCATGGACGGCTACGACCGCATGGGCGAGCGTTACGGACGTGACCGTTGGGACGAGCCGTACATGAACGAGAGACGTGGACGTTCTGCCACAACAGGACGTTACATAAGCCGATAATTAACTTCGGGCGTGGCTTTTCGGCTGCGCCCGACTAAAACAGAGAAGAATATGGGAACACCGTTAGATATATTCGCAATAGACATGCCGAGAGAAATGCGCTCGTATCTGCGCTCATACGGCTATAACTTCAATAAAAAAGCCTGCGAGTTCGCGGTAAAGCACATGAAGCGTCTTAATCCTGCGACAGGAAAGACTGAACCCGTGGACTATATGAACAAGGAGGTTGTAGAGGAACTGCTTAAAAAGCAAGGCATAAAGCTGGAGTACAACGAGGGGCATAATTTTGTCTATGCCGCCAACATGATAAAAGCCGATTATTGGAAATCGTCTGTTGAGGACGAGGCACATATGACAAAGATGATAAAAGACATCATCGACGACCCCGATATGCCGGGCGGCAACCTTTTCAGACGTTGGCTTGCAGACGCTGATGCTTCGGGTATGCTTATTGATTGGGACGAGATACTATGATATGCCAAACATTCCAACTTCCCAAATATAATTGGACGGTTTACGCCTACTACGTTGTAACCGCACCCCATGCCGAGGAGATACTTAAAACTCTTGTCGGCATAGGGTGTGACGGCAGCACGTTGGATAGGGCGTATATCAACCTCACTTCGGGCATCCTCGACACAGGGCTTACATATAGCAATATCGGCTCTATGGAAAGCGTCATGGTGTTCGCCAAGACCTCAAGTGCAAAGGAGTTCATGCAGTCATACAAGCATGAGACGGGGCATTTGCAAAGCCATATCGCACAAGCCTACGGTCTTAACCCACACGGCGAGGAGATACAATACATCGGTGACGATATTGTTGAAGAGACGTGGGACGTGGCAAAGGACTTGCTGTGTGATTGTTGCAGGGGAAAGTAAAAAGGCGGTACGAGTGTGCCGCCTTTTTATTATTTCGCTCTCGGAAAATTCCAATAAAATTCAGATATATACAATCCGTAAACTTTAGCTATCTCATTTTCAGCGCAGCAGCCTTTGCTCTTCTGCCAACCCTCACACATAAATATCGCATCGCAAGTGAGCAACCTTTCAACGTCTCTTCCCATATAGTAGGCGTACTTCTCTTTCTCGGATAGTCCGCTCGGTGCTTCGGGTGGTGGTAGCGGACTTATCGGCTCATGCCCTAACTCTCTTAACTTGTCCGCTATTTCCAACGCTTTTTGCTGTTGGGTAGCGAGGTCGTGTCCCGAAATCGGGATTGAAATGTATATGCGCATAGCCTAATGTTTTTTATACCAACTTATTGAATAATAAATCCACAACGAGACGGCACTTACAGCAAATAAGATAGCCAATCCTCCTAATTTTCCGAAATTATCACCAAGCCAACTAAGCAGATATATAAATCCGAAGAATGCAGCAACACCAATTGCTACACAAATTATCGGCACAAACCCTTGCCATATCGCTTTCAAAATTTTCTTCATACTTTTACTTTCTAAATTTACATTTAAGTTCTTCAATCTCCCCGAAAATACGACATATCTTCGGTCTGTCCTCGTAGATGTTGCACTTGAAGTCGTGCCGTAGGAAAGGGCATTTGTTGCGAGCCAAGTCCTCAGAGGTGTACGCTATCTCGGACAAAGGCAAATCTTTGCTACTCGGTGGCACGCACTCCCTTGCTATTACGGGTGTCACTATCTTATCGGCAAACTGCTCAACCATACCAATCGGCAAAGGGACGTTGAAACAGCAGGCGGCATTACATTTGTGAAGTTTGCATTTGCTCATACCTCTTAGAATTTTTCTTCCGTCATTCTTTCAAGTTCCTCGTTAAACGCACGTTCTGCTTCCAAAAGTCCCTCTTGTGACACCTTGGGCTTGGGCTTAACCATATTGGGGCGCAAGCCCATTAGCCACGAATTAAGATTAATCGGGTGGTCGTTTCCCACTTCTATCCACTGATACCACCAATCAATGAAATCGTCGAATAACATCACCTTATCGACAATCGTCACTATCTCGGGCAGGTGGAGGGAGTATGTGCCTTGTATGTCGAGCAGACAACCTACATCGTCGCCGACCCAATATACATCTATCGGGTCGAGGTCGAACTGCTCTATCAGTCTTTGCTTGTAAACCTCACATACCGCCTCGTAAGCCTTGTGCAGTGACTCGGGGCGCAGTGTGCGGATTTCTTGTGTTAGTTGTTCTGTGTTCATTGTTCTTTATCGTCTTTAATTATAAATACCTCGCAGTCAATCGGTTTCCCTTTTTTGTCGTGCTTTACCTTAAAGCCTAACTCACAATCATCGAATAAGTACCGCCTTATATTGTCTTTGTCAGACAAAAGAAAACGCATCATACCTTTCCCGACTACCTTTCGGTATTTTGGTGCAATAGGGAAATATTTGTAAGACGCATCGGTTTCACGTTCTTGTTTACACTTGCATTTCACAGCAGGTATAAGCGACATATCCCAATCCGACTGCAATTTTAGCAGTAGTTTTCTTGCACCGCTTATCTCGGCGGACTCTAATATTAAATTTTTCATAAATTCTTGTGTAAACCCACGCTTTCGGTACGAGGATTTAACCCCGCACCTACTCGCTCTGGGTGGTCTTACTTGGCGGTATCTCCACTTTCGTGGTATCTCTTTACTTCTTAAAGTGTTCCAAAATCTCTTGTGCGGTTGCATTGTGGCTCTCCGCAGTGTTCTTGTGTGAAACTCATACTCAATCCTCCTTAAAGTTCTTGATTTTCTTCTTGGTGAAGAAGAGTGTGTATAAACGACACCCCGAAGCCTTGTAAAATCCGCAATACTCTGCACACACAAGTTCATAACCCATCTTGCCATACTTGACAAGAAGGTCTTTCATTTCTTCTTCCTTTACTTTTATGTAGAAATTCTCCACCTCATACGGTGCGCAGTACGTCTTATCCCTTTCACTTCCGTACTTCTTATAACTCCACCACTGGAGCGCAAGCCGTGCCGACTCTATCAGCACGAGCAGTAAAATAATTGTTGTCGTCATTTGTTCAAAATGTTTTTAATTTCTTCCTCACTGAACCCTATAGATTTGAGTGTGTCAGCCTTATCTACCCCCATATCACAATGCGGCAACTCAATCCAATAAATCTTGTCAAGGCTTTCTTTATACCCTTCTTCAACTATACTTGGAACGGTTCTCCCAAACACTATATTTCTATATCCTGGACTTCCGTGTATATAATTCACCATTACGGCAAAGATACTATCCTCTTTGTTCGGACTTCTGTCAGACCATTTGTGCCAAGTCTTATTGTTAAGGTTTGACGCTTCGTCACCAATAGCAAGAGCGATTACAGCGCCCGCCCTCATAAGATGCCGATACATAGGCACGACAATGGCTGCAAACTCTCCGCCTTGTTTTACAACCTCGGCTCTCATCTGCTCCATATATTTGTCGATAGTTTGTTCCACCTCTTTAGGTATCGGTAATAATGCAAGAGCCTGCTCGCATTTGCGGTCGCTCTCTTCAACTGATTTCTTTGTACGCTCAATCTCTTCGGGCGTAAACCTCGAAAGTAGGTCTTTCATTCTTTCTTCGTTTGTCATTTCTTTTATCCTTTTTTAAGTTTCAATCTCTTAATAAAATCCTCAACCAAATCCGATAATTCAGATGGCTCGTCAATGCTCCAATGGTCGCCGTTAATCTTAATATTGAAGAAATAAGGAAAATCGCTTCCATCGGGAACATCATCGGTCTCAATAGTCAAATACTGCTGTTCGTCACGTTCGCTGTTTGTGTCAGCGTTTTGCGTGTACGTTATCGACATTTTATGTATGCCTATCTCCCCATCTTCGGGGTAGGGTGTGGATTTGATTTTTGTCATAGCTCCTCAATCTCCTTTTTAAGTTTCTCAATCTCCTCGTCTATCTCGGCTCGTATCATGCGGTCGTGGCTGTCGAGGATTTCGCCAAGATTTCGCAGAATCCAATCATTGCAAGGCTTGAAATCTGAATTAAAGCCATCGTTCTTATACAAATAGGACAACTTGTGAGTTGACTCACCTTTAATTTCTTTCTTTACTTCTTCTAAGGTTTCAATTCGATTATTTATCTCCACCGCCCTGTTGTATTGCTCCTGTGTCATAACCGTTTCTCTAATTTAATTATAAATACTTGTTCGTCTTTTGGCGCACCCCAATCGGGATTACCCAATCCGACAGACAAACCACTAAACTCAAACGTCATGGTTGTTGACGTATAGCCACGATGAAAGCGGACATGAGTGTATGGTTTACCGACAAGATTTTGTGCCTTGAAAGAATTTGGTTCTATGCCGTCTTCTCCGTTATGAAACTCAAACTCTCCCTGCTCTGTATCTACAAGACGTTTTAGCCAATACCAACCAATCTTGCGGTATTCCTCACGCTTTTCTCCAGTGCCTATCATGTCGTACCACTTGTGTTTCAGTACCAAGTCCAATACTTTCATAATCCCTCACCTCCTTTCTTGCTCACCTCGGCTATGAGGGCATCGGCACAAGCAACGGCATATTCCGATACGGATAGTGGAACTTCTTCTGCCCTAACTTGCTCACAAGCAAAACGCACTTGCTTCTCATTACTCAATATCCCCTGCATCGCAGCCGTGGCGACCTGCAACCTTATTTTACTTTCACCCTCGTAGCACACACACACTGGCTTACCGTTTTCCTCTAAATACGTAAGGCCCCGCTCGATAACACTCGCTTGGTCAAGCCCTTTGAGATTTAACGCTTCAACTCGCTTTTCCTTTACGTGTTTAATGTCGAGAATACTTTCCCCGAAAAGTTTTTCGAGTACATCTACAGCACCCATAGCCTTATCAAGATTTTCGCTCTCTATTGCATTGATGCAAGTTGCCTTTGTGAATATACTACAGGTCTTTTTCGCCTCGTCATACATAGTTTTCACTACATCTATCGAAACGCTAACCATTCCGTCATTGCCCCTTGCGTGCTTCTTGCCGATGTTGTAGGCGGTATCAAAAACTTCCTCAACCAGTTCTTTTGTCAGCCTGCCATCAAGCACACATTTGCCCCAGCTGTCAGACTTTACTTTCTCGTATTCTTCCTGTCTATCCATAATTCTATTCTTTTACTTGTTCATTATTTCTGTACTTCTTCTTCCACTCACTTAACTGCTCCTTGCTCCATAAATAGTTTAAGGATGGTCTTGTTTCGGGCATTGTGATACACGTTACAAGTCCGAGCATTTCATCGTAGTTTACTCCGTCAGCACATTTCTCGCCATAATAGACGTTAAACGTATTGTCTTTGTTCTTTCGGATAACTATCCTCTCATTCTGTTTCATTGTCTCTTACTTGTTTGAAAATTACGTTCTTGTGGTCGGAGCGATGGTATGATTTACAATGCCCTACAATTCTATTATCGCAACTTCTGTAACAAATCCCATCCAAATTAAAACAGCAGCCATTACAGCCATTGCGTCCATTTTTTGAACATGCCTCTACTACTTTCAGCGTCACCAGTCCGCACTGGAAACGCTCGCCTATCGCAAATTCTTCCTTGTCCATAGCTTTACTTTATTTCGTTCAACTTATAGCCGTTTGAGGTCAGCCGGCACACCGCATTTAAGCAGTCGTGCGCTCTGTTCTCTTGTAGTTGCTATCATAATCTATTTCTTAATTAATAACATATATGCGTTTTCGTAATCAGTTTTAAGTGTTTCACACTCCAAAACATAAGATTTGTTTTTTGCTTGCCACTGCCAATCTTCAACCTCAATAGAAAGCACCTCATCATTCTCATCGTAGGCTTCAAGTGCCTGCTTCAGTTCTTTTACCGTCATAGTTCCTTATATTTAAGTCCGAAACAAACTCTAATCATAAATCTCTGAAAGCGGTTAATCTTCTCGTAAACCGCAATGTTCTGATGCGTTGCTTCGTGTTCAAGCCACGCTATCGGCTTTTCAAACTTAATTCTTTCCATAGCTATTCCGTATAACCTTCTTCCGC
>NFZD01012523.1_pt1 | contig 10582 bp, 9 predicted proteins | sample 1095381 | NCBI WGS metagenome assembly NFZD01 (sample SAMN03609891, study PRJNA323583) | gut metagenome | isolation source: feces | host: Rattus norvegicus | place: Denmark: Riget | collected 2013 | reverse complement strand
GAAGAATTTGAAAAAGAAAAAGATTATAAACTAACTAGATTAGAAGAAAGGCTAAATAAGTATGAACGAGAAAAAAATGAACGAAATTCAGAAGTTAGCGTTTGAGAATGCTAGGGAAGATTTTTTTAAAGATTATGCTAATATGAAAAATTTTGACTACAACGTATGGGAATAATTTTAAGTAGTTTCAGAGGATGCGGTAGAGAGTTTTTGAAAAACACTCATGGTGACAAGGTTAAGATTTACGATGCAATTGCCGACATACCAGCCACAGATATAGAAGGTAAGACAAACCAAGACTTGCTAGAAGAGTACTACAACAAAGTAATGGATAATGTAGACAGTTACGACATTGTGTTTATTGATTCTAGCACTGGTATTAGAGATACCTTTAATGAACATGGGGTTGATTACGATGTTTTCTACCCATCTAAGGAAAGAAGGGGAGAGTTCATCGAGAATCAAGTTAGGAAAAGAGCAAAGCCAGAGGTTATCAGGTCTCTTGATAAGAATTTCGAGAAATGGGTACAAGAGATTGATGATGATGAAGCACCTAACTGTTATAAGCACAAACTATCTAAAATGGGAGAATTTATTGGTAACAGTCCAATCATCATGCAATACATAGATAGTTTGGAAAACCAACCTCAACCACAAGCACAAGAGGAAGCAGCACCAATCAATAATGAAGAAAATACTGAGGAATAAATGGAAGTCAAAGCAGTTAACGAAGTTGATAGAGGGTATCAATACCTACTAGATGACATTATGAGTCGTGGACAGTCAAAGGAAACTAGAGCTGGTAAGGTAAAATCTTTATTTGGAAAGCATTTTAAGATAGATTTAAAGAAAGGATTCCCATTACTGACAACCAAGAAAGTGTTTACAAAGGGTATATTACATGAGTTACTATGGTTTTTACAGAGACCTTGTAACAGTCATGGAAGCTCTAACATCGAGTATCTTGTAAAAAACAATGTACACATCTGGGACGATGACGCTTTTCGTTGGTTTAAAGAATGGGTTACAAAAGAAATAGCTTTTGAACATAAAAATTACAACTTTGTTATTGCTGATGGTGACGATGAAGTTGGTAATGACGTAAGTTTTGAGTGGTGGATGTGGAATGATGCAAAAAAGAATGACATTCACTGGCTTCTCACATTAACAAAAGAAGAATTCCTTATACATGTATTGGAAAGGCTAGAAATTAGGGTTGATGGTGGCAAGATATATAGATTTGGTGACTTAGGACCAGTTTATGGAAAACAATGGCGCAAATTTGACGGTAAAAATAAAACTGTTGACCAGATTGAAAATATTATCAAAACATTAAAAACAAATCCTAATGATAGAAGATTGCTTTGCGTTGCATATAATCCTAGCATTTTAGGAGAGGTTGCCTTACCACCTTGTCATGTTATGATGCAATTCTACACTAGAAAGCTTTCTGAACTTGAAAGGTGGGAAGTTTATAGAAAAAAGCATAAGAACGAGCCTCTTAATGAAAATGGCACTAATAAGTATATTGACATCTATGGCGAGGCAATTAGCCCTTGGACTACAAGGAAGTATAAGGATGAACTTAATAAAGAGTTGGATAAAGAAAGAATACCAGTATATGGTTTAAGTTGTATGTGGACGCAGCGTAGCGTTGATGTATGCTGTGGTTTACCTTTCAATATTGCAAGTTATGCCTTTTTAACATATATGATTGCAAATATCGTTAATATGGAACCAGATATATTGATTGGTTCACTTGGTGATTGCCACATATACGAGAATCATTTTGAAGGCGTTGAAGAGCAATTGAATAGAAAAGGAAATGACCTACCAACTCTTACAATAAACCGAAAAGTGGGTACAATTGACCAGTTTAGATTTGAGGACTTTGTGTTAGAGAAATATAATCCAGACCCACCTATTAAGTATCCATTAAATGTTGGATAATGGCTGTATCAAGATATATTAAACAAAGACAAGAGGAATATAGGAAACTGTATGGAAAAGTCGAACTTGAGGTAATGCAGATAACCAAAGATACCTTTGGAGGTGAAGTTGAGAAATCAACTGAATATGAAGATAAGGTAATGCACGTTGATTTCTGGTGGGATTCACCAAAGAAAGGTAGAATTGGGATTGATGTTAAAGGCATTAGACAGAATGAGAACAAAGAGTATGATGATACCTTCCAATGGTTAGAGTTTAAGAATAATCTTGGTCTTCCTGGTTGGTTATATGGTCAAGAAGAGTATCTTGCATTTAAAACATTCACACAAGTTGTTTATATAAAGAGGGATGTTTTAAGAAAATATGCTGAAGAGAAATTGGGTGATAAAAAGCCTGTAAGTAGTAGACCTAAAGATTATTTCATTCCATACACTAGAAGCTATTGGGGCCACAAAGACTTAACAATGAAAGTTCCGATGTCTGATATTATACAATTGGCAAGCGAAAAAGACAAAGATGGTAATTCAAATGGATTTTTTGCAATATTCTAGAATTAAAGGTACTGTTTGCGCAGTACCTTTTTTTATTGCTTAATATTTATAGAGAAATAACTTTATAAAATATTTAAAAATTATGGTAACTAACATATTAGACTACATGTACGAGGGTTATGGTTATAATATGGATAACCAGCTTCTTTACACTGATGTTGAAAAGTATAACGAGGCATTAGATAAGGATGGCTATGCTGACAAGGGTATGAAGACATTCTCTTCTAATGATTGGAAAATCACTGGATACCAAGAAGGCCTTCCAACTGAAGATGCTAACAAGTACAAGGAAGTTCCTCAGTTTGTTGGCGAGAACGGTGCAAACTATACTGACCTTAGACAACAGATTTGTCAGTGTGGCGGTAAGGGTACATACCAGTGGGCATATGACTGTGATGAATAATACTTAACTTATGAGTAAGACTGTTACAATAAATCAAGATAAATTATTGATGCTTAAAGAAACTGTGGCTAGTGATAGTAGTATTACTAGCCATAATGACTATTGTTCTGAATTAACGGAGGCTGCGCCAGAAGTTGATGAATATGAAATTGGTGATGAAGGTAATAACCCACCAGTAGGTGGCAATTTTTATCATGTAAACGAAAGCACTAGTTTTGATTCTTCTGAAATTGGTGCAGTAAATTATTCTTGGGATTTCGATGAAGAAGAATATCAAGAATGGTTAGCCGATGCTGAATATGAGAATACTCAAGAAGCATTAATGGAATACATAAATGATAATGTTGAATTTGAGTTAGAGTATCTTGACAATGAAACATATCATACTTGCGGTTGTGACTATGTAGATTATAATGCGCTAGAAGATATGTTTGGAGAAAAAATGCAAAAAGAGATATTGACAACTTGTATGAGTGATGGAAGTGGCTCTTTTGAAACTGTTAATTTATACTCTGATGATGATGTTGACATAAATGACCGAAATAGTATCAATGATATGGCAATGAGACTATTAAGACACGGAGATTATTTTAAAGATTGTAGGGGATTTATATTGACAAATGGTGTTGTTGTGTATACAGAATCGGAGCATAATGAAATATGCAGAATACCTAATATTAATAATAAATTTGATTTTATAAGAATGGGTAATATTAGGGTTTTGCCACAATCTATAGATATTGGCGCAGCACCAACTAGTGAACAAAGAAGTGTATTAAGAAAAGCGATTGCTTCATATGCCAATGAAGAATTGTACTTGGATATATACCAAGGTAAAAGCAGTATTGGCGCAAAATATATACAGCCAGATTGGAGATATGTTATGGGTGAAATTGATAGGTTTTTTTCAGAAGGAATAAGACCCCAAGGTAATGAATATTATGAATCAAAAAACTCTAAAAAACAAATTGTAGAAAATAAATATGACGATTTGTTTAATAAGGCAAATTACGACCTACAATATTTTTTGAAACAAGGAAAAGAAAAATATGGCGTTGATGGTTGGTATATAAGTTCTTGGATGGAAAAGACACACCCAGAAATAAGTGTAGACCCAAAAGATATTAAGATATATACAGCATTAAGTGATAAACTCCATAAAATCACTAAACTTTGGAATGACGAAGATAACAAAGAAGAAAGCGAAAAGGATTTAGAACAACCAAAAGAAATTTATGATATTATTTCTTTGGCTATCGAAGAGTTTGGCTTAACTAGCAGATTAAGCCAAGCTGGATATATTCTTCCAGATGGTAAATTGTTGAATTTTGGAAGTGATGGATATAGAGAAACAGACCATAGACAAATAGCGGCTGTTTATAAACAGAATGGAATAAAAATATGGAATGACGAGTACCGTTATAACTACGTTGTTGATTTCATGAATCATGGAGCAATTAGATGTGATGTCAATAGCGGAATACTTGATATGACGAAAGAGCCTACAAATGAACAATTCTACACAATAAAAGATTTTGTCAGAAAGGCTGTTGACGTTGACATAGATTTTACCGATGATAAAGGAAATACCTTGCATTCAGTTTCATACTCAGATGCTAAACCTCAAGCTGTTGTTGCTGATATAAGGAGATATTATGAGGATGGAATAAAACCAATGGGGAATGTGCAATATGAAGAAAAACAGTCCATTAATAAACTGACTGAAAATTTTGATTTTGAGGTAGATAGTTCTGAAATTGACCTATCTTCATTTAAGAAAAAACATGAGTTAGTTCCTAATATTTGGAATCCAGATGGAAAACTGAATTCTAGAATTAGATTGAAACTATTGGATATAGCTGATGATTTCTGGGAGTATGTCAATCTAACATGGGTTAAACCAAGTGGTATCATACTAACAGGTTCTATCTGCAATTTCAATTGGTCTCAATATTCTGACATTGACCTACATTTAATTGTAGATTTCGATGAGATTGATGAGAAAATTGAGTTTGTGAAGGATTATCTTGACTCAAAGAAAAACGAGTGGAACAACGAACATAGTGGATTACAGATAATGGGATACCCAGTTGAGTTATATGTTCAGAATTTGGGAGAAATGCCTGAGTCAAATGGAATATATGACCTTGAGGAAAATGATTGGGTAAGAGAACCAAACCCAGATGACATTAAGTCAATTGGACTTAACAAGTTCTCTATTAAGGAAAAGGCTGCAAAAATTATGACAATCATTGATGATATGTACGATGCTCTAGCATCTACAGATGATTCTCATAAAATAGAACAGATGGGTGACGATGCAAGCTACCTATGGAAGAAAGTGAAGGAAATGCGTAAGAGCAGCCTTGAGAAAAATGGAGAAAGTGGAAGCGGCAACATTGTTTATAAGATATTGCGTAGAACTGGCTATCTTGACCGTCTATTCAAGCTTTCAAATGTTGTTTATGATAAATTCAATTCAATTACAGAATCCAAAAGCAGAAAGAAAAAATATACTGTATATATTGACGGTAAAAAAGATGATACCTTTTCTGATATGAATTGGAAACGTAAACCAAAAGTTGGTAAAGGTTTTTATTACGGAGGGGCAGTTTTCAAAATTAAAAAAGTTACAGACGATTCAATATATGCAATAGAGGAATCTAAATTCGATAATAAAGAAATTATAAAAGAATATTTAGAGAAAGATTACAATTTGCCATTATACAAATATTTCAAGTGGGCATCTACAGCATCTTCTTGTGAAAAAGCTGAAGATTTAGCATATTCTTGCTCTTATTACATTAATAAATATATTAGGAAAATATATTACAGATATTCAGAATTTGAAAATTTGTTAAATGATGGTGAGTTTGATTATGAAGATGAATCATTGATTGAAATGTTTTTAAACATGCTTGAAGAGAATAATCTATGTGACCATTTTATAAGTGAAATGCAAAATATTGTAGATTATTATGAACTACCTTCATGGTGTACTATGAATTTTAATAGAATTGTAAAAAATGAATGGTGCATCCATTTTGGTTCTGATTCAGAATCAATTGCAAAAGAAGGATTTACTGGAGGAACACCAGAAATCGAACATCTTGCTTACACAAATGCTGGAGCACAAAAATCAAGTGCTGGCTATGATTTTGCATTTTTAATAGACGATAGGAGCGTGGATTATAACGAATATGGTGATGAAGCAGTTATTTTTAGGACTAGCGGTGTAGAAATCTACCATTATGGTGACAATCAGAATCAAGTTGTATTTTGGGGACCTAATGTAAAAAGCTTTATTCCAATTCATCAAGATAATGGTGATTGGGTTGTTTATGGACAAAATGGTCAAGTTCTTGTAAGATGCGGTAGACCTAGCGAGATTGCTCTTTGGGCAACAGAAAATTTGCCACAATACCGTAAACAAATTATGACTGGAAAAAATGGATATATACCAAAAATGGGTAGATGGAATACTGAAACTAATAAATACGAAAGAGTTCCTTATCCAATTTACAGAAATGAATCAGTTAAAAAATATATTACATTACTAAAAGAAAATTTAGTTAATGAAGAAGTTGTTGCTGATGGAAACAGTGAACATAATCCGTATAAAAAGCGTTGGGAAGCTGAAAGAAAAGCGTTGAAGGACTTTATATGTAATTTCGGTAAAGTAATGACAAGTAAGGAAAACGGAAAGACGTATAAGGTATATTATGATAAAACTCTTTCCCAGTTGATTGGATATAATTATTGTATATGCTTACAATGGGATGCAGTAACACTAAAGCCTAAGAGTGTGTTATATATAAAGGCATTGGATAAGTTTACTGATAAGATGTTCCAAGCAAATTTCGATTCTAGAGGAAGAGACAATATGGCTGGAACATATGATGATTTATCATATCAAGCACAATAAAAACAAGTAAGTAGTATTTTTTTTTGTTGATATGAAATATTTATATTAAAAATAAGTTTGAAAAAATTAATATATTAATTATGAATAATAAAATGAATACAAACGAGCAGCTATCTAGGATGAAGTCATTGATGAACTATGGCTTAAAGACTGAGAGCAAGCAAACATATAGTTCTGTTGAATATCAGAAGGTTGGTGCTGACGGAAACGTTTATGGTATTGTGCGTGAAGGTACTAAATATTACATCAAGTCTGCTCCTAACAAACAAAATCTTATTAAGGAAGACTTTAGCTATATTGGTGGCTTTAGAAACAGAAAAGAAAATGAATATGATTCATTTGCAAATGCACAGAAGCAGTTCGATTTGAAGATGATGTCATTGAAAGAGGCAAACAACAAGGCTGACTTTAATATTAGTTCTTGGAACTTGGATAAGAAGGAGAATGTTGTTGTTGAGGCTTCAGAGAAGATGCAGAAGGAAATCCTTCGTGAACGTCAGATTATGAAGAATGCAATGGCTATCAACGAGAAAAAAGCAGTTTGCTGCGATGCACCTGGTTGCCCAAAGGATAACATCGGCAAGGGTGAGAAACCACAGACTGGTAATGCAGAAAATGCAGTTGACCATGAGAAAGCTGAACTTCCAAAAGAAATGACTGAAGGTAAGACTTGTCCTAAATGTGGTAAAAACCCATGTCAGTGCGAGTCTGTAAATGAGGAAGAGGTTCTTGGCTGGAATCGTGGCAACGATGACTATATGGACAAGTCTCATGGAACTGAGATTGGTGATAGCGCACCATTTGACGGTCCAGAGGCACGTAACATTGATGATGGTGACAAGAAAGTAACTAACACTGGTGAAATGAAGAACGGTGTAGTTGAGAATCACGGAACTTCAATGCACGATACAGATGACCAAAATAAGCCAGCTGTAGGTGTTGGTGAAGGTCCTTCTGATGACAACAACAAACCATTTGACGATAAAAAGGGCAAACAGATTGACGAGGCTATTGACGATTTCGGTGAAGAGGGTGATGACCCAATGGGTGATGACCTAGGCGCAGAAGGTGGTGATGACCTTGGTGGTGACGATTTCGGTGAAGAGGGTGATGGCCCAATGGGTGATGACCTTGGCGATGAGTTAGGTGATGAAGGTGATGACCTTGGTGACGAGGGTAGTGACGAAATCTATGAGGATGACCTTGAATCACGTGTTGCCGCAATGGAAGACCTTTTGAATCAGATTGCTGCAAAGCTTGGTGTAGAAGAAGGCCCAGTAGATGACGAAGCTTACGAAGACGATGACATCTTTGGTGACGAAGGTGAAGACGAATTTGGTGGCGAAGATGATTTCGGTGCTGAAGACGATGAGTTACCAATGGAAAGTAGACGTAGAAAAGGTGGAGTTCAAATATACGAGACAAGAGCTTACAGAAACGCTATGCGCAAGCAGAGAGTTAATGAAGAGGGTATGACTCCATTCAAGGATGCAGGTCGTGTTCCACAAGGAAACATGAACAAGTTGGATGACTTTGGTAAGCACCCAGCATACCAGAAGAAGGTAATGGAGCTTCCTCCAAAGGATTTGAAAGAATTCCCAGGTTACTATGACATGAATGATGATTCTGTAAAGAACGATAATCCTTACGGTGAAAAGATTGGTGATGGTGCTCCATTCGAGGTTGACCCACAATCAATCGACAACGCAATTGCAGAAGCATTCAACCGTCTAAAAAAAAAAACAGAAAGTAAACGAAGAAGTCTTTGAAGAGAGACCAACGAAGTTAGAAATACCTAACAGTGACCCTATGGGTGGCGATATGGATGGCATGGGTGATTTAGATAATGCTCCAATGCCACCAATGGGTCCTGACGATATGGGTGGAGAAGACCCTATGGGCGGTGCTCCAGATGATATGGGTGGTGAACCACCAATGGATGACCCAATGGGAGGTGAAGACCCAAATGCAATGGGTGGCGAAGATGATGAACTTATGAACATTATCAATGGTTTGTCAATCGAAGACAAAGCAGCAGTCACCAAGTATGCAAAGAGCATGGCAGATGATTCTGAAGGTGCTGAAGACCCAATGATGGGCGGTGAAATGCCAATGGAGTCAAAAAGAGGTATGAAAAACATTATTGATGAGGTGCTTAATGATGTTTTAGATAACAAAGAAGGTACAAAGAGACCTGAAAAGAAAATGCCTAGACAATATAGGGATATGGAAATGCCATTTAAATCTCCATTCTAACATATAAAAGGGATACCGTGAGGTATCCTTTTTTTGTTTTATACAGATATTTATATTAAAATTCATAATTATGAAAATACTAGTAAAAAAAGATAATGGTTTGGTGAATATTGGTGAGGGAAAAATTTATTCAAAAAGCCAACTAAGACTTAATGAATTGGATGCCAATATTGGTATGGCAAACGGAATTCAGCAAGCTCAGATGAAAGCAAAACAATTAATGAGCCAAAATGCTGGTGTTGACAGTGCTTCAATTGAGGCTGGTAAGGCTGACGGTCAAGAAGATACACAAAGTGGAGAAGGTTTGGAGTTAAAAGTTCCTGTTAATGCAACTGGTAAACAGCTTGCTCAAGCACAGCGTATGACTAGAGACCAAAGTGCTGATGATGCACAGATTACATTTACAAAGCCACAGAGTTCTTCATCATTAGAGACAAATGAATCTAGAATCGTTGAAATGAGAAAGAATTCTATTCCATTCACTAAGAAAGAGTTACATAAGTTTTTGAGAGAAATATAATGAAAAAAATATACATCAACGAGGAATTTATGTCAAATGTGGTAAAGGGAAGACTTTTACCACAATTCTTGTTTAAGCTAGTTAAAACGCATACAACATCTTTAGGTAATAATGAGGCGTTTCCTACTAGTGACGAATACCCATTTGACTACATATTGTTAAAAGAAAGATACAATGAGGTGTGCGATGCCATTGATGATATAGGTCTTGAATCGTTAGACGAAGACTATTTAATGAGTGAACTAAGCTCATTGGTTACGAAGTGTAAGGAATTGGAAACACCAGTTAGGGATGCGCTAGAGAAAGTTTGTGAGAATGCACTTAATAAACTATTTGCAATACCAGAGGAATCAATCAATATGACTTTTAAACTTGTTGACAGAATTAAGTTTAAGAGTCCTATCAGAATGAGACCAGAGTCTAGTGATAGTCTAAAATATAATTTTAAGGACATTGCTGACATCGACCTATCAAATAAGGCAATTGGTAAGAGAAGATTCATTGACGCATTGATTCAAGGTGCATCTTATATCTATGCAAATGTAGAGGGTTTATATATTGATGATATTGATAGAATAAACTCTGAATTACCTAGGTTGTATAGAAAAATTAGAATTATCAATGACTTCCTTCTTTTCACAAAGAAAGAGGAAATGTCTGATGACAAACCAATGCAAGGTTCTTATGTTGAGACACACTTGGGAATTGACGATGCTAAAACAACCATAAAGGCACAAGGTATTATATTCCCTTTATTGTTCCATGAAGCTATTAAAGGGTTATTTGAATTATTTTCAGCACATGGATTACCACAAGATAGGGAAAAGGCACAATATATTATCAGAAAAGCAGATTTCGTGCTTGCAGAGCCTTGGGATTTGAGATTGGGTGTTGGACTATGGCGCATGATTTTTGGAGGCGTAGAGGACACTAATATGATTCCTTATATGTTTACCTCATTTGTTAAAATACCTACA
>NFZD01009909.1_pt1 | contig 10586 bp, 4 predicted proteins | sample 1095381 | NCBI WGS metagenome assembly NFZD01 (sample SAMN03609891, study PRJNA323583) | gut metagenome | isolation source: feces | host: Rattus norvegicus | place: Denmark: Riget | collected 2013 | reverse complement strand
TGCTGCATCGCCTCTTTCATCTGTTCCGGTTCTACGATTTTTGAAATAGCCGACGCAAGACGCTTGTAAGCCTCACCCGCTTCGTTGCGGTAGAAAATCATTTGGTCTGCCACAAATTTAAGCACCTTGACCTTGAACGCCGGATTAAGCCACATGGCGAAATCGAGGAAAACAAGCGGGTGCATCCATACTTCGCCAGCCCTGCGTATTCCGTCACTGCCCGTTCTCGCCTTTGAAATTATAACCACCTGGCAATCACTTTGGTACGTTTTCCGACTTTCTGTTTCATCTGCTTTTACCGCTTCAACAAACTCTTTTGTTGTGGTGTTGTCAAGATAGTTTGCCATTTTCTTCTGCTTACGAGTATCATCCTCTTGAACTGCATCGTTCCATTGTTTTAGGAGGGAGGAAGCGTTAAAGAACCCGTCCCGTGTCCTTTGCTCCACTTTGAACTGCCCCATCGGGCGTATCATCACTTGGTTTGTCTTCATATATTTTATATCTTTGTATTCTATATAAAAAAACGGAATTATCCACTTTAGTCTTGTGTAATTGTATATCACAAAGATACGTTTTATTTGGATGGCAGGGCGTAAAACCCTGCTATTTTTATAATAAATCTTTCATTTTTGATTGCAAGATTTGTTTTGCCTCCTCTAATTCTTTTTGCCGTTTGGCCACATCATCATAACTCCTAACAATCTCGTTCTGTATGTCTATTGGGAAATATTCTACATAATAATTCAATAAATCCCGTTTTGAAATTGTAAGTTTTGACGTTCCGTCTGATAGTTCCCTTACTATTTGTTTTCTTATGGAATTAAGATAAATGCTATAAAAGCATACATTTATTGGATATTCCGAATTGAATTTAGGTGTAAGCACTAAACACAGATTACTTGCGATAAATTTCCCATTTACATAGTGACTTCTTCCCAATGACCCTGATGCCTGAACCGCATAAACTATTGCTTCACAGTCCATATCGTAAGAGCAGTGGCTTTTCCATTCTTCTGATGCGGTAACGAAATCATACTGACCATCAATGTTTTTCTCACTTGCCAAAGTACCCTTTTCCGCATCGAACAGTTCGCCTAATTTTATAAGTCGGTTGCCGTTGATGGTATTTTTTCTCCTAATACCATAACAATTAAGAATATCACCATCGTATAAAGCTCTCTTTTCGTAATCGGCATATACTTCGCCATCTCCCGAATGCTTAATACAGTCAATTACGTTGTTCCGTATTTTTTTCCACTTTCCATTTATGTCAATTCTTCCTTTATGTTGAACACTTACAAAACCGTCATCATCCATATTGTAGAAGATAACCTTATCGAGTTTGTTATGTGGGGTCTTTGTAAATCCAAAAATAGAAGTATTAACCGTTCTTCCTTGTTCCGAGAACAGATTATTTGGCATTTTTATTACAAAATCCAACTTTGCGATATGTAGTATGTCGTCAGTTAAGCCTCCTATATTCCGATTAAGAGTAGGTGTAGGCATAATTACTATCAATGTTCCATTGGATTCAATATAATCCAATGCTTGCTTTACAAACAATATCGGAAGATTATTTTCATAAGGGGGATTGATTATACATTTGTTAGGCTTTAATTTCTTTATTCCCTTATATATATCGCTTTCAGTATCCGTTATGCTACTTCCAAATATCAGATTTGTTCTACCATCGCCATGTAGGAACATATTAGAACAAGCTAACGCAAACAGAGTTGGGTCTATTTCAAAACCAATCAGCTTGTGTTCCTTTATACGTTTTATTGTATCTGGATTATTTTGCGCTTGTGCTATCATTGTTTCCATTGATTCCATAAGGAATCCACCACTACCGGTGCAAGTGTCCAAAACCACATCATCCAAGTTTAACCGTGCTAAATCTACCATCAAATTTTTGATATGGTCAGGAGTCAGTATTATGTTCTTGTTGTCAATTTTGCCGGCTTTTGATAGGAATATTTTGTAAGCCCTTCCCAAAATGTCTTGCTTCTCATCCATCCTGAATGGCTTGAAAATCTTATCTTCTATTTTAGAAATAATAGATTTGTACTCCTGCAACGGAAAGTCTATATTTTTGATAAATGAAAACCGGTCTTTCCAATTATATTCTTTAGAAAGGTTATTGACTTTGTTTGATATTTGCCGTACTATTGCATCTAATATTGCGGAATTTAGATTATGTGCTTCGATTAACTTATAGGCTGCATTCTCTTGTTCTTCTTTCGTTGGCTGTTGAATGGATTCATAGGTTTTGGAGAAAGTGTCATCTTTCAATGCAATCATAAGTCCGGCAAAGAAGAGGCTTCTTTCCGTGTCTTTTATACTATGGCTATGAAAGTCTTTATTAAGCTGTTTTAGTGTTGATTTTAGGGATTCAGTAGAAATCGTATCTCCAAACTTTGTCTTTCGATACAACTTTACAATATCTTTTATTGGCAAAAGTTTCCCGTCCGTTTCAAGTTTTATATAGTCTTTGTTTTCAGTCAGCAGAAATAGCCCGGATTGATAGGAGTTATTTGATTGCCCTGATATTGGTATGGTGATTATGTCTTTGGAAATTGTATTATTAAAAGCATAAAATTTAACATCTTCACAAGCCGCCTTAAAATCATCCGCTTTCGCCTCTACAATAATCACAAAATCCTCATCCTCATTATCTCTAAAAAAATCGGGATAACCTTTAGAACCAGTCCTTTTCTTTGATTTGAACCCATAATGAGAAGGTATGTGAGATTTTTCTATGAATGCTCCATTCCCGTAAAACTCTCTGAATATGTTTTCAGTAACAGTCTCACTTTTACCCCCCCCCCATTTGTAAATTATTGTTATTCATATTGTTATGCTATTGCGAGTTCGACAAGTGAGGTAAAAGCCTCGTTATTATCCCTGTGGTTAAGACGGTAGCAGAACTCCGTCACATACTTCTGCATATACTTGACTGACACGTTATGGAACACTCCATATACGCCTCGTTTGAGTATCGCCCAAAAACTTTCTATACCGTTGGTGTGTATTCCGTCTCCGAGTGAGTATGTTACGGTATGGTCTATTTTAAGACGGACAAAGTTGCACTCGTTTTCTTTGTCGAGAATGTTATACCCCGAAAACTGGTCTGTCATAACGGTGTTGTTACCCTTACATACCTTTTTGAGAACTGCGAAAAGTTGTTTGCCACTCAGCTGCTTGCCCTCATCGTTATAATTAGCGACAACCGCGTGAACCTTGCCAGTGTTGCGTTCCTTTACTCCGATTACTGGTGTTTTTGATGTACCTCTACCTCTTTTCGGCTTATTGCCCTCATTTTCCGAATGGTCGTTGTTCTTGCGAGGCTTGCCGCCTACATAGGTCTCGTCTATCTCAACGACTGCCTCGAATGTCTCCTTGTATTCCTCTTTCTCCATCGCCTTGCGTATCTGCTGGAGCATACGCCATGCGGACTGATAAGAACCCATACCCAACTCCCTTTTCAACTGCAAAGCAGATATTCCCTTTCGGGAAACGAGAACGAGGTTCATAGCATACAGCCACATACGCAAATCAAGGTGCGTGTTCTCGAATATCGTACCTTTCAATGCAGAAAACTCGCTCTTGCAGTTATTGCAATACAGGAAACGATGATTGTATTTCTGATGATATATCCCTTTGTGCATGCTTCCACATTTCGGACAGATATAGCCGTCCTTATACTTGGTTGCAACAATGAAATCTATTGCGCTGTTCTCATCTGGGAATTTCTTTGTAAACTCAAAGTATGTCATATCTCTTTGCTTTTGATAATGCAAAGATACAACTTTATTTTGGACTGAACAAGATTAAAGTGGATAATTCAGTATTTTTTTAGGTGTTTTATCTGTAAAATCTACGATAATACATTATATTTTTGTATCTTTGTGCTTGATTTAGAGCCGAGAGCCACCACCCTTAATTGGGTCGGTGGCTTTTTCTATTTAACTCGATTTTTAACCCAGCCGAGAGCCTTAGAGCCGATGCCGTTTTGCGGTCTCGGCTCTAATTGTTTAAGGCTACGCGAATGACAATTCAGTTATCCTCCAACATAGCATTGTACGAGGCTTCGTCAGAAGCTCGCTTGCCGGCCTCTCTTTTGGTCTTGCCATCAGGGTCGTATTTATCGGCGATGCGGCGAATATCGTCGCAAGCACTCCACACCTTAAAAAAAAGGATAATGTTCAGTACTGCCCAAATCAGGGCGATGATAGGTAGCAGGATTTCCATGACAAGTAAAGTTTTCGATACGCAAAGTTACAAATAATATTTGAAGGCAAATGGCAGACAACTTGATATTTCCGATAGGGTTCGACTTAGAAAAAGGGGTAAAAGATGCGCAAGCGCAGATGGATAGCGCTCTACACCGTTTGCAAAAGACAGCAGACAGTAAACCCTTGACAATCCCGATGAGCCTCGACGCTTCAAAGTTCACGACATTTGAAGCGGCATTTCGTGGCAGTATACAGCATATTACGGATGATGCGAAAAATCTTAAAGCGGCTCTCGATAGCTCTTTGCAAACGGATAATTCGGCAAATATCAACCGCATCACCGAAGCAATGCACAGCCTTGAAGCCGCATGGAAAGCATTGCCGAATAATCAGAAGTTCGACATAAACGACCGCCTCACTCCAAAGGCGCAGGAAATGGTGCGACAGTTCAATGAGCTTGCAACCGCATCAAGCACTTATGGACAGACTCTTTCGCAGATTGCCGGGAAAATCAAGCGCGTTGCAGAGGAGGAAGCAAAGGCCAATCAAAAGCGAAATGACGGCTATGTAAAACTGCGCAAGACGCTTGGGGCACAAGAGAACAGCATCGCCAATCTGTCTGCAAAGATCAAAGCATATCAGCAGATTCTCAACAGCAAGGAAATCGGGAGCCGATCGTTTGAAAGAGTTGCAGAGAAAATACGGAAGTTGTCTGAGAAACTTGAGGCAGCAAGAGCTAAAATAAAGGCTTTGACGCAAACCGCTGCTTCAAGTAATGCAAAGCATGCTCAATCGGTTAATCATGTAACACGAGAGTATCAGAAGCAGGACGGGTATGTTTCACGACTACTGAAACGCCTTGCCGTATACGTATCGTTTTCTTACGCAAGTCAATTCCTTACCAGCATACGTGAAGTGACGGCTCAATTTGAGTTACAGAGGGTGTCGTTGGGCGCCATTATCCAAGACACAAGCCGAGCAAATCAGCTATGGTCGGAGATTAAGACTTTTGCATTGAAATCGCCCGTCAAGATTCTTGACCTTACAAAATATACCAAGCAAGTAGCGGCGTATGGTGTAGAGGCTGATAAGCTGTTTGATACGACCAAGCGTATAATGGATATTTCTGTCGGTCTCGGTGTGGACGCCAGCAGGTTGGTGCTCGCTTTCGGTCAGGTAAAAGCCGCCTCATATCTCCGTGCAGCCGAAATCCGCCAGTTCACCGAAGCGGGAATACCAATGCTTGAATTGCTCGCCGATAAATTTACCGAGTTGAACGGCAAAGCTGTAAGTACCGAACAAGTGATGGACATGGTGTCAAAACGTATGGTTGGTTTTGACATGGTGGAACAGATTTTCAAGGACATGACCTCCGCAGGTGGGATGTTCTTTGACATGCAGGAAAAGCAAGGCAATACGCTTTATGGTCTATGGGCGAAGTTGGGTGATGCCGCCTCGATTATGTATGACGAGATCGGCAACACCGATTCGGTTAATTCCGCGATGAAAGACTTCATCCAATTCTTGACTGATTTAATGAAAAATTGGCGATTGGTAGGTCGTGAAATGGTTGTTGCTGCGGGGACATTTCTCTTGCTGAGAGCGAAAACTGTTTTAACAGCACAAGGAACGGCGTTAGCTACAAAAGCGACCAACGATTATGCCGCTGCCACGACAAGGCTTAATGCGGCTCAAAAAAGAGGGGCGCAGACCGCTGCATATGCCGCCAGCCTTTCTAAAAAAGCAGCAGTTTTGAATCGCGCGGCTTCTATTTCGACTAATGCTTGGACAGCGGCCACACTGCGGCTTCAAGCTGCAATGTATAGCCTAAAAGCTGCTTTTATTGGGAATTGGGTAACTTTAGCAATAGCTGCTGTTGCGGCTATCGGTGCAGCGCTTTATTCGGCATACGAAAAGGCTCACAAGTTACAAAATGAACTTAAAGAAATAAGTGATGCCGGACAAGCAGAATCGGCAAAAAGTGTATTTAATTTTGAGCGCTTGGCAAATGCGGCGTTGGAGGCTGCAACCGGGTCGCGAGAGCAGAAGGAAGCTCTTGATGAGTTAAAGCGTACTTATGGCGATATAATTCCCGCCGAGCAACTTTCTCTTGAAAATCTGCATAAACTGCGTAAACAAGGATATGAACCTTTGACTGCTGCAATTAAGGAGTATATCGCTCAACGCACCTTACAAAAAGAGATAGATGCCATAACATCGCACTATACAGAAGATACGATTGCAAAGCAGCGTCAATTACGAGAGTTGTTCAAACGAGGCTCGACATATAGCTTTTTCAAGGGTGTAGCTTGGTCGCCAATCGAAGGTCTTGATGACGACCAAATATCGCAAGTATTCGCAAACGTTGATAAAATCGCAAAGGACAAATCCAAATCGTGGGAAGATGTCTGGGTAGAGGCGATAAAAAGCGTGACTTATGTAAGCGAAGATGCAGAAAAGAAAATGCGCAAAATGTTCGTAAACGAAACACAAAATGCGCAACAACAGTCATACAACAACAAAATGCGTGATATTGTTGAGAATACGCGCAATATGGCAGACGAAACGGATACAGCCACCAAAAAGATGGAAGTTCAAACGGGTTCGTTGGGTAAATATAAACAAACGCTTGACGAAACATCCAAATCACTTGCCAATTTAAGATTGATATGGTCGAACGATAAAGAAGTTGACCCAGCTTCATTCCTCGGCAAACAAATGGTCTCAAACGCAAGCATAAAGGCGTGGAAAGAAGATATTATCGAAAATTTGCAAGATGCCGGAATTGCAATAAGAAACGAGTGGTTTAATATCATTACAAACCTAAATCCAAAAGACCCCTCAAAAATAAGCTCCATAAATTTTGCCCCAATATTAAACGCTGTTGATGCCGCTAAGGACAAGTTGGGGGACGGCTATGTGCAACTTAGAAATTCGATTGTCAAATATCAGGAGTTATATGACGGCATAGTGCCGAGCGACCGCACTGTGTCTGCAATGCGCTCTCGATTAATGCAAATTGCCAGTAACATTGATAAAACTGGCGGCATAATGAACGATTTGCAACGCCACTTGATGAAATCGGGCGACAATTGGGAAAATTATTCAAAAAGCGTGCGCGATGCGGTTAAAGATTATGAGACGCAGATTGATGAGATGAAAAAAATCAACGCCTCAATTAAAAATGGAGAAAAAGGCGTTAGTCCGCTCGACCCATCTAAATATTCGGACGAGGAAATAAAAAAATTGCAACTTCTTGTGGAGGCATTGAAGCAACTTTTCCCATTCCTTGCAACAGGGGAATCTTCCGGCTCCGGTCGCCAATCCGACCCGCGCCTGCAAACGCTTCAAGAGATAGCCAACAAAATGGCGGAGGTCAACAAGGAGTATGACGAGTTGCTGAAAAAGGAGGGACAGACCAAAGCCCTCGCCGACACTCAGAAACTCTTTGCATCGTCGTTCAAGCAGATGGAGGCTGTGGCAAAGAAATACAAATTTAAGCTCCCAGCCTTTGAAGTGCCGCAGACCATCGAGGACGTGCAGAAATGGTACAAGGCGATTATGGATAACATTAAACGCCTCAAACTCAAAAACGCCGACAAGGTGCTTATCGAACTTGGGTTCAAGTCCGACAAGGCGGCTATTGACAAGCAGCAGAAGCAAATCGAAGCCGAGCTGAAACGTCTTGCCGACCGCATCTCGCGCACGAAGACGGCGAAGGAGTTCTATGAGAAGATACTGAAAAGCACCGGCGATGCGAACTTAGCTCTCAATCTGACGACCTCGATATACGGCGAGGACGGTCAGGATTTGAAGAGCCAAGTCATCAATCAGATAAAGACAGCTCTTTCTAAAACTAAGGTAGAACTGCCAGCAGGGATTATAGATTCAGACAATAACATTGACTACAAGGCATTGCGTGAATTTGCCGAGAAAGCAAAAGAAACAAGAGTTATTGGCGAGGGCGCGGCAGATAAACTTATTGAGATAGCCGAGAATGGCGAAAAAGAGTTGAGCCGCGTAGCGCAGGAGGGTGCCAAGCTACTTCTTCAATACGATGAAATTGCACAGAAGCGGGTAAATATCGAGCAGGAAGCGAGTGACAAGATACGTCAGCTTCGCGAGGCTGAGGCTGTTTATCTTGCTTCACAAGCTACTGCGGAAGAAAAGGCTGCATACTCCAAGCGCACGGATAAAGCCGTGGCAGGAGTAGAGGCAAAACGAAATCTTGACTTACTCAAACTGCAAGACGAGTATATGCGCTTCTTTTCGGCTATACATTCGCTGACAAAGAAAGAGGCGGAGGATTTGCGCATAAAAGTGCGTGACGCTCTTTTCAAGGCGTTCCAAGATGGTGCGATAAGTGCGGACGAGTTGAAGCGTGAATTGAAAGCGGTTGACGAGCAGTTCCAGAAGCTGATTGAAGACAGCGGCATGGCAATGGACTACCTGCAAGGCGGCTTTGACGGCTTGAAAAAGAGGCTGCGAGAAACGGCAGACGAGGTGCAATCGGTGGCAATTGAAATCTCAAAAATGGAAAGCCCGGACGATATATCGGAGGGGCAGAAGAGCTTCATTGACAAGATACTCCGAATGTTCGGCGACAAGACCACCGGCAGAAGTTTTGAAGAATTGTTCTCAAAGACAAACGGTGACCTCAAACAGATGGGGGGATTACTTGGAAAAGTGTCGGGCAAAATAGGAGGCATAGTAGCAGGATTTTCCAGTGCGTCGTGGCTCGTGGATATGATTGTCAAAGCCGTTGATTCGGCCATCAAAGGCATCGCTCAAATCCGCGACCAGCTCAATGCGATGCGTTCGGAAAACAACCAGCTTGACGGCGGATTCTGGAAAGGGTTCGAGTATCTTGAAAATTTCAACAAGTATGCTGTAAGCGGTTGGGAGAAACTGAAAAGCGGTGATATAGTAGGTTCTGTATTCGATGTAATTTCATCGATAATATCCATTTTCGGAACTGCGCAGGCTCAAAAAATACGCAATATCAACAGGGAGATAGAGAAGCAGGAGGAACTTCTCGAACGGCTCGAATACTCTTACAGCAGACTTGAAAAACAGGCGGAGAAAGCATTCGGAGCTGATTATCTGCAACTTCTGAATGCCCAAATGGAAAATCTTGAAGCACAGGCCGAAGCTTCAAGGAAAAAGGCCGAAGCAGAACAGAGCAAGGGCAAGAAAGCAGACGAGGAAAAGGTAAAGCAGTATCTTGATGAAGAGCAGAAAATTCTCGATGAATTGCATGATATGCAATACAAATTTGCGGAAGAAATGCTCGGCACGGATTTGACAAGTGCGGCAAAAGATTTTGCACGGGCATGGCTCGATGCGTACATTTCATTCGGGAATACGACCGATGCGATGAAAGGCAAGTTCAAGGATTTGATTAAGAACATGATTGTCAATTCCGTCCTCGGCAAGGTGATGGAACAGGCCTTGTTGCCTATATTTGATATGATAAAAGGAATGAAGAAGGATGATTTCAGTTCTCCTGACTTTTGGAATGCCCTGCGAAACAAGATGTACGAATCGATAGAATACGCCGAAGGCGGGGCGGAAAATGTCGCGAAGCTGTTTGAAGCGATAGGCTTTGATTTGAGGGAATTGGGAGAGGGCAAAGGCTTCACGGGCATAGCCAAGAACATAGCCGGGGCGACGAGCGAGGAGATAAACAATGTAGCGGCAATCGGCAACACTCTCATGTACTACGTCTCGCCGATACCGCGCATAGACGAGAACCTCGCGAGAGTGGTGGCTATCATGGAGGGGCGCGGTGCTTCCGCCATCCCTCAGACAACTTCCGCAGGATGGACGGATTGGCAGCAGCAGGCTATGGATAACTACATAGCAATACAGCGCAACACGGCAGACACCGTAGTAGAGTGCCGGCGCGCCGCCGATGCCTGCGAGAGGATAGCGAGCACGTTCAAGGTAAAAGGCTCAACAAAGGGTTTGAATGTGTTCGTCAACTGAAAAAAGGAATAATCTAAATTAAAACTTTAGATTGTATTGTGTATTATATTGTAAATTACTATCTTTGCTCTATGAAAAAAAATATATTATGTCCGAGGTGCATCGAAAGGGGAGTAAAGCCTAAAATCCTTGGAAGATACGAAATTTCGGATGGAGTCATTAACATGTATCTGTGGTGCAAAAAATGCAACGAGGAAGTACACGTCGAGTTAAAGTGTAACGGAAAAGAACAGTAATTATGGATAACGGTTGGCAGAAAGAAAAGGTAATTGAGATGGCAGACACCCGGATAATCAACTATTCAGGAAAGACTCTTTGCAATAATTACCGTAGTCCGCTGGAGCGTTGCGAGACTGCGGCACA
>NFZD01005736.1_pt1 | contig 10613 bp, 12 predicted proteins | sample 1095381 | NCBI WGS metagenome assembly NFZD01 (sample SAMN03609891, study PRJNA323583) | gut metagenome | isolation source: feces | host: Rattus norvegicus | place: Denmark: Riget | collected 2013 | reverse complement strand
TAGAAATAGCTAATGATAAGAAAGAAGAATTTATATCATCATATAAAAACATTTCAGAAAAAATAAAAGGTTTTATTTATAGCATAGATCAATTAGCAAAAGAAAGTTTGACTAATCCGTACTATAACTATATACTAGAATCTGAAGGTGAATATGATAGTATAATAGATGAGCTCGAAAAGGAATTGAAAATAGGAAAAGAAAAGTATCAGAATATATCTAAAAATATATCAGGTGACGAGAACGATTTATATGCTGCAGGCGAACGTTTATTAGACAATTATAAAACATTTGCTAGTAAATTAAGTGAGGATGATGCGAAAAGTCTAATAAACAAAATGAAGACTATATTGGATGCGTTGAAGAAGCAGAATAAACAACCGCTGGAGACAAAGGAAACGAAAGAGGATGAAGAAACTAATGAAAAAATAGAAAAACTAGCAAAACAGATAGAATCAATAATAAAAATCAACGATCCGCTATTTAAACTTGGTACAGAAAAGGGATTTGATGATTATAATAAAATGGCAAAATCATTTTATAGCATGTTGTCAGAAGATACCAAAAAATCAATGGAATCAAAGGAAGTATATGGGTTAATCCATATATATATTGGAATAAAACGTATACTGAATGGTCCAGATAAAAATAAAGCAGTCCAATATCTTAAAGACATGATTGTATAGAAAATGGTTGGCTTAAGCCAACCATTTTAATTTTTAAAATTTTCTAAATATAGATTAAGATAATTTAGTCAATGTTAATGATTTTGTCAATTCTGCCATGAAGCAATAACATAAGTGATGTCCTATCAACTGCCCGATATTCGTGCCATTCTCCATATTGTTTCACAACAAAACCTTTAAGGACGTCAGAAAAACAAATTGACCACCCCATAACATAAACATATGCGCCGTTATTAACACAATCACGACATCGGTGACATTCCTCAGTGATATAGTTTTTGTCTTCTCTTGTTAAAGGCGTCTTATCATTTATCTTTTTTCTGATTATGTATGCCCTACGCAACTTTAGTGAATCAAATGAAAAATTGCTTTTAGGATTGAACTTCCAAATTCCAAAATCCATGTTTGTCGTTTCCATAATCATTATCATTTTTTGGTACAATAAAATATAGTGTTGTACTTAATGAAATTTAATAGATTCTATCTAAATTTTATTTTAAAATGTCTGAAATTAACGGTGCAACTACATTATTGATAGATTCTTCTGTATTATGATGTCCTTGTTCAGACATGACTGTTTTTATACAGTTTTCTTTAACATCATTATTAAACTTATCACATAATACTTCATCATGTGTTGCAAGTACAGTAAAAGTTTTTTGTTTGATTACGTTCCTAAATACTTTATGCGTTTTAGTATAATTTTTATAGTTTTCTATTATATGTTCAGGAACTACGTTTTCACCTTCATCATTTTTTAATGTAGGCAACGTTTCTTCAGGATGTACGCAAGGATTAATTAACAATTTAGGTATGTTTGTATTTAACTCCAGTGTAAGATACCCCCCAAGTGATGAACCAATTATCAAAACAGGCTTATAATATTTTATTAGATTTTCTATATCATAGATAGCTTCTTCTGGTTTATATTGTGCATAATAATCTGATACTATATTATAATCATTTCCTATTGCGTTCTTTAACCATTTCACCGTATTAGACTGTGGTGAACTTCCGTATCCCCATATATATAAAATATTTCTTCTTGTCATGTGTTTTAATCATAAATATTAATTAATATAGCAATCTAAACTTAATTAATTCATCTATAATGTTATTTTTAATTATGGTTAGACAAAATATTAATATAGGTGATTTTGAGTTCATATGTGATATGTATATAGCTGATAAGGATTATCTTCCAGCTGTATATAAAGAATATGTTATATTAAGAAATCTTGACTTTGTAAACAATATAGCATGTGATAAGGACATATACTTTTTAGAAAAATCAGTTTTTGAACAAATAAAAGATTCTAAATCAGAAAATACAAAATTAGTGGCATTTCCATCAGGGCAGTCTAGCTTTTCGTCTAACTATACAGATTTTATAAACATGCTTAACCTTAAGTTAGAAACTGATGGTGGTGATGTCTTCTCATTATATAAATGTATAGATGGTGAATATACAAATAAGAACATTGGAATAAAATGCAATAAGATAAGGATATATCATCCTCATAATAAGACTGACTTAAATTATATAATACATTTAGACAATATAATTAATGGAATACACTTCCATTATTTCTGTAATTATAATGATAACTTTGAAAGCAGTTCTGAAAATGAGTTTAAGATACACAACAATATATATTCTGAGTTCATAGAGATATATATACCAAATCTTGATTATATATTTAGACAACATGATATAGTAACAGATAACAATGGAAAGATTATAGATAACAATATTTATTTCAATGACTTCTATAATATAACTAAGTATATAGATGAAGACATTAATAATACTGGTAAACACAGCGAAAGTTCATGGGTGTCAGTAAAAAATCCAAGTAAGACATTATTTGATAATATAGAAATGTTAAGCTTCGTACCTTTTTATTTATTACTTAATCCATATATGATTAATACAAATAGTGATGGTGTGGACGAGAAAGTGTATTTCAGAATGACTCATCAGGAATCCAACAACTATAATGCTTTTCCATTAAATATAACATTATATCCTTATGAATTTTCAGATATAAACAATCAGTTATTAATGAAGACTGGTTACGATGCGAATACTGATACTTATGTTACAGATCATTTCTTCAATTTAGTAAGCAATATAGGTTTTTATAAAGGACAGCTATGTGTGATAAACAGATTTGAATTTAATAATAAGTATGATGAAAAAACAAATCCTAATGGTTTGACTACTCAGGAAGCATATGCTAACTATAATGGTTTATATATAGAAAGAAGAAAGGATACTGGTGAAATATATTGTCCAGTATATGAGAAATGGAAAGATTGGACGAAATATTCATATAATGAGTTAAAGAACAAACTTAATGATAATAATATATCTGTAGAAGAACGTGAAAATATAAAACACTTAATAGAATTACAAGAAGAATCATTTGATACAGATAAATTTGATCAAGATGAGTGCTTTATCAAATGTTGTGGGTACCAGATAGAAATTTCTACTGATTATTCATTTAAAAACATAATAGCATCAGATTATCAGGAGATGAACTTTATTGATGACTTTCAGTTTAGTCTATTCAATTTGTTTGATAGTTGGTATAATATTCCAGGGACTCTTATAATAAGAATAAAGTTCATTGACAAATATCTTGGTATAGTCATGAATACTGGAAATATCATATTGCCAAAAGAGCTATTAAAATATTGTATAAATGCTTCTGATACACCAAGACTGTATAATGACTTTGCAACAAAACAAAATGACTTATTTGATAATATGAGTTGGACAAAAATAAATGCAAAAGATAGTGAAACCACATTCAATTTTATTGACAAGATTAATTGCGTAGTTAGCAAATCTGAAAATATAAACGATAAAAAATATAATACAAGGCCTCAAGGTGTACGTGTCATATATAAGCCTATATTTTATAAGACACAGGAGTTGCAATCTATATCTTTATCAGACGGGTTTAAACAAAAAATAGGTATAAACTTATCCCAATATATGACAAAGGTGGATCTATTTAAATTAGTTATTGAAGGGAAACAGATATCTGAATATGGGCGTAATGATATATATGTTATATTTGAAGTAAATGCTGGTGAGTTAGAAAATACATCTGGTATATATAATATAATAGATAGTGACAATAATTATATTTCAAGTGGTACTTACAGTAAACTATGATTGATATTAATATAAATTCAAAGAATAATGACATATTTATACATGATGATGTTAGTGCAGCAATACAAGAATTAGATATGTTATTTAATACAGAACAGACTGAACTTATAGGTGATGTGAACTATGGGACAAATTGGTGGAACTATCTATGGACACTTACACCACTAGAATCTGATATGACTAACTATATATATAATAAGATAAACGAAACTTACTATGCATCTAGAATGTCACCAAACGTACAAGTGCAGTTTGATAGAGGAACTGAAAACTCTATATATTATGTAAAGATCACATTAACAGATCCACGTACAGGAAATGTTGCAACAGTACAACAATATGAATTAAAGTAAGATGAGACTATTTTCTATAATGGAAACTGCATTTGATAGTTTCGACAATACAGTAAGAACATATTTACAGAAAACGTTTGGTGATTTGGGATATAACTATACACATAACCAAATCTTCGGTATCATATTTGATGGTATAAAGGGCATTATGCAGAATGTGATGTTTTATATAGAAGACGCTTTTACTGAACAGAACATATTCACTGCTCAACGTAAAAAATCAATATATAGTTTAGCAAAACTTTCTGGATATGAACCGTTCTATGGTGCTGCTGCAACTGGTACGTTAAAATGTAATGTGAATATAACAAATGGACTATCTACAGGATCCACTAAATTATATATAGACAATAACATTACTATAATAAACAAACAGACAAATGCTATATATACAGTAATGCTTCCAACCAACTATTATATAATAGACATTACTAAGCCTTTGATGACACACGAATTTAAGATAGTACAAGGAACTTATAAGACTGCTACATATTCAACGAATGGTATTCCGCTTGAAACAATAAATCTTAATGGTACAGCGAACTATGACTCACAATATATAACAGTATTAGTAAATGGTGAAAAATGGGATCGTGTTGAAAATCTATATGAGATGAAAGAAAATGGTAAAAACTATGTTGTAAGTGCTGGGTATGACAATACAATGAATATCATGTTTGGTAATGGAACGTATGGGAAAATTCCAGATAAAGGAACATCTGTTACTATAAAATATCTAAATCATTCAGGCAAAGCAGGTAATATAAACATATATGACAAGTATAAGTTAGAATTTAATAATGTTGGTTATGACAATACCGGAACATCAGTAAATCTTAACGATTATTGTAAGTTGTCTATAAACAATATGATAACTGGCGGAACTGACCCTGATACTATAGAAACCGTAAAGAAGATGGTTGGGTATAATTCACGTAGTAATGTATTAGCATCTGAAGACAACTTTAAACTGTTTTTAAGTAGATTTTCATTTGTAGGACAATCATCAATCTGGTGTGAAGAAAACGCTTCATGTATAATCATATCTATATTGACTAACTATTATAATATAAACAATACTATAGACAATTATTTCACATCTGATATAAAACAGTTCTTCTTAAACGATAACCAGAAGAAAATGATTGTAGACACATTAAATAATTCAAATAAAGCGTTTGCGGGTATTAGCGTGAAATTTCAGGATCCTGTCATAAGAAGATTTGCTATGATATGTTATGTTAAATCAAAGACACGATATAATATAGACGATATAAAACATGATATAGAGACTATAGTTGCAGAATATTTTATAAATATAAAAACAAATACTCAGTTTATAGCAAAGTCTGACTTAATAAAACTGATAACTGAAAAGAACGATAACATAGATGCTATAGACTTTAACTTTGTGTCTGAATTGGCTGAAGATACATTTTATAAAGGGTATTATGACAAATATCAGTTACAGTATGCTAACAAATCATATAACTATATAACAAAAAGAGTATTATATGAAAAGGATAGTACTCCTGGATTAGATTTATATGGCAATATTCAACTTGATAGCAAATTAGAAATTCCTATGTTAAGGGGTGGTTTTAAGTATTACCCAAATAAGGAATCTTTAATAAAAAACGATTCTGTTATTTTAGATGCTGTTCAGGTGTTTTTCATTTGAAATTAATTTTTATTTTTAATATATAAAACAAGAATATATAATTATTAAGTTATGAATTTTTTGCAATTTGTAGAAGCTAAACAACAGCGTTTGGAAGACCGTAAAATGCTTAATGAGGCATTTAAAAATTCTGAACTTGGCAAGGCTCGTGAACTTATATTGTCATTATTAAAGAAACAGACAAATAAAAAACTCGTATCTTTAGGTGATTTTGATACGACAATTGGTGACCAGGATTTTACGTCTGAACTTATCATTTGTGGAGAAGTAAAATACCCGGTATGCTTTACATTCAACTGGCTTACTTCAACAACATCAACTGAAGTATATTCAATTTCTTTTTATAAAAACATGAATGTATTTTTTGATGGTTATGGTAAAGCCGACCTAACAATAGAGACATTAGGTTCTTCAATAGTATATTTTATTCCTATAATATCACATATAATAAGTACGCAGGATTTGACATTATCGTCTGCTGAGGCTAAGAAAATAGCAAGCAAGATATTTAAAGGTGGTCATATTAAAGAATCTGAATTGTATATAGGAGCACTAAGATATAACATATTAGAAGGTCTTTCGTCAAGCATGGTTGAGGACACATTCACACATAAACTGAACATCGTTACAGAATCAGACTATGAAGACATGATTGAATGGAAGAAGAAAAAACAAAAAGAGGAAGCTGAGGCAAAGCTACACAAAAACGACTCGCCAGAAGCAAATGCTAGATTTAAGGAACTTAACGCAGAATATGCAGAAATAAGGAAGGCGATAAAGGGTGGTGCTGGTTCTATTGAAGAAGTACAACTTGCTGTAAAGAAAGCATTACAGGTAAAGGTTAGCCAACCTAAAGGTTCTGAAAACGTTGAGGCAGAAATTGAGGCAGCTAAAAAGGATCCTGACCAAGTATTTAAAGAAATGTATAAATACATTGGTATGGTTGGTAAAGGCCTTGTACCTTCACTTATAATTTGTGGCGCACCTGGTGTTGGTAAGACATGGAAAACAACACATAAACTAAAAAGCATGGGTTATGAAGAAGACGTGAACCTTTATACTATAAAAGGAAAATGTACTACTCGTAGATTATATATGCATCTATACGATTTCCAAGATAAAGGTAATATCGTATTGATTGATGATGCTGATGCATTGGTTGGTCCTAAAGCCGATGAAAACTCAATAAACATATTAAAAGCTGCACTTGATTCAACTTCATCCGATGAAGGACGTTTGGTATCATACGGTGTTGGTGGTAAACTACAAGACGATGATGGTAACGACATTCCAAAGAAATTCTATTATAGAGGTTCTGTTATCATATTAACAAACTATAATGCTGGGCAGCTTAATACTGCATTAAGAGGACGTTCATACATACAAGACATACACTTTACTGTAGAACAAGTATTAGATATAATTAAGAAATTAATGCCAGGTATAGATCCAGAAAAACTTTCACCTAAAGCAAAGATGAAAGCATATGATTATCTATTAGAATTATATAATTCTGGCGCACAAATGGAACTATCATTACGTACATTTGGTATTTGTGCATTAATGTTTGAAGCAAATATGAATGACCCAGAATTTACAGATGAAGATACAAAATCAATGATAAAAGAACAAGTAAGGCTACAGGCATTACGTGGCGGAAAAGCATATTAAATATTTAAATATGAAAATGGCGATGCTTAAGCATCGCCATTTTCATTTGTAATCCTCTATTTTAAAAATTTCTTTATTTGTGAAAACATCAACAATATACTTCAGTGACAAGTTCTTTATTGCCATATTATCATTATTAACATCCAATATAGTAGCTTTAATCCCAAACTCATATCCATCAGAAATAATAGGATTTGCATCAAAATGAACTATAAAGTTTTTGTTCACTTGTATATTCCTAATTGTAAAAAATGATAATCTAACATTAAAAGATAGAATATTTGTTTGTCCTAATTGTGGTCATATAGAAGATATGGATGTCCATGCAGCTAAAAACATGGTACAAATCTATCTTAACTATATAAATATAAAAACAGATACGGTGGGAACCGCCGATACTGATAAAAAGCCTTTAAAAATCAAATATGATAGCAGTTTATTGTGGTCAAAATTTGAAAGTACCAAGGAAAATACAGGGTCTTTAGCCCTGTGTTAGTTCATATTTTTGCTACAAATTAAAATAGAATTTTTGAATTTAAATTTAAAATATTTCTATATTAATTCATGGAAAATACTAAACATTGTGTTTTATGTAGTCATTTTGTATGGTGGGACGGTGATTATTGTTGTATGAAAAATTTAAAGATATTACAAGAATCTGAAGACGGGTATTTTCATTCAGAAATTCCCATTAAAGATTGTAATGACTATAACGAAGACGAACATAAAATCTACTATAATATATATAAAGAATTTTTAAAAGAACATGGGAAGGATATCTAAGACACAAGCAATTGAAACAATTACGAAAATAATAGAAGAGTGTGATACAATCAAAAACAACTGTAATAAAGTACTACAATATATTTTGGAGGATGACGATAGATGGTCACCACAAGCAGTAGTACAAAATAGCACACCAATAAATAGTTCATGGCCAAACGTGAAAAATTGCATAAAGAACTGTAAGAAATGCCATGCAAGATGTCTATATAGAAAGGAAAAACCTGAATCTACAGAAATTGATAAAGGCAATGGGTGGGTAGATATCACCGATAAGAATGCTATGAACAAAATGTTTTCTGAATTTTCGTTATAAAACATTTTTTTATTTTTAAACATAATACATGAAGATGTAGATTGGTTCAATTCATATTTTTCTACACATACTAAGGCATACAATAATTTAATTAAATGGTACAACAAGCACCTTAAACACATGAATAAGGAAGAACTTATTGGATGTCTTAAGGCCTTAAATGTATAATTTGAAAATGATAATTTCGATACCGTGTAATGAAGACAATAACAGACATAATTTCAGAATCAAAATCATTAAACAAAGTAGTTTCTATTGAAGAAATTTTTAATATTTGCATGGAAGCTATAATGAAGAATACTGGTGTTAGTAAATTGAAATATACACCAAAAACATTAGATACACTTGTTTCTGTATTAGAAAACATTGATGGTGTTTCACACAAATCAGATAATGAAACATCTATATACATTATAAAGTATTCTTCTGTACATAACGGAAATTATATTGGATTATTGTTTAGATACAAAAAACATGATATTATCGTTTCGGAAGTAAGTTGTGGTGTATATGATATAAATAAAGATCTTAAATACGTTGATACGTTTTCTATTGATGATGACAAATTCTTAAAGGTAATAAACGCTGTCATAAAGACAAAAGCTTCTTTTGATGAAACATTAAAAAAGTCAAAATACTCAGTAAAAAGATTTGTTGAAAGTTTCTTTAATGATTTATCAAGTATTGCTGGTGTAAATGAAGATCTTAATATCAATGAATATCTTGACAATTTAGGAAATAATTTTGATCTTGGGGATTGGATTGAATTTGATTCTAGTGGCCTGACAATAATGGCTGAAGTAACAGATACAAATGGTGACAAGTATACAGTAAAGCCAATTGGTTTTAGACATGATCCTAAGTTGTCTAGCGATGAGGTAGAAAAATTAAAATCATCATTAAAAAATAGTTATTCATTGAATGTAAAGAGAAAGGTGTATAAACTTACGAAACCAAATGGTAAAGAAAAATATAGAATTTTTAATTAAAATGAAAAGCATTATTGATACAATCACAGAATCAATAGTCACTGAAGGATTAAAAGATATATATAAACCTCGTAAAGGTTCTACTATCTATATATTAAAAAATGGTGAATCAAAAGTAGTACCTGTAAAAATTGCTGATACGTTTTTTAATACAAAGGCAGATTGTTATGATGTAAAGTTAGCTGAAAATGCTTATAATATAACAGCGTATTTTTATTATTATTTTAAGCGTAATGAAGAACCGACACCTGTAATGACGTGTAGAATAAATAACGCTGATTATTATATAGGTATATCTCCTAAAGCTATTCAGGAATTTATACGTGTTGTTGGTAAACGTCAGTTAGATAATATTCTTAGTAGAATTGCTGAGTTAGAAGAAGATCTAAAAAGAGCATATAGGCAAAAGGAAGAATTTGAATATATAGCAAACATCGAAATATCCGAATCATTAAAACAATGAAAACAATGCAAGAAATAGTAGCTATTAAAGAAGATCTATCTACACAATATGATAGTATAATAACTGCGCTTCAGGAGGCAAAAGAAAATGAAACACCAATTGAAGAAGGTGTGTTTGGTGCACTGTTTGGTGGTGTTGCTGGAGCCGCTGCAGGCCCTGCTATAATGAAAGCAGTATGTAAAGTATTAGGTGTGGATGAAAAGGGTACATTTGGATCTTTGTTAACTTCCAGGCTGGTGCTTGGTGCGTTAGGTGTACACCTTGGGTGGAAAATGTAAAAATGAAACATCTTAAAAAATATATTTCGGATTGCGTTAGCAATAGCTAAAGCACTGTATAACTTCCTACATAAGACATGGGAAAGAACTAAACAATATAGTGATTTTAGTATTGCTTCCGAAGAAAAGTTAGTAGATTCATACTATAATGAAAAATATTTTATATTAAGTGTGTAAAAATGATTAGTTTAATTGATTATATA
>NFZD01006707.1_pt1 | contig 10643 bp, 2 predicted proteins | sample 1095381 | NCBI WGS metagenome assembly NFZD01 (sample SAMN03609891, study PRJNA323583) | gut metagenome | isolation source: feces | host: Rattus norvegicus | place: Denmark: Riget | collected 2013 | reverse complement strand
AAACAGCTTATAGTAAGACTTATCCTCGTCTTTTATCTCGCATTTTTCGTCTGAATTTTCCTTATAGACCTTACATGTAAATATGTTATAATTGTCATTTTGGTCGTTTATAACAATTAAATCATAATACTTTTTCTCAATCTTGTCATATATAACCGCCTTATCTCCCATTGACAAGAAATGCTGCTGTAATGTTACAATTTGATATATTCCATCCCCTTTGCTCTCGATTTTTCTTATCGTCAAGAATGAGGGTATAAGATATTGGACCTTATCAAATGTCCTTATCTTTATCTCATAATGGGGATTATAATAATATCCCTCTTTTTTGTCATGGCAATTATATGTGTTTGTTGATGCGCCCACCGAATACTCATCTTGACCGTCATAGTCATCACGTATTATCTCATCATATAAAAAATGCCCAAAATACGCATTTGCTTGGCTTCTGACAGCCTCTCTCTGCGCAGAGTTAAATCTATACATCACATTACTTATCGGCCGTTCTACGACATTATATGGGTCATAGCAACATAAATCCCCATAAAAGCTAGTATCACTGTCATACCATATCTCGTTATCATCAATCATAACCTCCTTACCGCTGTCAGTCATGTATTTTCTGTCAATTGGGGTGATAATGCCTTTGAGCTTATATCCTGATGCATGATTAAGCTCAATATTGTTAATCCTATTTATACTGTTAACTTTATTGCTGAATATCGACTCGACAGAGGTTTCCAATCCGCATGTCAGTTTTCCAAATGCATGGGAATACTCTACCGCACTGTCGTTAATCTCTTTTTCATCCCATACGTTGTTTGCGTAATTATACCCGTACCATTCTTGATAACCCTTATTGTTTTTCAATATGGTGAGATATATGGACGACAGAGGCCTTCCTAAGTTGTCATGCAGACTTGAAATGTCTATATTGTCAGTAAAGACTATCTCACCGACCTCATCCGTGTATATGTTTTTTGCAAACGCTAGCTTGCTTATATGGTTTTCAAAATCATATTTCTTATCTTGATATGTCTTGATAATCTCCTCATTGTTCTTATATAGCTCATATTCATTTGATGTATCACCGCTTGCAAACTTAAAATTAGGGAGTTTGGAGAATATCCTTATATAATACTCGCATTCAATTCCTCCCACAACCCTCTTAAATGATATGTCTTGGGCGTTATCATCAACGTTAGCATAAGAATTATTGATAATATAATATCGCTTATTATTATCTTTTCTTATCAATGTTTTCTTATTTGTCCCATCCACTACATATTCAACACCATTGACTGAAAATCCACTCTCACTGTTTAAGGCGTCACTTGATATCTCAATCCAGTCATTGCTAATTCTTTTATCCGAGTTGAACACGGTAAATATATAATCATCAATCACATCCTTAACCTCGACACTCTCACATACGAGGTCATTCACAGTTATTGCCGAAACACTGTCAACAACCTTAAAAGGCTCGTTACTAGCATCATTTGAACCACAATATATTCCCATATCATAGTTATGTCTCATGGTCTCAAACATATCATTGGCATCTGTCTCGTTAGTGAAATAGTCAGACATTCTCCTATTCTCCTTATCAACCACCCAATATTGCTTTGTATTGCGTGTTGCATATATGTTTACATAATCACCTACGCTCAGTCCATGCTTCGCTATACTGTACACAACCAACTGGGAGGCACCGTTATCGGATTTTGTATTCTCATTGAAATATATTGCCTTTAACGAGTTTAAGCCATTGGTAGATTCGATTACATCTGAAAATGGAGCATTCTCATCAGATGGGGTATATGAGGAACTAGGATAGGTTATGCAGTAATTCCAGTTCTTTTCAACACGGTGGCGAAATGTATTGTATTTAGGTATAAATGAGTATAAATCCCTACTAGGATACATATCAACGAAATCGCCTCCATTCATATACATTAAAGGTCTTTCCATGTTCATGTCATCATTATTCGCAAAATCACTGTATGACTTTATCTTTGACTTGTTCTCAAAACCTACCCATCCGTTGTATTTCTTTATCAAACGGTTTTTAACGGCATCATTATAAGTGTATATGTCGTCATATTCATAAAGATGGAGAGTTACCTCTTTCTGAACTTGAGGAGCACTCACAGGATAATATATATTTTCACTTACCTCATTTCCCTCAGCGTCACGCATTATGTCGGCAATTGTGTTAAAGGTATCACTCTTATTCCCCTTGTTAAGCTTCTTACATACAGTCTTAAATGTATTGCTCCTCAATAAATGATTATTGAACACATCAATACCACAGTGGTATATAAAATTATTATCATTGTTGGATAACTGCATGTCTCTAATGGCGTTTGTGGGGTGGTTAATGCTATTGTTTTGCTTAATACTGTCCGTAGAATTTCCACTCCAGAAATCAATAGTACTTTCCTTAAACTTAACCCCATTAAAATCCTTGTTGTTAGCAACACCATAATTAATAAAGGAAACATCATCACTACCCTCATTTTTTACAATCTCAGTAATCTTGTTAAAAAGAATGTTGGAACATATAGGATTAACTTGGCATGTAAGCCTTATGATATTACAAGATGCCCTTTCAGACATATACTGGTCATATAAGCTTATGACCTCTGCGACATCATTTGAGGGTAAGAGTTTCCTCCTACCCTTAAACTGTATATCAACACCTCCACTTTTGCTAGAGGCTGTCTTTCCATTGAATTTCTGTAAAAAAACCTTCCAATTCATAGTAATTTATCTCCCAACATTAATTTTAAAGTCAACTCTGTATGTAAATTGACTTAATGTCACAATCCTTATCATGCTAGGGATTTCATCGTCCCATACATCCTTATCAAGGAGGTCATGCTCATTCTTACCCCATTCAAGCTCGAATATGATTTTACCGTTACCTCCCCTTTGCCCTTGAACATTAACCCCAAAAGCATTTCCCTCTTTATCAGTAAATATGAACTCAGTATCTTGCGTATCAGAGAATATGCCGTTTTGGTCAACAGTTATGGTTAAGCGCTGTTTAGTATCAGTACCATTCTCGCTTACGAATGAGGCCGTCATTGTAAATTCTCCTACATAATATATGTCCGAGAACTCTACTAACCTCAAATGCTTTGTCAGTGCATCCTCATCAGTGCTACGACATTCTTTATCAGACAAGATGGCAAAAGCTGTCATACCTTGTAGGTCAGCACCTTGTATATAGAACGTTATATCGGTAAACCCGTTATCAGAGGTTGCTAACGGCTCATCATCTTTCATAAAGAAATACCAACCTCCATCTGTATTGACTTGAACGCCCTTACTTGTCAGATAAGAGTCAGTTAAACTAATACCTTCTGGTAAAGCAACATTTTTTGCTGTCTTACGGAAAATTGACCCTTTTGTTCTATTAAATACATAAGGCGCTACATCCTTGATGGCAGTGTCCAAATCTTTCTTAACCCATTCTTGGCTAGCCTTTATGTAAGAAATACCGTCAAATCCATCCGTTTGAGGCAATACCTTAACCAATCTAGGCACTCTTGCATATACGTCAAACCCATCTACCTCCGTATCATTATAAGTGAACAACAGTCTTGAGCTGCTTGCATCGAACTTACGAGGACTTCCCATTGTCACAGTACCGTTGGTCGTAAAGACAATATTGGCATAGTTCTCATCCTCCTCATCGCTTGCCTTAAACTGTATAGGACTTGTAAATGTAAATCCGAATGAGGTTTCCTCTCCGTCCCTAGTCTGCCCTTTTATGACTCCATCCTCATCAATCTCGACATCAATGTCATATGAACAACTGACACTGTTATAATCATACATAAACATATTATCTGACAGATTAAGAACATCTATATATCGTACAGTAGGATAGTTGGTCATACTAAAATCACCATTGTAAAGCTCCGTAGAACCTGATGGATAACCAAACACATATACATCTCCAATTGTATTGCCACTGTTTTCATCAATAAGGCTGATAATGTTGGCCTTATTAGACTCTGACCAATAAAAATCCCTTAAATCAACATCACAGAACTCGTTTTTATAAAGCCTTCTGACTTGTTTTGGATTTTCATTAAACTTGGTGACTGCCTCTTTAACGTCATCATTCTCGTTACTTGTATAATAATATGAATACTCCAATTCATTATTAAATGTAAACGCCGAAGTTTCCTCATTGAAGTCAGCACTGATTACATTATAATCCTCATCATAGGACATCTCTATACCATTATAAGTAAAGCCACTGAGCCTTGACACTTTCCATAAATTGTCAATACCACTCTTGTTCTTGGGCATTGCAAATTTACTGTATGATATAGGAGCCAATACTGTAAAGTCGAAATCAAATCTCCTATCTACATTTAATGCCCTTAGCCATGGACGGTTTCCTCCATTAGCAGTATATAACGACTCAGGTAGGCGTTTAGCCTCTATTTTAATATCAGTGTCAAGTTTCTTGACAGACCCATGAGGGTTTATTTTCGCTAAATCAGGACTACTTATGACTGTTTGCTTTTGGTCAATATCTTTATTTGAGATATAACCTCCGTTATTAGTAAATCCAGCAAAATAATTACCCACATACCATTTGCCTCTATTATTGCTTAATGCATATAAAGGATTCCATATAGGTCCACTATTATCCCTTATGCTATTTTCCCCAATATCACCGTTAAAGCCTATAATATTTGGGGCAATTACGGAATAGCTAACATTTGGCGAGTCCTCGAATATATATGTCGTAAACATTTTATCTGCTTGACTATAATAAGGTGATATGTTTCTTAACAATGGTATACCATTACCTCCGTCGCTTGAGAGTCTAAAGCCATTGTTTCCCTCATTTACCACATAAACAGCTTTGGAGATACTGAACAATGAGTTGAACTTAAACATCAATATTGATGCTCTTGAGCTTTTTGTATTGATATCCTCTGACAATGTCACATAGTCTTCCCACATTTTCCTATTTGCCGAGGTTACAGTATTAACCGACTTATTAAACAAGTATGTATCCTCCCTATGTACCCCATACCAACCACTTATACTATTTCCAGTAGGATTTGATTCAAGATTAATACTATAGAAATTACTTGGAACAGTACTGTCATTGTTAATCATAAACCTTGTAGGCATCTCATTCAATGACGTATTAAATGGTGCGCCGTTTCTGACTTGTACAATAGATGTAGTCGAATTATCGGCAATTTCCTTTCCATCACATACTTGGGTAATTGTCATTACATATCCAATAGGCTTATATATATGCCATGATGCAGTCTTTATATTCGACTCTCCACTCTCCAACACAAAACTTACATTTTCACACAAGCAGCCCTCAATAGCGCCCTCCATTGATGTAATGTCAACAAATGCCTCTATACCGTTATTCAGTGTCTTAACCTCACCGTCCTCTATCAGCTCATTACCTCTGATTTTAACCCTATATCCGCTAACAACATCATTGCCATTATTATCTTTACCTATAATCTCGGTAGGCTCAGTACTTGATGTAATATAGCAGTCATATCCGTCCACGGTAAAGCCACTCAAATCAATCTTGCCGTAGAATGCATTTTTCTTATCACAAATATACTCATTGGTAGTTGCCACTGTATCATAGTATTTTGTACCAAGATTTTTCACCATATAATTGGCTTGGATACGAGATGTCTCAAGTCTGATTTTCTCACTGACTCTCTTACCGTCAGCGTCCATCACATCAAGAGTATATTCTTGGTTACTTAACGAAAAATCAGATTTGCCACCAATAATAACCTCATTAACAGACACATCACTAGAGGTCTCAACAATGTTGCCATAAGAGTCATATAGCGTATACGAATATGGCTTGTTGATGTCGTCAGAACTTAGCTTAATATATCCATACCCTTTATCCTCTGACTGATAGATACTAGGACAATATGACTTACCCTTAGATGTAATGTCTAAAGTAAACGGCATCTTCTCTTGTTTGGCACAAGTCGCATTGAACATCTCATTGAACTTGTCAATTGCAGTACTACCCTTTTTAATACCAAAATAGAAATAATATGAGTTATTATATAATGGCATACTGTATGTACCCCCATCTTTCTTATAGAAATGTCTCTTTCTACCCTCTTTTTCATCCTTATCAGCACCCATGCGGAATGTTATGTATGATGAATCAGAGACATCAGACAAACCTTGCTTGAAACCATTTCTATTAGCCTCCATAATAACCTGAGACCTACCGTCAAAATCAACAGGATATAAATACTTGAATTTAGGTACAATATAATTAGTATTCGTGTCATTGACTTGTGTGGTAAATGACAAACCATTTATATCTTGATATTCTTGAGGTATAAAACCAATGTGGTTTAGTGTGGCAAACATGGCACGGTTCTCTGTATCATCCAATTCAAGCTTGTTTATAAAACCATCTGGCTCAATCGGTCCATACATTATATCGCCATTGGCATGATACGGCATCGAATAAGACATATCGAGAATTACTCCCAATTCACTCAATCTCTCAGCATTAATGCATGACTTGGCTCTTGTCCCCACAGATGCGCATGAGAGGTCAACGAAAAGACCGTTCTTATAGTTGGGGGCTTCATTGGCACCATCATGACCCCAATCCATACCAGTTATTATCGTTGTGCCACTTTCTGGAAGACTATCCTCTGTGTCATCCACATTTTCTCCCTCATCCTCATCACTCTCAGTCTCGGCAATAGTGGCAATAGGAGGTAAATTTGCTGTCGTTGACGGCAAACATTTATAAAACTGAGGAATACCATAGAGATTTCCCTCATTTAGATTTCCCAATAATATTATATCAGTGGCATAAAGCCTTATGCCATAGAAACTGTCCTCAATCTCACTTATAGACCTATCAGAGTGAGGATTATCTGTGGTAGACTGTATACCTACATAATAATATGCAGTTAAACCATCTTTGTTCAAAACAGGTTTAATCAATCCATGCCTATATCTTACTTGTCCCTTTTTGTGTTTATGCCATCTGTTTTCTCCAAGAGGCATTGTATTGTTGGTAGTCTTTAGATTATTGTCAGAATAACCTACATTACAGCCCATATATGTTTTTAATCTCGAATACCCCCTATCATCAGAGCAATAATCATTCTTAGCTTTACGAGAGAATAAACCAAATAAAAATGTCTTTTTCTTTCTCTTTTTCCAATACCATAACGGCATATAGAGACAACCATTTAGCCAGTCTTGGTAAAAATCAAGCCTTACCACATTATACTCCGTGGCTAAACTGCGCTGTACTAAGTCAATTAATTCTTTCGTACCCTCCATACATTTCTTACCGTTCTTACCACACCCTACTTCGTCACGACCCTCTTTACACCAACATCCTGGAATAAAAACCTTTGTCGTACCCTCATCACCAAATGGCAAATCAATACATGGAATAATTGGCATCTTAGGAATTATATATTGAAAAGGACGAACTTTAATTACTGGTATTTTAATATCACGTATTTTATTAATAATTCCAAGTATAGTGTCAATAGTACAGACAATAATAGTATTAATAAACCAGACAAAATACACTACAACCGTATAGATTATACAAATTGCGATATAAGTAAATGGTAGATGTATATTCAGCTTATTAAATGGTATCGCATTCTTGTCGTCAGCAAAATTGGACCCTTTTAACGCTCCATAATTGGGAGAATAGGCCCTATGTGCTACTTGTACCTTTGGTATGTAATTCTTGACACTGTATACATTGTTCCAATACAAGTCCCTAAAGCAGCTAATAGGTGTAGATGAACCGAAATTATACATTTTCTCAACCTCCACTCCACTCTCCAATGTCTTAGGTATGTCGGATTTCTCATCGAATATAGGGTTCATGGGCACAAGATACTTAGCAGTATGGTTTGAAAAGCCCTCATCTCCTGTATCATTCTTACTGATTCTAAATCTTACCCTAGCTCTAGTAGGAATACCCTTATTTGGGTTATCCGTAGGTATAATATTTCCATATTCATCCGTACCCACATAATCAAGATTCATAGGTATCTGATAGCACCATACACCGTTATCATCAATCAACTGATTTCCTTGTATCTGGAATTCCTCCACCAAGTCATCAGTTGTCTTCCTAATCATCTCAATTGTACCACTACCCCCAACCAATTGGTTATTCATACCGTTATTGACATCAGGAGCACATTTGGAACCAATTGCATGACCCTCGTTATCCGCAACAATCGAGCCCATAAACACACAAGTAGGCTCGAATTTATAATCAATCTGAACATCCGCACGAGTCAATGACGCAATGCCGTTGTCCTCATCACCCCAAAACGGATACACAAATACGCTCCTATTCTGAGAGAATATCTGAGCCAAGCTGTCAATGTTGGTACTCTCCTTAAATTGTGATGGGGAGTCAAACATGGTAAGGTTATAACCCTTATACTCAAAATCACGAGGACGCTGTGACAACACACCTATATCAGACAAGTCGAGGTCAACGTGAACGGTAACAGAACCAGTAGGTACGGCAAACAGCATATAGTCACCAGCATTATTGGTCACGGTTGTATATTTCCAATACTTATCATAGACCTCAAGCTGTAAGTCATCATCAAGCATGAGCCTTTTGTTAGGAAATGTCCCCACTATCCTATAACAGTCATCATCACTATAATCTGGTAATAAGTTATATCTCCTCCCATCCCTATCCTTGGATATTGCATCACTATAAGGATATATGCTCTCAATATCCGTAGAGTCATTACTATCCCTTTCGATAAACACGGAAATCTTCGCATTGGGAATACCAAATGCGTCATTTGCCAACACTCTTCCAACAATTACTCCATAATTGGATGAATGCAGTCTATAAGCGTCCTTTTGCCTTAGTTTTAAGGACAAGACCTCAAGAAAATCGAAATCTTGCCTCATATCAACTTGGAGCATCGGGTCACTCAATATATTCGTATGAATTCTATAACTTTTATCCATTATCAGTTACCTTGACTTTATTTCTCAAGAATTTCGGCAATACGAAACTCATGTTATTTGAAAAAACCATTTTATATATGAAAACAAAACATAAAATAGGTAATGTTATAATAACAATTGCAGAGAGCAATAAAAATATTATCACCCTCCACATATATCTGTATAGTCTGCCAAGTAAAGTCTCATCCTCCTTTACCCCATAATCATCCTCTAATGTTCTTACTTTCTTACAATTACAGCCCACAACACTTTTCTTATTAAAATAAACTTATTCTTTTTATCTATCTTGTCTTACATTTAACTTGTATGTCAAATGACGGATTTTTAATCTCATACATGGAGTTATAATCCCCATATAGAACTCTGTCCACAGCAGACAAGTCAATCTGCTCTTGCTTAACGTCATCGCCGATGCCGTTTAACGTAGGAGAGGATGATACATTACACCCATCACTCTCTATATAAGGAGGCAGAGGGCACTTATCTACACTGTATGTACCGTTCCACAGTTTATAGACCCTCAAGTCAATCAAGCTCACGACACCGTCCAATAAGGTGATTTCCTTTTCCAAGTCACCTATGAATATGTCATCTCCCATCTCATGATTATTGACATCAAAATAATCCCTAATAGTATTGATGATATTCTCAATGACATTGGCTGCATTGTAATTCTTGTCAATAAACACATCTACACCTATTCCAATATTGTATATTCTACCGCTTTTAATTTCGATGTAATCGTTTATCTGCTTGTAGTTGGACATATACTCCATGACGTTCTCAACAAGCGTCTGAGGGAGCGCAGAATCAAGCTGTCCCCTAGAATTTATGCCCAAGAAATCCATCTCAATCTTATTGTTTGTCTCAATTACAGTGTTTCTGAATGGAGCACCATACTTGGGAGGCATCTCCATAAGCTTTGCCCGATAATCCTTAACTGTAACCGCACGGTTTTGGGCACCGTTGTTATATTTCATAAGGGCCTTTATCTCCTCGACAGAGGGGGCATCTTTTCCAGCAACAGCAGTGGATAAATTGGTAACGGTCAACGAGGTTACAACACGACCACGTGCATTACCGTCAGTATTCTCGATATTTCCTCCCCAATCCACATTGGCCAATGAAATCTTGTTTATGGAATTAGGACCCAAGTTAGATGCCATACCTCCGCCTACTCTATATAAAATATACATTGTCCACCCCTCTTTAGGTAAGACTCCAAGCATATCATTATTTATCTGCTTGGATGCGATATAATCAGCATAAGTAGTCTGGTTAGACGGCACATTCTCATATCCATTACCGCTTCCAAATATAATCTTCATATAACCATTATCAGTAAACTCTGTAATGAATTTCTGTGTCAACGGCTTCCATTTTCCACGATAGTACCTCGTAGTCCTCTGACTCTCAACTCTCCCACTTATTGTCTCCGTGTAGTCCTCATATAAATTTGGATTATATATGTCATTAATAACGTAATTGTCCATATTTGTCTCGCATCCAAACCTATATTGGTCAGCCAATGAATCACACTCGAAAAATCTATATGTCATAACTGACTGATTATTAACACGATACATCTCCTCATCGATATAATACTCATA
>NFZD01016417.1_pt1 | contig 10647 bp, 9 predicted proteins | sample 1095381 | NCBI WGS metagenome assembly NFZD01 (sample SAMN03609891, study PRJNA323583) | gut metagenome | isolation source: feces | host: Rattus norvegicus | place: Denmark: Riget | collected 2013 | reverse complement strand
ATTCTATTAAAAGTTAAATTGTTATGAACAAAGTTGATATTAAACAACAAATAATTAACGACTATAATAGTATGTTAATTGATAAAGAAAAACAACGTATAGAAAGTATATATTTAGGAGTTGTTAAAGATAATTGTGATACTATATTATTTTCTATTCTTACTCATTGTATTGAAAATATTGATATTTTTAATAATAATCAACGAAATAATATTTCTAATCTTATAAATAAATTATCTTATGGATAAAACATATAATGAAATTCATGTTATTGAAGATAAATATGATGATTATGTAGAGATTAGTCCAGAATATGTATATTTAACTATTCCTGCCGAATTAGTTTGTATTTATCATAAACTACTTAAATATATGGCAGATTTTGGTAGGTCCATGATAGATAATTGCAATGCTGCTTGTAAATGTAACAGCAAAAATATTATTAGTTGTTGGAACCTATTTCAATCAGCTATCGCTTGTCATACTTTAGAAAGATATAAAGAACGTGATTTTATTATAAATTATATTAAAAAGCAATTAGATATTACTTATAAAGGAACAGGACAAGTTGTTCGCGAAAATACTGTTCCTCTATCTATTACTGAAGATGGAAAGCTTAAAGCTATAGCTAGTTGTAATAATGGAATACATTTTTATGTAGACGCTGAAACTGGAAAACTTTATCAAGAATATAAAGATTCTGCAAATGATGGTAAAGTTTATGCTGTAATTAATGATGAATTAACAGTCGATGACAAAGATGAGGATTTATGATAATTGTCACTCTACGGGGGATTGGTCATAGTTATATCCGATAAACTTTGTATTAAATAATTGTTATTAGCTTCAATTTGTAGTCAAAGTAGCATTATGATGTCTTTATAATAAACGATATGTCATGTTCACAAATGGCTTAATTTGACGTTAAAATAAATAATAATTTTATGAAATCTATTTATAAAAATCTTGGTAAAGTATGTCTTACACCTAATGGTTATTGGGATAGACAAAAAGAATATGAACGTATAAGTATAGTTACTAATGCTTTTACAGGTAAATCATATATTTCTAAAAAAGATGTTCCTAAAGGAGTTGATATAAATAATCAAGAATATTGGCAACCTATTGGTAGTAGTGGATATAAAGATAATAATATTATAATTATTAGTGATGTTGATGAAAATAATAATCTCATTGAATATACTTTGCAAGAAGCAATTAAATCTATAAACTTTAATGATAGAAGGCCTGGTGTTATTTTAGGATTTTATGGAAAAGATTATAGTAAATTAGAAACTACTTATAGTTGGTTCTTATATCAATTTAATTCTTATACTGTTGATGATTGGAATAAACTTTCTTGTTGGGATAGTATATATAATAACGTAAATAAATTTAAAGGATATTTTGCGAATGAATGTCTTTTAATCAATAATTATCCTTTTCCAAAAGTAGGAGATTTTGCTTTTGTCGGCGAAGATTTAGAAAAAGCATTATCTTATATTTGTATAGAAGATGGCCAATGGAAAAATAATAATATTCCTGCGCTATTATTTGCTAATAAATATAAGGCTATTTATTCTAAAGACGTTGAAGATTTATCTGTTGTAATAGAAGATTCTTATACAGATAGGGCTAATAAAGATGCTCTTGGTAGAATTATTCATAATACTTATGCTACTATTTCAGAGTTAAGAGGTATTATTGAAGAAGAAGTTAGAAAACAATTATCCATGCAATGATAGGAATAAATAATATCAATATAGGAAATGTTATTACTGATTCTGTTTTTATTGGAAATACAGAATGTAAAGACATTTATATAGGAACTAATCATATATATCATAAAGAGGGTTATAAACGAATAGGAATTATGCTTACTGATAATAGCATTATTGATTATAGTGAAATAAATGCTAATCAACAATATACTAGAGAAGATATAATAGGCATTACTATTCAGAATGATTATGTTTCTATAATCATTTCTCCAGATACCCCATCTAAAGCTTGGTTTTGTGGAGGAAGAAATACTTGTCCTTCTGCAAAAGTAGAAATTGGTGTTAATGGAGCTGGTATAAAATATATTGGAGAAGAAGCTACTGCTGCTTTTAGAACTACTTTAACTGGTGACCAAAACTGGGCAGTAAATAAAGCGTATAATACTATTATTAATGGTCAGCACTGTTATCTTCCTTATCAAGGAGAACTTAGAATTATATATGAAAACAGAACATATATAAGCGAACTTCTTGAACACTGTGGATGTAGTGCCTTACCTGGAGAAGATTATTGGTCCTCTGCTCTTATAGAAAGAGTTGATGCTGATGGGAATCGGACTGATGATGTTAATGGGTATCTAAAAATAGTAGCAGGAATCAATTTTTCTGGAGGTCAAATATGGGGTCTTAACGTACAAGGATATTATAATGTTTTACCAATAACTAAATTAAACATATCATGAAAAGATTAAATAAATTTTTAAGTAAAATAGGAATGGATAAAGCACTGCATTTTGCTGTTGCTGGGTGGGCTGTAAGTGCTGTTTCTCCTTTTGGAATTGGAGCTATGGGAATAACATTTCTTGTAATTTATCTTTTAAGTATTATGAAAGAAAGATATTTAGATGAATATTCTGATTATAATGATGTTATTGCTGGTTTTTTAGGAGGTATCGCTTCTATACTCTTATATATTCCTATAGACTTAATTATAAATTAAACATATAATTATATGAATAATCAATGTGAGCAATATTCTGCTACTTCTATTCAGCAACTTACTAAATTAGTTACTGATGAAAATAGTGGAGAACTTAAAGAAAAGAATGTTTATCCTGCCAGTGTTATACAAGCAATATTTGATGGTATTACAGGCACTAGACTTGATACTATTCTTTCTTTATTTAATTGTATTTATATTCCTTTTGATGATTCTAAAGAAAATACAAGACTTAAAGTTCAAACTAATATGAGAAGACTTGGTCTTATTATATCTTTTAGAAGTAATAATATTATATATACTCAAAGATATGTAGGTAATTCGTTTGACGATGCTAATTGGAAACTTGATTCTAATTGGGTAGAATGTTTTGTTAGTTATAATGAATCCGAACTTATAAATAATCTTAAAGCGTTTATTAAAGATTATATAGATAACAATCTACCCGAGACATCTGTCTCTTTTAATGTAGAAGTAGTATCTTCTTTGCCTTCTACAGGAACTAAAGGAACTGTTTATCTTGTAAAAGATAAAGAAGATGAAAATAATAAGCATACAGAATATATTTGGCTTGATACTACTAATTCTTGGGAAATTATAGGAAGTACTAATGTTACTTTAGAAGTAGATAATACTCTTTCTAATACTTCTGAAAATCCTGTACAAAATAAAGTAATAACATCAAAGTTTTCAGAGCATACTAATGCTATTAATAGTATTAGTAATAAAAGTAATAAAAATGAAAATGATATTTCTTCTATAAAATCTTCTATTGATTCTATTACTCCTACAGTTGAAGAAACTGCTAAAATTAAAAACCCTAGAATTATATTAGAAGAAACTGCTAAAAATGTTTTTAATGCAGAATTTGAAAAGGCTTATTCATATCCTCCTTTTAATTGGAGTGCTCCTGCTAGTATTGGATGGGCCGGTGCTTTACTAATTGATGATTTTTCAAGTGCTGATTATAGGTATTTTCATTGTTTCATGACTTATGGTCAAGGAGTAATAATCAGACAAAGTAAACATACTGATGAATATGAATATTTTAATCATTTTATAGTAGACCCTTCTACTAGTAGTGCAAACTATGCTCATACTAATAAATTAAATAGTGGTGGTTGGTATAGGGATAGTGCTGAATATAAATCCGCTATTATATCAAGATGTAGCCCTAGTGCTTTACATATTTATTATGTATATGATATAGCAAATCCTATTAATTATGATGTTAATTTAGAAATTGATGGTTCTAGGACATCGATTCCTTATAGTTTAATTAATACCATAAGATATACTGGTGAGAAATTAGCTGGTATAGCCAGTGATGTTACTTGTAACGCAGAAGATGATTATCTATATATACATGGTTATAAAGCTGGTTCTACAAATGCTATTTCTGGAACAAGTATAATTATGGTATTTAATAAACCTGAACTTACTGGAGATAAATCTGTTATAGACCTTACTGATGATGATATTTTATGGTCTATTGAATTTTATGTAGACGAAGCTGCCCAAGACATTTTTGTTAGTGGGGGTATTTTATATTATCCTTATGGTGGGCCAAGTCATTGTGGTCTTGCCGCTATTGATATACATGATGGAAGAATACTTCAAAATATAGATATTCTTGAACTTTCTAAGAAGTTTATAGATAATCCTGAACCTGAAGGAGTATATATCTCTGAAGGCAAATTATATATTAATTATCATCATGGGGGAACTAATTCTAATGAAGTTTGTTTAGTTGAATTTGATTTACAGAATGTAAAAGAAAGCGTACATATTCCTAACGCTACTAATGCGAACAACGGGCTTCTTAGTAAAATTGATAAATGGCGATTAGATAATTTAGTAGAAAAAGCTGTTATATCTGGATATAATGTTCCTAGTAGTGAGATAACTAGATTTGCAGTTTTATCTGAAAATAATAAAGGATATGTTAATGTACCTTATGCTACAAATACAAAACCGGGAATAATTAAAACAGGATATGTTACATCTGCCACAAATCATAATTATGCTATAAAGGTAGATAATAATGGAAACGCTTACGTTAATGTTCCTATGCCTGAGAGCGAATCTTATTCTTTAGCTACTTCTACTTCTAATGGGCTTATGAGTAAAGAAGATAAAGCTTGGACTGAATCTCTTATTAATGCAGGGTTTACTGTCGAAACTGTAGTGGCTATGAATGCTAATTTTGAAGGTTTACAAACTGTTATAGATGAAACTAATACTATAGTAAATAATAACTCAAATAGAATAGATTATCTTGCAAATGGTTTTTCTGAATATACTACTACTACAGATAATAGTATTAACAATCTTACATCAAGAGTAACTGCTATTGAAAATAAAATTGTTATACTTACTCAGAGCGAATATGATGGTCTTGAAACCAAAAATGAAAATACAATTTATTTTATAAAAGGATAATATATGAATAACAAACAACTATTTGAAAAAACAAATAAAGGATATGTTCCTGTATTTCCTCTTACATCTATTAGCAATATACTTGATGAAGATCGATCTATTGATCTAAAAGATATTCTTTCTTTATATAATCATGTATATATTAGTTTTGATACAAATATTTCTGTTACTAGACTTTCTGTTCCTACTTTTCTTAGACGATATGGTCTTATTATTTCTTATGAATTAGATAATTCTTTATATACTGAATATTTTAAAGGAAGTAATGTAGAAGCTTTAAATGACGAAGATTGGTCTAAAGATTCTCTTTGGCAATATGTTCCTGATATAAAATTTATTCAAGATACTTCTAAACGTATTCCTACAGGTTCTATTCTTCCTGAACATTTAAGCGATAGTCTTCATCAATTAATTTCTACTAAACATAATATAGTTAATTTTGTAGATGATGAAGATTTAACTTCTAAGAAATGTGGCATTATTAAATTCAAAGATAGAAAATATGAACCTATTGCTTTTTCTGGTAAAGGATATAAGATTCTTCGTAAAAATATTGTAAACGAAATAAATATTTTAACTGCTTCTGAATTCATAAGTAAAAATACTATTTATGAAATAAGATATGATTTTAATCTTAATGGAAAAACAATAACTCTTCCTATAAATTCTACATTATTGTTTAATGGAGGAAGTGTAAATAATGGTACTATTATAGTAAATAATACTTCTATTCTTGGAGTAAATACGTTTAACGATTGCGGAAATGTTTCCTTTACGGGGAATTGGTCAAAAGGTCTTATTATGAGTTTTGATGATTCTCCTAAATGGTGGAATGGTTCTGAATGGGTTGCTTTTGCTTCAGGAAACTCTAATTCTAATGAATATAATGCAGAGGTTGTCAATGTTAATACTACAGAACAAAACGCTAATGCGAATGTTACTTTTGAGAATAATTCTTTCAAATTTAGTTTTGACATTCCTAAAGGAGAAAGAGGAGAACAAGGACCACAAGGTCCTAAAGGAGAACAAGGATCTAAAGGAGATCCTGGAATTGCTGGACAGCCTGGACCAAAAGGAGATCCAGGGCCTAAAGGAGATCCTGGAGATGTAGCTGTTTCTTCTAATACTTTTTTTATATTTAAGGAAACTGATGAACGTATTGCTCCTGAAAGGCCTGTAGGTGGTATTTGGAATAGTGGAGATAATATATTTACTCCCCCTAACGGATGGTCTACTGAAAATAATTTTACTAAATATGTTTGGATGTCTTCTAATATATTTACTTCAGATAGTTCTACACCTTCTTCTCAATGGAGTTTGCCTATATGTATTACAGGGGATAAAGGTGATCCTGGAGTAGATGGAAAAGGTATAGAATTTATTTATAATCGTACTTCTGATTATAATGTTTCTCCTCATCTTGTGTATAACGATAGTATTAATACCGATGGATATGTTCCCGGTGATGGTTGGACAGCTTCTCCTGTTGGAATTTCTTTAGAATATAAAACTGAATGGGTTTCTTATAGAACTAAAGAAAATGGAGTATGGGGTACTTGGAATACTCCAGTCGTTTGGTCTAGATGGGGAGAAAATGGTCAAGATGGCGATGGCATAGAATATATTTATTATCGTAATAATGGAGAAGTAGTTAATAATCCTACTCCTTCTGATACTTCTACTACAGAATATCAATCAGATGATTATGTTCCTAATGGATGGTCTGACAATCCTGTTGGTGTAAATGCTAATCATAAATATGAATGGGTTTGTCAACGAAAATATAAGAATGGTATTTGGTCTGCTTTTAGCAACCCTGCTGTTTGGGCTAAATTTGGAGAAAACGGATATAACGGTCTTTCTCTTAGAACAATGTATGCTAAGGCTCTTATTACAGATGATGCTCCTGTTGTAGTCATTAATAATATAAATCCTGGTAGTATTTGGTCTCAAGCTTTTCCTAATTATAATAGTGCAACAGAATGTGTATGGTGTATTCAAGCGTATGTTACTAAAGATAACACTCTTGCTACAGCAACTGATGGAGCTAGTACTGTAGGATGGCAAGGGCCATGGTTAGTTACAGGAGTTCCTACTCCTCTTCCTAATTATAAATCATATATTTATAAGCAAAGTACTACAAGACCTAATCAACCTACTTATACTGGTATTCCTACTAATAGTACTCTTCTTACCAACGATGGATGGGTAGATTATCCTACATCTGAGGGTCAATGGTGGCAATGTATTGCTGAAGTAGATGGTAATACAAATCTTGTTATTAGTTGGTCTGGAGTACTTGCGGTTAATGGTAGAGATGGTGAAGCTCAAGATGGTAAATTTACTGAATTTAGATTTTGTTCTTTACCTAAAGATTGGGATGTTACTGAAGTACTTTCTAGAACTGAATTTAATAAAAATGTTAGATATCCTAGTAGTAGTTTTGTTACAACTATACCTAATACTGATAATACCACACAAAATTTATGGATGACTTGCGCTGTTATTATTGCTGATGGAAGCGCTCTTGATACAAATTCTACTTGGAGCACTCCTGTTAAAATAAACGGAGAACAAGGTCCTGTTGGAGGAGTTGGTCCTGTTGGAGAACCTGGTCCTCAAGGTCCTACAGGTATTCCTGGAGTTTCTTTTGAAGTTAGATATGCTGTTGGAACAAACGAACGTCCTGCTGGAGCAAGTCCTACTGAAGGGCAAATTACTGATGAATTAGGTACCGGATTAAGTACTGCATGGAGAACTTATATTCCTACTACTAACGATCAATATCCATATATATGGTGTATTCAAGGAAATAAAATTACCGATTCTTCTGGTACAGTTAGTATTAAATGGCATAAAGCTTTTAAACTTACAGGCACTAATGGACTTAATGGTTCTAATGGAAAGAAAGGGCAAATAGTTTATCCTGCGGGAATTTATGATGTAACTAAAACGTATACTACTACTGAAGATAATGCCCCTTATGTGTACGATCCTAATTATCAGAATTTTTACGTATTAAATTGTAATAGTTGGACTGGAACTGATAATAATAATCAAACTCCCGGAGATTCTTATATAGCTAATGGTAATTCTTATTGGGCTAAATTGGAAGCTTTTGATGCAATTTATACTAAGCTTGCTATTATCGCTAATGGTCTTCTTGGAAGCGCAGTATTTAATGGAGACTATATGTTTAGTCAAAAAGGAGTAGACGCAAATGGTAATGTTAGATATTATAATGACATTGATGGAAATGGAGCCCCAGTTACTGTTCAAGATTTAATTGATGGTAATTTTATCCCTAATATTCTTTTAAATTTTGCTACAGGAGAAGTTATATTTGCTAAAGGAAATGCTAAATTTACTGAGGACGGTTCTATATATGTAAATAATGTATTTATAAACGGTTATTTGCAAAAGAGTTTTGTTCATTGTAAAGATGCTACTATTTATATCGATTATGAAAGTAGTAAAGATTATATTATAGAATATAATGATAATCAAGAATACGCATACGATGATTATTATGTATATTTTTCTGATACCAATTTTGTTAAACGAGGAAATAGAGATATAGAATTTACTATATATAATAATACTAATGACAAAATTAAACTTTCTTCTCCAGGACATTCTATAGGTGGAATAATTACTGCTCCAGGAAGTGGTAGTTGGGCAGCTGATAAATTTGAATTTCCTAAAGAATATATTGTTATTTATCCTGGGTGTAAAGCTGAATTTTTAGCTCTATGTAGAAATGCTATAAATACTATTGTTATATTAAAAAATGCTATAGATTATGAATATGATTTTATTGGAGATTTAACTCAATCCTTAGAAGAGCCTAACGCGTTAGTTTCTAGAATTAAAACTCATTTTAATACTAATCTTCCCATAGCTACTATTCATATTGTTCCATCTAGTGATTATAGTACTCCTACTATTTACGGTAATAATATACGAGATTTCTTTGGAAGTAATCCTGTATTCTCTCATGATAGTAAAGGTCATTTCACTCTTACTCCTAGTAAATATAGAAATAATAAAAAATATGCTGTAGTATCTAATTCTAATAATGGTATTGTTAATATCGTTTGTGAATATGTTTCTGATGCCAATTATGGTACAAATTATTTAGACGCAATTACTGTTACTATTACTGATGTTTATGGAAATAGAATGGATTCTGCTTGCACATTAAGTATTTATGAACTTACTGATAAATGGAACTAATAATTGCTAATATTATTAACGGATTTGATTTTTCATTAATAGTTGTTATTAACATTATTACTTATTTTATAATAAAAATTATTGATGAAAATAATGGAAATAAACTTCCTACTACTTGGCAAAAAAGAATAGTATTTGTTATTGTGGCTGTTATATGCGGTATTATTTATAAATATATTTCTTCTATTCCTATAAATATTATATTTAATTCTTGTATTGCTGCTCCTATTGCCTGGAGTTGGCTTGCTAAACCTATCGCTAAACGATTAGGAATAGATTATAAGAAAAATCATTAATCATTTTGTAATAATAAAATCAATTTATAACTTTGCACATATGAACATAATAAAGAAACTTAAAGGCTTTAATCTTAGTCTTAAACAAAAAGAAACTATAGCTGGTATAGTTAATAATTCTGAAAATACTAATAAAAAGATTATTAAATTTGTTGTTTATGAGGATGATAATACTACTGCTGTATATCTTAAAAAAGATGATTCCGACGAATTAATTCCATTAGTTAAAAACGATTATGGATTTATTCTTGATGATGAGTATTATAAAACTAATTATGATAAATACGAAGCAGTAGCTGAACATACTCGTAAATTTATTGAGGAGGATGATAAGATTGTTATTGTGACTGTCATTATTCCTGGGCTTAAAGCACAATTTATAAAGCTTACTGATGGAGGTATAAATAAAGCTATTGATTATATTGGATACACATTTTATTATGGAGATGTTATGTTTAACGTATTTATGAATAATAACAATTAATAATGAATATTATAAAACTTTTGAAAGGATTTAACTTATCCTTAAAACAAAAAAAAACAATAAAAGATATTGTAGATAACGTTAATAATGGAGTTGTAGATAAATTACCTAAAGTTACTAATGTTTATTTTCGTATTAGATGGGATGCTAATAAAATTCCTAATAGAGTAATCATAAATGTTAATCGTTATCAAGAAACTTTTCTTGGAGATATTATATTAGAAAATGATAATTATAAAGCTACTGTTGATTGTAATGAAATATTTAATGCTTATAAAAGCGAATATCGTTTAAAAGATTATAATTTTATTTATATGATGTTTGAAATAGGAAGACTATATAGATATATTACTCCTAATTATATATCTAGAACTATTACTAGCGAAATGATTCAAGGTGAATATATGACTATATATGGTCCTGTAGAAATAGTTTTTAATGAAGATCATACAGGATTAGATAAACCTA
>NFZD01016431.1_pt1 | contig 10665 bp, 12 predicted proteins | sample 1095381 | NCBI WGS metagenome assembly NFZD01 (sample SAMN03609891, study PRJNA323583) | gut metagenome | isolation source: feces | host: Rattus norvegicus | place: Denmark: Riget | collected 2013 | reverse complement strand
AGAAAGTTGACGCAATTGTGATTCCAGACGTAAGCAACCTTGCTACTAAGGACGAAGTTGCTGCTGTCGCAGCTCAGATTCCATCTATTGAAGGTCTGGCAACTCAAGAGCAATTAACTGAAGCCATTTCTGATAAAGCAACTATTTCTCAGGTTGCAGCAGTTGACTAGAAAGTTGACGCAATTGTGATTCCAGACGTAAGCAACTTGGCTACAAAAGAAGAAGTTGCTGCTGTCGCAGCTCAGATTCCATCTATTGAAGGTCTGGCAACTCAAGAGCAATTAACTGAAGCCATTTCTGATAAAGCAACTATTTCTCAGGTTGCAGCAGTTGACTAGAAAGTTGACGCAATTGTGATTCCAGACGTAAGCAACCTTGCTACTAAGGACGAAGTTGCTGCTGTCGCAGCTCAGATTCCATCTATTGAAGGTCTGGCAACTCAAGAGCAATTAACTGAAGCCATTTCTGATAAAGCAACTATTTCTCAGGTTGCAGCAGTTGACTAGAAAGTTGACGCAATTGTGATTCCAGACGTAAGCAACTTGGCTACAAAAGAAGAAGTTGCTGCTGTCGCAGCTCAGATTCCTTCAATAGAGAGTCTTGCTACAACTGAGTATGTAAACAGTGAGATTGCACGTGTAGAGGAAGAAATTCCCGATGTGAACAACTTAGCAACTAAAGACGAAATTACAGCAGTAGCAGCACAAATTCCCGACGTTAGTAATTTTGTAACTGAAGAAACAGTTGACGAAAAGATTGCTACGGAAATCGCAAAAGTTGTAGCAGATGCTCCAGAAGATTTTGATACGCTTAAAGAAGTAGCAGACTATATTTCAAGCGACAAAACACGCGCAGCTGAAATTGAGACTGCTATCAGCAATCTCCAAAATGATAAAGCAGATTCTTCTTCTGTTTACACAAAAGAACAGGCTGACGCTAAGTTCCTGACAGAGCATCAAGACATTTCTGGTTTTGCAACTAAGCAAGAGATGGAAGCTGGGGATACGTCCGTTCTGAACAACGTTCTCAGTAAGATGTGGAACAAGGGAAGCGATTGTTTCTATACAAAGAAAGTCACGAATGGAAAGACTGCTCTTATTTTTAACGAGTCTGACGGGGGCGGATCTATATTTGAGACAAATGATACGAAATCTTTCGTTGGAGTAAATGATGGGGGCGACCTTTCAACCGGAGTACACGTTCAGATTTATTCTAAAACAAAAACTGATAATAAGGGCGCTCGTCTGAATGTCAATCCATCCGGTATCTTCTACGGTGTAGGAACTTCTGCATCTACTGATCCGGAAAGCGAACTTGCTGTTAAGGGTGATATTCCTTCAATAGAGGGTCTTGCTACTACTGAACAGTTGACTGGCGCAATTGAGACTCTTGAGGAAGCCATTAACCAGGTTCTTGATGAAAAGGCAAACATCGTTGATGTGTCTGCTGCAATTGTTGATGTTGAGACTTCTATCGAGACAAAGGCTGACGCAGAATCAGTTCCCACAAAGATGGAGTTCGAAGTTTTGAAGGGACAGTTTGAAGAACTGAAGCAGTTGGTTTATGAGTACGCACCCGGAAGTGAACAAGAAGCAATCGCTGACGGCGAAATCGCAGACCTTAGTCCAGACAACAAGTCCGTTCACGTCGACGAACCGATGAAGTCTGTCGTTCTTCCTGAGTCAACTGGCACATTGTATACAGTAGAAGTTCCCCTACGCAACGAGTCATCAGTTGAACTGACTAGCCCGAAAGCAGCAACTATTGCTAATACATCTGATGAACCCGTCAACACTACCTTCTCTGCTCCAGAACCAACTGGTTCAAGCAATACTAAGATTTATCTGAGTGGTTTGTTCGAAGATATTGAACTTACAAACGTTAGCATTGATAAACCAAGTTCATACGACGCTGCTATCATCAGCGGAAACGTCACAATAACAGAAGCAAATACAAATCCCGTAACTGTCGCAGCCGAATTCAGCAATGGTTGTGTTGTTAAGAATGACTCTAATTGCGACATTACATTGAATAATAAGAGCGCAGTCGGTTCTTCTGTAACTGTTCTTGCTCCCGGAAGCACTGTAACAATTCAGGGCGGTCAGTGGGAAGAGTTTGAGTCGACTGTGGGTGAAGATACTCTTTATATTAATAGCGCTGCTCACTTGAAGAAACTGATTATCAATAAGGGTAACTGTGTCGTTAATTCTTATGACGTAAGCAATTGCGTAGACGAAGTTGTCAATGAGACAGAATACATCGTTACACCTAGAGTCATTGAAGTAACAACAAAGACTGAGTGGAACAAAGCAAGTAGCATAGACGCTCTATATGAAGTTCGGAATGACATTTCTACTAACATTCGCATCGTTCCTGGATTCTTCGGTAGCCAGGCTAAGATTAAGTTGAACGGTCATACTGTTACATGTACAGACGCTAACGGCGCATTCCTTTTGAGAGGAGATTCTCACTACATTGTCGAGAACGGTACAATCAATGCTTCTGGATACGGAGTTTGGTTGGCCGGTCCTGGCACCGTCGAACTGAAAGACCTTCACATCATCGCTAATTCTCATGCACTGTATATTGAAAAGACCGGCGGTAACATCTATACTACCGGAAACTGCCGCTTCGAAGTATCTAATGACGACAAGTGTTATGTTGCCAATTACTTGGACGCAACGTACACTGGCGGTTGGACGCATGGATTCCACTTCGGAGAAAATACAGAATTTGTGGATTTTGATCCTGCCGCTAGTATGGGCGAACCCGGAGGTCCAGTCAATTTGCTTGATGAAGGCTATCACACAGAATCTTACGCAGAAGGCGAACACATCATCTACAAAGTCGTTAAGGATAACGAATAATTTGAATCATGTTTATAATAAGAAAGAAGAGACTCGGAAACGGGTCTCTTCTTTTTGTTGTCTGTGAATTGGCGTTTAATCTAAATTCAATTTATACTTCAATATCGTCGTTTTTCTGTCGTTCTTCTCTTTATATGGTTCTTCGGATTCTAATGCGTAATGATAATGTTTCATCATTTTATCGACGTCTTCTTTAAATATACCATATGTTATGAGTCTTATGTTTCCAGAAATATTACTAGAAAACGAATCAACAGACGGAAGAATTGTATATAATTTTCGTCTTAATAATAGCGGAGCATATTTTCGATATATCTCTTTCAAACTAATGTTCAGATGTTCTGATAATTGATAGAAATTCATAAAGTTCGTTTTATCACGAACTACCCACTCATCAAATACATTTTCAACTATAGTAGTTTTGAATGGCGAATGCGTCCCGTAAAAATCTGTAAAAATCGGTCTAAATTCAGAAGGAACATCATCATTATAAAAATCTTCAAATACTTGTAACATTGTATCTGAATCTTCTAATGACAACAAATTACTTCTGAATATCAAAAGACTCTTACATTCTTCTTTCGTTTTCATAATATTTGAAATCTTAATTTTCTATATTTGTTATTGTGCTTGCAGGTATAACGCTTTCTGTATAAACTCCAAAAGGTATAGAGTTCATATAACTTATACAATACTTCTAACGTAAAACAATTTATGTTAAATTCAATTTACACTTTAGAATTGTTGTTTTTCTGTCGTTCTTCTCTTTATATGGTTCTTCAGATTCTAATGTGTAATGATACGCATTCATTATATCATTGACTTCATCTTTAAAGTCAGAGTATACAATCATTTTTATGTCTCCATCTTTGTTGCAAGAGAGTCCATCAAGATATGGCATCATATCGAACACTTTCTATCTGATTATTAGTGGAATCATTTTCTTGCATAGTTCATCATAAGAGTCATTTGTTTGAATCGCAATTTCTTTTATTCCGTTTAAATTTTCATTGACGCATATCAGATTCGAGTTACGGTCTTCTATTCTGATAGTGTTGAGTCTCCTATTGTTATATATAGACAGTTCTATCGCTTTATCATTTTCTATTTTTTCGATATCTGACTATTCATATAATTTATACAATACTTCTAACGTCATATACATTTCATTAAACGAACGTAACGTTGATCGACGTCTTAATATTTCCTTAAATGCCGTTTTTATCATATATTGCAAATAAACAATTTATGTTAAATTCAATTTACACTTTAGAATTGTTGTTTTTCTATCGTTCTTCTCTTTATATGATTCTTTAGATTCTAACGTATAATGATACGATTTTAAGACATCTTTTATCTCTTCTATGAATTCATCATACACGATAGTTCTTATATCTCCATCTCTATTACACGAGAAAGCATCAATACATGGAATCGCATCGAATATGTGCTATCGGATTACACACGGGACGAATTTCTTATATAACTGATTATATTCGAGATTTGTCTTTGCTGATAAAGTTTGGACACAATATGGATTTACATCTATATAAAATTGATTATTATCGTAGTCAGTTATCTAGATTCTTGAAATATATGAAAGATGTTTTCTCGTTTTTTTGTTAAAGTTGAAAGTGAGTTTATCCATATCTTCCGGCACGTTTTTATCATACATTTCATATAACGCTTCTAGAATCTCGTCCATCTGTTTGAGTGAACGGGGTACATTACGAAGTCCTAATATTATTAACGTATCGCTTTTCATAATGATGATTATAATACTTTTTCTACGAAGGAAACAGCTTCTGCTGGAATATCAGTTTCTGTAAATACGCCAAAAGGCAAAGAATTTACATCCCAATGAAATTTAACATTTTCTGGAACTTTATTCAAGTCAATCGCAATTTTAGAGAATTTCAGACTAATAAAACTATTCTTCATTATGCCTATGTGATATGAAATTGACTTTAATAAACTTTCGCAATACGATTCGTAATCAAATTGAATATTTTGTCCGAATTGCTTCACTTTCTATTTCAACCTTTCTATCGTATTTTCATCTCTATATGGTGTTATAAGAAATATTCTTTTAGGATATGTAGGATGTGCGAGATTATTACACTTCATACCATTCTTGAGAATATCGTCAACATATTCGTCTAATGTATAATGATATAAATATTGGGTATGTTGTTTCAATTCTGTTCGTATATCTTTCTGATAAACTGGTAAGAAACGAATATATGACCAATTTTCACACTCTTTTTTAAATTCATCAGATGATAGTATATCTTTATATTCTTTTGGTAAGAGCGGATTAGACAATATATATTTTAAATTGTGCGATATTTCTACGGGCATTTCTTTATGATATAACTCGTGTTGGCTCATATCTTTAATAAAAGCGTTTTTAATTTCGTTTGGAACAATAATGTCAAGATATTCTACGTCATCTATATAAGAATTTATAGCAAACGGCCAATCATGATGGACAAATAATTTAGAATCGTATTTTGTAGCATCTGGTTGTATCGAAGATGACTCAATTGCTTGTGTTTTGAAACCATACGATATTTCGTTATATGGAGTTGGATTTGAAGCGGTATCAAGAATATCCCAATCGAGAGTAGTAAATGAACTTTAATCGTTTTGAATCATTTGTGCAGCAGTATCTACGCTCTCGTTTAAGTTACGCCTAAATGCTCTTTTAAGTTTAATCAAATTTGATTCATTCATCTTACTTAATGATAAAATGAAAGATTTAACAAATGAATTATTTGACTTTTCTTCAGATTCACTTAGTTTGTTGAGGTGTTTCTTTACTACCTTAGCAACATCTTTCATTATACTTTCATAAAGCGCTCTTTTCTAATTATCGTTTAACATATCATTAATATCGATTTATATTTTCAATATTTATCAACTAAAATGACTAATATTGAATATCGCCAAATCAAACTCGTTAAAGAATTTCAACTTGCTTGACTTCTTCAAATAAATAAGAAAAATCATTATCTAAATACACATCAAATGAAGAATTTCCCATTTCAAAAGGACGGAAAGACGTACTGGTACAGCAGAGCCATCGTCTGCGTCTCAGCAGTATTCTGCAAAGACAAGAATCTCAATACATACGTTCTCGCCAATCAGAGAGGAACAGCAACAGACAAAGAAGTCGGCAAGTGGAATCTTCCCGTCGGATTCCTGGACTTCAACGAGACTTGTGCTCAGTGCGCATCAAGAGAGATATTCGAAGAAACCGGCGTTAAAGTCAATTCAAAGAAACTCAAACTGAAGAACATCAATTCAAAACCCGACTCCGGAAGTCAGGACGTCGGCTTCAGATATTATACAGTTCTCCCTGGAACTATCGACAACTATCCTCTCAGCACTAAGAATATGGAGAAGAACGAAGTCGTAGTCGCTAAGTGGATTAACATAGAAGAACTCGACAACTACACTTGGGCTTGGAACCACAGAGACCTCATCGAAGAAATCGGAACACACATCTTCGGAAAAGATATATTCAATCCTCAGGAAGCAACGGAGATTTGCTATATGTTCAAATGTACAGACGGTGTAAAGGTAGAAGTCTTCGGCACGACAGACAGATACGGACATACAGACTACTACGACTGCGCTACATACGACCACGAGTGTAAGGACACAGCAAGAAACAACTTTATACGTGCGTATATAGAAATAGTTAAGTGTCATCCCGGCATACGCCCATTGAAGATGGACAAACTTCTTAAAGAAATGATTGAAGAAGCAAACAAGAAAAAGTAATTCAAGAAAGACAATATTATACTATGAACGTCCCTAGCATAACACCGGTCAACAGGCTCGAATTCCCAAATCCCGACTTGATGGTAATCTACAAAGAGGCAAAAGACGGAGAAGAAAAATCAGCAACCATTAAGGAAGTTTACAACGAACTCGGAGGAAAAGAAGTGTGGTTCAAACTTTGCACGAAAGACAAATACGGCAAAAACGTCTACGAGTGGAGACCCTGCAAAATGGGAATCTTTGCCATGATGAACATCACTTTCGACGAATAATTTATACAATTATTTCATTGAACAACAGATAGATACAAGTGTCCGAAATTTCATCAGAAAAGTTTTTCTTAATTTCGGACACTTTTTCAAATGTTCCATTACCGGGAAATCGACCGCAAATATTTGGAGAACAGCCATTTTGAATTAGCCGGATTTTTCTCTTGATTTGAAAGTTTCAAAACGTCCTTTCAAAGCCTATTATGCGGAGATAATAAATAACTTACCAGGCGAGAAACTGGTCGTCGAAATAGCCGGTTCTGAACGTTGACTCTGTATTTTATTACGAGCAAACAAGAACAAAGAGAAGAGCTTTCCAGACGCTACTGACAATCGGGTATTGGCAATATGCGGCTTTTGAAAGACTAACACAGAACAACAGAGACGAACATCGGCTGAATCGTCGGAGAAGACGTTCGAATGGGCCTAAGTAGAGTTAAATGAGGACTTTATGAAATGCTCGAATATGCTACATGGACAACTGAATTTTTCTCCGGCAGAATTGTAACCAAGACGCCAAAACCAAGTACAATAAGTGACGCACAAAGTGCAGTCAACTAGGCGGTGTCGCCATCTTTCAAACTTAATTAAATCAAATTCAACTAGATGGATACAAACATTTCTAACACAGAAAAGCATTTTACGGCTGATGAGATCGTCCAGAGACATTAGAAGATGAATGAGGACTTTATGAGCATCATTAATGCAGAGTCAAATGACATTACAAAAGAAAATGCGAATATGAACGCAGAAACTCCAGCCGGTATGATGATGAAATTCGCAAGTGAAACGGCTAAAGATTTTGTGGATGAAAAACTACTCTCAAAAGATGTTCTTGAATATATTAGAAACAACAAACTACACGTACACGACAAAGATTATTATGTAACGAAGAGTCTTACGTGCGTACAGACACCTTTCGATAAGATTTTAAAAGAGGGCTTCGCTACAGGACACACATCAATACGTCCGGCAAAACATATTGAGACTGCTGCTATTCTTGCTTGCATTTCAATGGAGACTTCTCAAAATGAGCAGCACGGAGGTCAGAGTATACCCGCTTTTGACTTCTATATGGCTCCGTTTGTAAGATTGACTTACAAAGAAGAGTTACAGAAGATTGAGAAAGTAACTGGCGAGTCATATGAAGAATATTATGATGATAAATTCAAGGATTATTTGAAACGTGACTTAGACGAACTGAAAGGAATCGAGCGTATTAAACAAGTAGCAATGAACGAAACGGTTCGTCGTGTACATCAATCAATGGAAAGTTTTGTACATAATATGAATAGCATCCACTCACGTGGCGGTAATCAAGTGGTCTTTTCTAGCATCAATTTTTCGACAGATACTTCAGCAGAAGGTCGTTGCATTACTCGTGAATTGTTAAATACTGTGTATGAGGGCGTAGGAAATGGTGAGACTGCTATATTCCCTATTCTTATTTGGAAAGTAAAATCTGGCGTTAATTATTTGCCAGGTGATCCAAACTATGACCTTTATCAGTTCGCTTGTGAAGTGACTGCTCGTCGGTTCTTCCCTAATTTCTTAAATCTTGATGCATCATTCAACAAAGATGATGCTTGGGATGCTAACGATCCTAAGAGATATGAGCACGAAGTGGCTACTATGGGATGTGTAGACGGAAAGTCAAAAGTTATGGTTCTCGCTAGAGAAAATATGCTTCTGAATTCAAATATCGAAAACATTTGGAACTACTTCGCAGAGAATTCTGAAGTACATTCTCAGACAGAAGAGGGATTTGAAGGTGGAGAGTTCATTGATTTGGAGAACGTTCAGATATTCGATAACGGAAAATTCGTAGACTGTTTGAGAATCATTAAGAATCCAGATAAGGGTGACTGGTATAAAGTTACACTCGACGACGGTAAACAACTCATCTGTACTAGCGACCATCCTTGGAGCGTCAATACAGAAAACGGATTAGTTGTTAAGGCTACAGAAACTCTCAAAATTGGTGACGTTATCACTGTGATTAATAACGATACTCCGGGAACATCTGAAGTTGGAATGATAGAGTTCATCAGCCCACGTAATGAGTTCAGTTATGACGTGACGACTGCATCAGAGCATTTCACTGTCAATGACATCCGTTCACATAACTGTCGTACACGAGTATATGAGAATCGATTTGGACCGAAGACGTCAATCGGCCGCGGCAACGATTCATTTACTACTATCAATATCGTACGCTGTGCATTGGAATGTATGTCTATTGAAAACAAGGAAGAGCGTATAGCAGAATTCTTCAAGAAATTGGACGCTTGTCTTTGTATTGCTGCGAAGCAACTTGATGAACGTTATCAATTCCAGAAGACTGCTCTAGCTAAACAGTTCCCGTTGTTAATGTCAAAATTGTGGATTGGTTCTGAGAAATTGAATCCGAACGAACCTATTGGTGATATTATCAATCAAGGTACGCTTGGAATTGGATTTATCGGATTGGCTGAATGTCTTGTCGCTCTTATTGGAAAGCACCATGGAGAAAGTGAAGAAGCACAAGAACTCGGTTTGAAGATTGTTACTTATATGCGAGATAAGATTAACAGTTTCTGTGAGCAATATAAACACAATTATAGCGTCCTGGCTACTCCGGCTGAAGGCCTTGCTGGAAAATTCACGAAGATTGACCAAAAAGATTTCGGAAAGATTCCCGGTGTAACTGATCGAGATTACTATACTAATTCTAATCACGTTCCAGTTTATTATAAGATTTCTGCTAATAAGAAAGCCAAAATCGAGGGTCCGTATCACAACTTAACTCGCGGCGGTCATATTTTCTACGTAGAGGTTGATGGCGATGCTACACACAACCCAGAAGTAGTAATGAACGTAGTAGATTTGATGCATAAGTATGATATGGGATATGGAAGCATCAATCACAATCGTTCTCGTTGTATGGATTGCGGATATGAAAATGCTGATAAGAATATGACTGTATGTCCGAAGTGCGGTTCACACAATATTGATACCCTTCAAAGAATAACTGGATATCTCGTGGGTACAACTTCACGTTGGAATCACGGAAAATTAAGTGAACTTCACGATAGAACTACTCACGAAATTGAAAAATAATTGTTGTTGATAAGAATTATGATTAAGATTCTCGATATTATAGAAGATACAACCGTAGACGGACCCGGCTTCCGTACGACTATATATTGTGCTGGCTGTGCTCACCGCTGTGAGAAGTGTCATAATAAACATTCTTGGGACTTCAACTAGGGGAAAGATGTTTCAACTGACGAACTTATGAAAGTGATTGTTGCTGATGAATTTGCTAATGTGACATTCTCTGGAGGAGATCCGATGTACCAAGCCGAAGGATTCACAGAACTCGCAAAGGCCATCAAGTCTTGTACAAAGAAGAACATCTGGTGTTACACTGGGTTCACATTCGAGACATTGCTTCGTATGCCGAAGCAGAGAGAACTGCTTGAGTTAGTAGACGTATTGGTTGACGGGCCGTTCGTAGAATCATTGAAAGATACAGATTTATTGTTCCGAGGAAGTTCAAATCAAAGATTGATTGATGTACAAAAATCTATCAAAGAGGGTAAAGTAGTTCTTTGGCAACGTAAGCAAAGAATCGCAGCTTAATTTTCATTCTACTATATATAATTATTAAAAATGAGCGTACACTAAGCGCTCATTTTTAATAAATTTGAAATAAATATTAAAAGTACATATCAGTAATATATGCCAGCGAAGTCATT
>NFZD01012703.1_pt1 | contig 10668 bp, 13 predicted proteins | sample 1095381 | NCBI WGS metagenome assembly NFZD01 (sample SAMN03609891, study PRJNA323583) | gut metagenome | isolation source: feces | host: Rattus norvegicus | place: Denmark: Riget | collected 2013 | reverse complement strand
TTTTTTTTATTGAATGGTACGGACAGGAAAACAAGTTAGGACAAACGTTGAAAAAGTTCTCGAGCACAACGTTTTTAATCTTAAAATAGGCTCGACAAACAAATACAATCCAATGGTTATATACATAGAAGGTAAAACGTATATAACCCCTAATGAAGAAAAGGAATCTTATGTGAACGACATAAAAGATGTTAGATTTGCACTCAAAAGACACGTGACGGAGATATTATGCAGAAATAAAATATTTCAAAACAATTACATTATCGACTTTCAACTTGCTGACGGAAGAATGAAGAAAAACAAAAAAAGTTTTTTAACTTTTGAAGTTTTATTGAAGCAAATCGAAGATAATGTTTTGAAAATAGAAGATGTCATATCTTCAGGAAAAGATGATATATATGATATGGTAGACACTGTTGAACGCTGTATATCCGGAAAACATTTTTCAATGTCAAAAACGAAGGCATAACCTATTTATTATTGATTTAACAATCCAACAAATGATAGATAATTTCTTCATAAAAAAGTGTGCAACATTACCTGCGTTGCGTCTTGAACTCGTACTTGACGGAAAATATGATTTTTTAAAGAAATCACATTACAATAATGCAATTCAAAATGCTGATGTTGTATTTTCCATGACAGATGAACATGATGTATTGAAAATTTCAAATGCACCGTGTAACATAGTACTTGTGGATCAAGATACTTGCGACGAGAAATATATTATTGAATATCAATGGAAAGCAAGAGATACAAAGAAATCAGGGCACTATAAAGGAAAAATAAAGATAGAATTTATGAGCGACATATATGAAGATGGAGTTAGTTATCATGACGGAATTCTTATTGGTCCGATATATGAGGAACTTGATATTTTCATAATAGATTGATTTTTTATTTCAGCGGATTTCAATTCTCCTTGAATTTATATTATTTTTTTTCGCAAGTTCATATAATGAATTTAAAGTCCTGATATTCGAGTCGAAATAAATTATAGCATCAGCCTCGTTTACTATATCTTTATTACGCTCATAGATTGCTGACTTGCCGAATTTTCTCCAATCACAATAAAATGTTTTGGTTTCAATTCCGAATTTCGAGGAAAAATTGTCAACGTATAAATCTCCTACGCTGAGTATGCGAATCCTTTCTCCGCTCTCAGCCTTATTACGTAAAAGTTTTATGCATTTTTCTTCAAACGTTTTGTAACTTTGCACATTTTCTCCACCTAATATTATAACACTGAACATATTATTATTGACAATAAAGCATTTAACGTTAAGTTTTAATAAATATATAATAAATAATGGAACAAACATACGACAATAGAACCGTCAATAATTCATTTTTCGGGAACGGATTTGAAGAAGAGACAAACAAATATAACTTAGTCAATGAATCGGAATATGATAATCTATATGCCGATATATATGAAGAAAATGGATCAATAAACAAAGAACGTTATCAAAAGAAACAGGCGGATTTTAAGAATCTGTTTGAAACCGGGGAAATACCGAAACTTAATAGACAGGAAATGGACTTGTTAAAATTCTGTCACGAAACGGATATGAAGTCTTTCTTAAAAGAAGAGTTTGAAAAACATCCAATTAATTTGAAAAGGGATGCAAATGGATATATCTATGCCGAACATTAAGAGTTGATTTTGAAGTTTAATAGGAACCGATTAAATCTTGGTCCCTATTTTTTATTTCTGAACTATTTATTGGAAACCAACCTGATATATTATGGTAACAAGGACTTTTCTAGATAAAACAAATACTATAAAACTTGGCTCTGAAGAAAATTACGGATTACATCCCATATCCATTATTGGGTACGGGCAAGGAGTTTATCGTTCACTCATTCACTTTAATGTGTCGAAATTACGTGAACTTGTTGAAGATAGTACATATCCGGATATGTCGCTTCTAAAACACAGGCTTAAAATGAGGAACTGTGGAAACGTTGACAGACATGCATTTTTCGCGAAATCACCATCTTCAGTGTTTCCTGGTGTGAAAGAACGAGCTACGTCATTCGACGTTATACTATTCAAAATAAACAAGCATTGGGATGAAGGTATCGGGTTTGATAGTGCAAATGATTTCTGGATTACCGGAAAGGGTTGTGTTTCATATAACGGTTCGACTTGGTACAATTCAACTACAGATACGATGTGGGATGAAGATGGTATATATTCAAATGAATTTATTGAGTGTGAATATGAAAAGTATCTGCAGATAAAAAACAATTCTGATAGCGGCACGACAAATACAACTATTATTGTTGGAAGCCAACATTTCGATCGTGGGAATGAAAACCTCGATATAGATATAACTGAATACGTTAATTCGTTGATAGATGGCGAAGAGAACTACGGACTGTGTTTAGCGTTTGTACCATCTCTGGAAAATAGAGAAATGGATATGACACAATATGCCGGATTCTTCAACGAGAAAACAAATACCATATTTGAACCGGTTGTTGAGACAAGATATGACTGTAAGATATCCGACGATAGAATGAATTTCTACCTCGGTAAAGAAAACAAGTTATATCTCTATTCATATATTGGCGGGAAGTTGGAGAATTTAGACAAATTACCATCGTGTACCGTGAACGATGAACCGTCTCTGGTTGAACAGGAAAGCAAGGGTGTGTACTCAACAAAAGTCAAACTTCCAACAAGGGGATATATTAAAGACTCTGTCTTATATGATGTATGGAGTAACTTGGTATATGATGGTGACGAAATTGATGATGTTGAATTAGAGTTTGTTACGAAGTCTGATAAAAACTTCTTCTCTATATCGAATGAATTACCAAAGCCTATTATATTAAACCCGTTGGTGAGTGGAATTAATTATGACGAAAAATTGAATAAAGGAGAAGAAAGAGTTGTAAGACTCTATTTCAGAGAACCTTACACAGATAAGGATTACCGACTTGTAGATAATTGTCAATATCGAATATATGTGATGGACGGTGAACGAGAAATAACCATTGTTGATTGGGATGAAATAAACAGGATGGATAAGTGTAATTCGTTTACGATAAAAACTGATGAATTTGTACCTGCAAAATATCGGATTGATATACGTGCACAATTTGGTGATAACGTGAAAATTTACAAGGATGAATTACATTATGAAATTGTGAGCGATGCATCAGAAATGAGGTTATAAATAAAAAAAAGCACTGAATTTCAGTGCTTTTAATTTATTCGTATATTTTTGCTTAACAACTTATCATATAACCCGCTAAATGTTTGTGTTACATTTTCAACTGGTGAACTTCCGTTTATTTGCGTTATATAATCATTTGCACTTTTATTCCTCGTACCTCTTCCATACTTTGCGTCCATATTTTTTGCGTAGTCGTCTTCGACCGGTCTGTCAAGTGGATACTTATGTACGTGCGCTTTGAACATCTGTAAGAACTCCATTAAAAAGTCAACAAGCGTATCTCCATATGGGAGTACATGCGCCTTATCGATTATTTCCTGCATATTTTTATCGTTTATTTGCTCATCAGTGTCACATAGCGCGTTATTTGGCAGTTCTACACCGGTTGATTTATTTGATAACAACGCTATTTCGTCAGCTACAATTGTTGCTGTGGAGTGTGAATCCTCGTTTCTTGGCTGCAATGAATTTGAAAGCGGAGTTTCGTAATACTTTAATTTTACGAATGCAGGATTGTTTTTATTGAATATTATATTTGAATCGTTTGTACTTTTCTTGTCTACAATTTTTGACCCACACCTCACCCTGACGTCATTGTCGCTTAACACTATGTCGGTATTTTGTCTTCCCGCAAGTACTATCTCGTCAGCCTTCGGTATAGCCCCAATAGATTCGCCGCTTTGGTTTATGCTGCGTTTTACCTTACCAATCCCACCGCGTAATAGATTTGTTGCACCCAATTCATAATCATCAAAATTGATTTTCTGTGGCTGTGATATTATAGGACCGATATAATATCGTTGTGTCGACTTTACTCCATCCTGTGCACATATAACCATGGATGCTTCACCAACCTTGGGTTTTATTTGAAGCAACTTCGGCAATAGCGGAAATGCAAAATCGATTTCATCAATCGTTTTTCTTCTGTCTTCCGGAAGAAGTCTTACTTTAATTCTATCTCCTCCAGTAGGGTCGTCAACTGACACTACTTCACCAATATAAATTGACATAAACTATAAATTATCCTATTATTCCGTCACCATGTGCGGCATTTATGTTAAAACCTGTTATTTGCACAGGCCCGCCTGCGTTTGCGCCGGTACCGGTTATTTGAATACCTCCTATAGGTAAACCTATTTGTACTCTCGCATCCATTTTCAGAGCCTTCACTATTTCCTCGACTCTTATGCGCTCCATAGCTTCAGCAACATTTGCGCTTCCATCCGGAGAAGGCCCAAATGGGGCACCTGCTTCCGTCTGACGCCGTATAATATTGGATGCAATCACCATTGCTGAAAGTCCAGGCCTTTTTACCGCACTACACACCAATAGTGTTGCGGGTATATAAGTAAGAGGTAAACGGCAGTATTTTATTGCCGTTTCTATTCCTTCACATATTTTCTTTATTCCAAATGATGCCATATATTAAAATTTTAACAAATTGAATTAGGTGTTGTTTGTTCTGTTTCAGTTGCTGGATTTTCCAATATAATATCCGCATAATTAACATTATCAATAACAGTACTTCCGTTTGATCCGAGTCTTATTGACGGTATACAATTCATAATCAAATCCATAATCAAGTCTTTGTAATACTTGATTGTTTCAAGTGCTAATTTGTTTATGAGTAATTCTAGAATTGGTTTCAACTTCTCCATCGTAAAATTATAAAGTTCTTTGACAATTATGTCTTTGACTGTTACGATAACATTTTTCATAAGATTGTCAAAGTTCTCCATAAACGCAGCCCATTCCCTCATATTCCCAGGATCGCCCATTATTTGTGAATTGATAGCATATAATATGGCAACCTTCGGACTCAATACTTGTAATACTATCTGTATCGCGGTCTGTTTCACAAAATTTGTTATAAAATCAGCACCTATTCTGAAACTGTTTACGGTTGTTACGCCTGCGTTTTCTTGGTTTGATAGTGGCTTTGATATGGATTCTATGGTTTTTTTTATCAAATCAAATTGGCACTCTTTTCCCGTTGTCCCACCTAATGCTGATATACTTGAAAAAACATCATCATTTGCCGTATCATACGTGGGGTCTGGATTTAGATAAGAACCGTTATAAGATTTTGTAACGGAATTAATCATTTGCTGATACGTTGTATTGTCGAACTTGTAAAAGCAATCTTCACTTACTTCTGTGTCACTCTGACTCATAATTTTCTCAACCATTGCCTCAACTCTCTTTTGTATCACTTTCTGTTCGTGTGAGAAAGAGAATGACAGTGACGCGGAGAGTCCCAGAAGTGAATTAGCTATGTTAGCAATAAGTGTTTTAGTGTCAAACAATTTAAGACTGTATATATAATCATAATTAAATTCATACACAGTTCGGTTCATCGTACATATATTATCGCCTTTTTTTGTTTTCCACTTCCTAGTTCTGTAATATCTATCAGCATTTATCCATACGTTTAATACATTTGAATAAGCCTGATTGCTACCCCTTTCAGAATATTGGCAAATGATATATTGTTGCTTTGAGGCGGTGTTTGTTTTTTCGTCATCTTCCGTCGCTGAGATGATAACATTCGGAGTGTTTGCGTATTCTTCGCCTAGTGGTTTGAAAAATGCTTCTTTAAGATTCGGTTTTCCTTCATACTTTTTATATTCCTTATTTCTATTGTCCCACGTGTTTTTTTGTTTTGCTTCCGGGCTGCCTATATTACCCTTGTTTATTACATACCATAAGAATGCATTAAAGTCCCTTGACTTATAAAGATTGTCCGGCGTGTAATTCGGAACCTTATAGGTTCTTATTATAGTTTCACCACTGTTGTTTTCATCTTTGACAATTACTTCTTTTGAAGGATCAAACGCATCAAAATAGAATATACCACCCCTTTCATTCGATGGACAATTCGCCAACAAACCAAACATATCAATCTCTTGAATGTTTATTTCTATGTGTTCGTTCCTTTCCGGATTATATGGGAAATCAGCATTCGGGTCTTGTCTCGAACTTCCATCGTCGACAGCGTATCTCATCAGGTTGTCAGGTAATATCGGATTGAAATTACACGAAAACAACCCTTTTATATTCGATAGAAGAACACCTTTTATGGCATATTCTATTGCTTCAAGTACACCCCCATCTTCGTCGCCAAGTAAACGGCATAACCAATTGACAATATCTGCCTGTGATATTCCGAATACCTCAAGAATACTAAGGAGAAATCCGATAGATGTATTTATACTGAAATTTGTAAGCATGGGGTCTGTGGTTGTCAGAACGGGATAACGCTCCAACAACGTATTAACAGCCGAAATTTTTGCCAAAACTTCTTTTTGGCGTTCTTTTGTCATTCCCATGCTTATACTGTTAGTGAATTTCGTATTTTATTTTCAAATCATCACCTTTTGTGTTGATGTTGTTGGCTAATTCTTTCAATTTTGCCACATCAAAGGTTGCTGGTATGTTTTTTGTGTCTTCAAGTGTTTCTTTTAGATTACCTCCGTGTTTCAATACCTCCGACATTAGTTTCGCAATATCATATTTTTGTGCAATTGATTTTTGCTGCAAAGTTATATATGCGTTCATTATCTTTCCGTACTTCTCTTTTCCGTCAATGTCAAGGTTGTTTATTTCTGTCGTGTTGGCTATCTTGTTTATTTCGTTTTGTATTTGCGTTGCCTGCTGGCATGCCAAGTTGTACGTTTCTTGTAATAGTTGTTCTATTTTCTCGATACTGTTCAGTTTAACCGTATATCTTTTTGGTAATTTGTTTTGTGTCATGATATCTTCTTTTTTCAAATAAATATGTGAAAAACGTTTTCCTGTTAATCGAGAATATCATCCCTTAACAAATAATATTCCTTTTTATACCTCTTTAGATTTTCACGCACACCCTTTGTGTCCAAACCGGTTTGTTCCCGTAGAAATAACAGTACAACACTTTTATTCAATTTATTGCTTTTGTTTGAGTCTAATGTAAGGACATAATCCCAGTTCTCAAAAAGGTTTATAAGCGCTTTTCCCACCTTCACCTCGGTTTCCTTCATCATCAATTTGTCCGAGTTTGAAATCATTTCGTTTATCTTATCAATCATCACCTTTATTTTTTCCATCGCGATATTCTTACCAGTATCCATATTTTCAGTTGAAAAATTCACATCATTTTCAAAGTCAATATCAGAACTGTCGTATGATGGGTTTCGTATGATTGTTTTCTGTGCTTTGTTTCGTCTGTATATCAAATAGTTCTTTGTAATGTTGCTATAGTACGAGTACGCCTTTTTGCCCTTTTCCGGCTTGAACATGTGCGCTTTACTCAACAGATACGACAACGCATCGCGATAAGTGTCGATGAATTCTTCGTTCGGAACATACAGACTACGGTCTCTTATTATGGCTTCTACCATTTTTTTGAATGCCGGAGCGAGTATCTCTTTATATATTTTATTACGTATACGATCATCTCCGGTAGTCAGAAATGTTTTAACTGCCGCTTCTTCTGTTTCGCCGAAATATATTCTATCTTTTGATTTCTTTCTTCCGCGTTTTTTTTCATCAGGATGTTTTGTTTCTTCTTCCTGAACATCGTCTATCAACGTACTATATATGGAACTTTCTGTTATTTCGTTTTCCGTTTTCGTTATTGACGGATGTTGTTTGGTTGAACTGTTTTTCATGCTAAAAAAAACTATACAGCATCCGCGTTAATAGGTATCCGCATAATAACAATGCGCGTTCATTTATATGTGTTTCTTATTAAACACCTTTCCCGCTAATTCAACGCAGATTGGTTCCCATTTAAGTGGAGAACCGTTATTATTCATCTGTCTTTTCTTCCGTTTGATATGCCTTTGTGGCTTCTTCGATTAGTTTCATACCTTCTTCCTGCGATATTTCCTTTGATATTTCAGTCATATAGGAACCTTCACGCAATATTGTATGTTTGTAACCGACCCTTGGAGCGACAAATATTGTTTTTCCGCTGTTTGCCGTATTTAGAAGATATTCGTACCATGCAGCAATTTTAAGTTCGGGCTTTAGGCCGGCAAGTTGTAGAAAATCACCCTTGTTGATGTATGCACCGCTTGTTATGAAATCCTTAAAAATAAGTAAATCGTTTAAATTTAAGAATCCGAGTTTTTCTTCACCGGCAAACGAAGCATCCCACGCAATTTCATTTGCAAGTCCTACAATTTTTCCGTCGGACAACATGACATCAACCATAGGCATGATTATACTGTACTTAACGTTTGACAGATAGTCTTGCGCAACGGTGTTCCAATACGGATAAAATTCGTCATCAATTTCAAGAACTGAAAAATATTTGGTTGTTACTTTTGTAACCGCGAAATTGATTTTTTCAAACAAATCCGATATGTCTGTCGGAACCATTGTTATGATTTGTTTGCTTTCAGGGCAAGTTTCTGAGTACAATTTCTTTGATTCCATCACATCTTCAAGATTACCAACCAGAAGAACTTCAAACTTGCCAGCACCGTCTAATTTTGAAAGACTTTTAAATGCTTTAGCCAGATAATCTTTTGTTGTTGCGAATTGATGTATCGGTACGATGTATGTTACTTTTTCCATTTTATTCATCTTTTGTTTTTTCAAGTTTATCTTTAAACGCTTTCTTTGTAAGAGTAAGTTCGTTTTTCCTTTCATTTAATATTGTTTCCTCGAATACACGGACAATGTCTGTATTTTGTTTTTCCTGTGTATAATTCGACAACGTTGATTCCGCTTCAGTAAGCAGTTGCTCGGGGATTGAATTGTGTATAAGGGCGCCAATCACGTTAGCTAGCACATCCGGAAGTTCTCTCATGTTATAGAACCAGATACCGTTCTTTTTCAAATCCCCTCCATCTTCAAGCATCCATTCCGGCTCGTTCTCCGGTATTTTACCGACTATTATGTTTCCGCATGCCATTGCTTCAAGCGCCGAATAGCCGAAATCCGTTTCACTATCAATCCATACGGTAATTTCTCCTTCTGTGACATACTTTGCAAACTCATCTCTTGGTTTTCCGTTGATGTATCTGAATGTTACGAATCCATATTCCGGATGACGCCATTTAAAAGGCTTTACAATGGAATTTATATATCTCTCGTCTTTTGATACTATGTTAACTATGAGATTTTTCAGTTTATGTTCATTAGCCTTATCAAAGAAAAGGTTGTCAATTACTGGTCGTATAACATATGTTCTTATATTCGGAAATACCTCATTCAGTCTTGTCTTGAGCGCTTCCGAAGTTGTGATACAATCATGTATTCCCATTGATTCCCACGTTGCTCCGAATGGAATAAGTTCTGTCATGTAGCCGAAATTTTCCAATATAGCAATCTTCTTGCAATGCAGTGTCTTAGTCTTAGCCATTATACTCCCGTACAATTCAGGAATGAACAGAATATCACTCGGAGAAACATCCAATATATCCTTTGTCACATTATAATGTGGAAGCAAAGCATATTTTTCACCAAGCCATCCGCCAACACCGACAAACTCATTTTCCGCATACAGCATTTGTACGTTGTAACCCATTTCTTTGAGTTGGTACGCAATTCCGTAAATATACGTGAGCGAGCCAATTGGTGCGCCTTTTGAATCGGCAACAAAGAACATGACTTTGTTCTTTTTGTTTTCAAGTTTCTTTATGGATATTTCCAAATCTTTAATTATCTTCTTTATCTCGTTCTTCTCCATATTATTCTTTTATTTTTATTAGGAAATCATAATCAATTAGCGTTTGCATAGCCACAAGGCCCGAAATGTCGACAACATCATTATCGTCATGTGATATGGATTGTGAATTTATAGTAAGGAATTTAGCTAAAAGAGCCTTTACTATGTTGCTTTTAAGTTCATCATATTGAACGTCATCTTGCGGAGTTATTACCTCATGAACGATTTTTTGTGTAAGAGCTAAATCATTAGAATCATCAAGCAGTTCATAAGTATTCGTTATTTCCGATTGTCTGTAATCCTTCTTTATCTTTCCCGTGTTCTGAGGAATTTTTTCTTTGCAATACTCCGCAATTGCATCTATATCCAACGAATAGTCGGAAAACACTTGCCCTTTTTTATTCATTTGTTTTCTTTATCTTTTTTACAATTTCTTTATCATCCAAAAATTCAGACAGTTTTGCGTAAGAATAATCTGCATTACAATTCTTATTGTAATCTGTTTCAATTCTTACGGATATTTTCCCGTCCGGTTTGCTCGACAATAGTTTAGGATCTGCTGTAATAAGTACATCACAATTTTTCCATATGTCATTTGAATCTAACGGAAAGAACATACTTCTAACTCTCGTGGCTATTCTCGAAAGGAAAAAACACGTATATCCTATGGAAGCATTAAATTCGCCCGGATTTGAAATTGAAACTTCTGTTTCTTCATCATCGTCTTGAAGTTCAAGCAACCATAAGTTTAATTTTTTATCAAGCATTTTTTCGCACACCTGTGCTTCGGAAAATATTTCAAAAGCATAGTCTTCATACAGA
>NFZD01013628.1_pt1 | contig 10721 bp, 12 predicted proteins | sample 1095381 | NCBI WGS metagenome assembly NFZD01 (sample SAMN03609891, study PRJNA323583) | gut metagenome | isolation source: feces | host: Rattus norvegicus | place: Denmark: Riget | collected 2013 | reverse complement strand
CGTTCAGAATCTACGTTGCAATATAGTCTCAGAGACCAATCAAGCATAGACAGATTAACCTGGCGTTTAACTTCATTTTCACATCCAGGCATTTCTTGATATAGCTTATCTACACCAACCTTAAAAGAACCCTCTGCAAACCCAAGAGAAGATAGATAAGCATCTGCTTCTACATCATCAGGAAGAGAGAAGCAAGAAGTAACCTTAGACAAAGCATCAGCTAGACCAAAGGATAGAATAGCCTTATATTGAACAGAATCTCTAATAATCAGCTGAGTATTTTCTTTAGCAAAGAAAATATCAATATGCTCTCTAACGACTTCAGAAGGTCTAGAGTCAGCAGTCATATGATAAGCATTAAATAGAATAATCTGTGCTACTTCTTCATTTGTCAGACCATAATCAAACATCTTAGAATCGATTTCGCACTTATATTCTCCAACCTTACAGGGCTCTCCAGCAATAAAGAAAGCATTGATATCAAAGTCTGTAAAAGTAGGATGAACAATACATCCAAAAGGAAGCTTATCTGTATTATTTGTATAGATGAATTCTCTACACTTGCCAGTAGTAATAATGAGATTCAGATCTTTTCTAATATTTTCTACAGCAGACTTTGAAGTAGAAAGATCACGGAGTTTCTCAATATCACTAATTAGATTTTCAATCTTAGAATCCATTGATTGTTCCTCTCCTTTATTTTAATTATTTGATGCATAATTTGCAATGAAATTATAATTACCTGTACTACCAGAAGGAATATATTCAGGATCCCAATTGGTAAAAGTATATCCATCCTTTACAGGCTTAGCAGGATAGAAATCTTCCTCCTCAATATTATAATTAGTTTTAGCAAAAGGAAGCACTCCATTGTCTAGACTATATCTAATCTCATATTCAATAAGAGTATAGATAAATGTATAAATATTATCATAAGAATCTATGATAATAGAATTAGTATTGCATTTATACCCATCAATACTAATAGGATATACAATTTCTCCAGGCTTCTTATTTACATGAGTATCTTTTAGAATCTTTCCAGAAGAAGAGATATATTTGATATTTACATTCCAAATATACCAATTAGGAGTTCTATTAGCATCAAGTGCACTAGTATTCAGGAAAGCATCAGTAATATCACCAAATGTTTTATCATTATTCCAATACTCCACAGATTGGACGTCTGAGAGAGCAATACAATCTTTAAACATTGAATTGCAATTCATTCCATTAGCTGCAACAAAGTAAGAGAAGCAACTAATATCGTAGAGAGAAGAAAAACCTTCAAAAGCATGACTCATATTATCATTACAATGAATTGCATCTTCACAAGTAAGATTGATAATTCCATCATCATAAGATGCATAAATAGGAGTAATAGTAGAAGATATATCTACACAGTTATCAATATAATCTACAATTCTAAATCCTAGAATATTATCTTTACTGCCAGCAATGGTCTCAAAGATCTTATTAAGCTCAGTACCAGTTTTAAGAATCGGAAGAGATTTCCAAGTGGCAGTAAAATTAATATCTCCAATAGTTCCAGCAGGAATAGATTTAGGCTCCCACCCATTGAATACAAAATCTTTTCTTGTAGGAATAGGAGGTGTATAGGTATCATCTTCTATAGTATACGAAGATTTTAGATCAACATCAATTTCACCACCATCTAGGTTATATCCAATTGAATATTCAATAGGAGTATAGATGAAATTGAATTGCTGATTATCTTCTTTCAGAATCTGAGGTTCAGGAGCTACATATCCAGGAATCTCTTTAGGATAAACATATGTATCTTTTTCTGCAGTAGAGCAGAAAGATCCAATTATAATATTATTATCTTCCATAATTAACCCTCCACTGCTTTATTAGTAGAAGATAGGCAAGTAGCATAATATGCAAGAGCTGTAGTACTAGTGTTGTATTCAAACCAAGCAAACAAAGTCATATTTCCATTAGGTTTATACTTAGTTGGATCAATAATAGTAGCAGCAATCTTACTAGTAGACCAGCCTTTGAAAATAAATCTAGGATCAGTCCATGTAGGAGTTACAATAGTTCCGATAGTATCTCCATCCCTAACAGACATGGTAGCAGGCAATTTCAATCCAGGAACATTTGCTTCATTTGTATCAAAGTTAATGGAGAAATTATTGCTACCAGTAAGATCGATTTTGATATTATAATCACCAGCATCATAAAGTTGAAGAACATAAACGTCATATGCAATATAGCTGCCAGCAGCAGAGTTCATTGCATACACACGATCTTCTATTGTAGCAGTAATTGCTTTATTGGTAGAATTATTCTTAAAGCTAGCATTATAGTTAATTGGAACGTAAAAACAAGGTACATAACCTTCAGCAACAGTCATCTTAACTACATCAGAACCGATAGTAGTATTTTGTGCAATAAGAAGATAATTCTTAGAAGTATCATATGTCTTAATAAGACCATAATAGATATAAGAAGTGGTAGACATACTACCACCATCTACATCTTCAGTATCAGTAATTACATAATACCAATGGTTCTCCTCACGATCCTTAACAGGAGGAATGGTCTGTTCAGTGACTACATGAATAACGGAAGATCCATCTTGAATCTCCTTAATTTGTTCTCTAATTTTACCAGTAATATTGATATATCCATTACCATTTTTGATATATAGGTCTTCATTATCAATATCTACAACCAGCTCATGGTTTTGATGATTATTCTTATTCTTAAATTCATCAAGCACGATTGGAATTCTGGCAATATATTTATCATTATCAGCCATGTGCTTTAGCCTCCTTTTCATAAAAATAAAAACTAAGTAGCACTATTAATATTAAGTTTTGAAAAGCCAAAATAAAGGTGGATAGGATTTGCTCCTATCCACCCAATTTAGATATTACTGCTTATCTGCAGACTCTTCGACAATCTTCTGATCATCATCAGACAGAACATCTGCGCCAAGACCCAGATCACCCTGTTCAGTGATAACAGAATACTTTGCATCGGTAGACTTTTCAGGACACATAATAAATTACCTCCTTATAGTAATTATTTAGAAGTATTAGAAATTAATCCTTAATAAAATTATACAACTCAGTTAGAGCATTTGTATAATAGCGGATCTCTTCTAGCATAGAGTTAATAATAGCATTATTAAAGTCAATAGACATGCCAGCATATACTAGCATCTTCTTAAAGACATCTTCAACCATCTTTTTACCAAGCTTATCTTTACCATACTTTCCAATCATACGATTGTAAGCTTGCTGAGTAAGCTGCAGATATTGCATCTGAGCAGAAACAGTCTGATTCATATAAGCAATATTATTATAAACAACACCGATATTATCTTTATAAATCATTAGCACATCTTCAAGTCTCTGATTCTTATAATCAGTATTCTGAATAAAAGGTTCGGTATAAGTGATATATCCATGATTTTTAGTAAATGTACTATCAATCTGGCCGCTAATATCTGTATATGCAGAATCGAACATGCTCTGCTTAGTCTTCTCATCCTTAGTATTAATAATAGTAGCCATAGCATTATCAATGAAATTGATTACATATTCAGAATCCCAAGCAAGTTCGTCAACGATAAGCTTGTAGTATGTATTAGGCTTATTCTTATCTCTTAGAAGAACTCTCTTCATAGTAGCATTGACTTTATCATTGCGATGTTTAAAGCGAGCCATCTTATCATGTTTAAGAAGATCATTTACCTTAGCATAGATATCATTAAGCTCTTTAGATTGGGAAGAAAGCTTATTAATATTAATAGTATATTTATTTTTTAGAAACTTCACAAGCCAAGCAATAATAACTGTAACTGCCATATCACCAAGCATTAGAGCTTCTCCAGCTTCTTGAATATACTTTTTAGGATCATCGGATTTAGCAGCTTCCATAGCAATCTGCAAAAGATGATCGCACTGAGCTTCAGTGAGAGGTTGATCTACAATATACTCTTTAATAGGTTCATCATATTTAAAAGCCATGATTAATATTCTCCTTTATATATTTTATTTCAGAATAGTTTTCTTTACAGCGTCAGAAGCTTTCTTAACTAGAGACTCCTTTTCAATTTCCTTAACAGGAATTGGAGTAACAGTTTCTACATAAACAGCCTTTTGGAATACATCAGGAAGTAGAGGATCAATATAAACCTTTGTAGGCTGTCGTAGCACTTCATAAGTATGCATTTTGCTCATAAATTTATTATCAGTACTAATCGTAGGCAGAGACTTGCTCATAGTAAGATAAATTCTAGGAGCTTCACAAAGATATCCATTCTCACTTTTACCACGAAGTTTCCACTTAGGGATAAGTTCTTTAATACCAGCAACAACAGACTGATGATAAAGTTTAGTTCCAGCAGGAAGAGTAATAGGCTTAGCATTATATGTATATTCTACTAGAATAATACTATCATCTTCATTTTTACCCTTCTTAAGTTCATATTTAGTAATAATAGTTCCATTAGGAACGATATGGCAGAATTTGCAGAGAGCTTTAAATGCTTTATAGTAAGGAGCATAGTTTTCTGTTTCTTCTTTAAGAGTTTTAAAGATAGGAGCCAACTTCTGATATTCAGCATCAGAAAGTGTAGATTTAAATACTTCCTTCTTTTGCTTCTCATTAGACATTTTCCATTTTTTAATGAGTTCTTGAGTTTCTTTATCTACGAATAGCTCCTGAAGAGATTGATAATTAGTCATCTCTTCCATTATATATCAGACTCCTTTCATTAAGATTTATGAAATAGCTTATCAATGAATGTACGGAAAGATTCTACAGGAATAGGTCTTTCAGTTTCTACGTAAACAGAATTACTAGAAAATTCACTATAAGTAGGATCAATATAAGCAGTAGTAATACGTTCTTTAGGTGTAAATCTCACTAGTTTCTTACCCTCAAGTCCAGCTTGAGTTGCAGCAATAGGTTTAATACAAGAGAAGAAAACTCTACGAGTAGGATACATATATTTACCAGCAACTTTAGATTTGAACGAAGGAATAAGCTCTTTAATTCCAGCAGCAGGTGTAGTATGAATTAATTGAATACCTTCAGGAATAGTAACTTTTACTTTACCTTTAGAATACTTAACTGCAATAATATCTTGATCTTTATCCTTTTCGTCTTTCTTGAAAACTACATTTTCAAGAATAACAGAATCATTAGGAAGACCAATAAATTTACAGATAGCATTAAAAGATCTCTTATAAGCACTATAGAAAGGCTTCTCTGCACAGACAACATCCATATGCTTTTGAAGAGCAGCTTTTTGTTTTTCATCAATGTATCTATAAATCCATTTATGCTTAACGAAAGACCCAGTACTCTTTTCCCATTGTTTCCATAGATCTGTTACATTAAGAATGTCTTTCTTAATATTATCAATCGCACCTTCATTATAATTATCTGCAGAAGCACAAAGTACATCTAGAAAGATATCTGTATCAGAATAATTACTAGCTTCGATCACAACATCTTCTTTTACTTCATCGTATCTATCATCGATACCTTGGAATAGCGCATCATTATCTGCATCTTGTTCACGCCTATCTCCACCAAATTTCTTATAAAGCATCGTATAGTAGAGACGAATAACTCGCATTGCATCTTTATCCTTCGGGAAATTAATATAATCATCAATAAGCTTATTTAGCTTACTAATTTGATCAATTAGCTCCTTTTTAGTTTTAGGATCGATACCTTCTTTAGCAACTTCTCTCTTTAGATACTCAATAGAAACTTTAATTCTAGCAAGATCCGCAGGATGTTCATCTTGAACATCAGTTACATAAGCAAGAAAATCATTGAAGTAAAGAATATATGCTTTGAAATATTCTACAAATTTAGGATAAGTACGAATACCATAATAATCATAATAGACTTTATTGGTAATCTTGGTAAGGCATGTATGAAGCTCATCGGAATATCCAAACATTGCAGCAAATGTATCTGCAAATTTTTCATTTGTATAGTCAAAACGAGATCGTTTCATATTATCTTCCATAGATTCTTTAAAGAATTTAGGAAGAAGCTTAGTAAGATTTCGTCTTACACTAGTGATAGCAGAGTTAAATTTATTAAGCTCAGTATTGATGATCTCAATAGTAACAGCTTTACCAGATTTAATCTTATCTTTGATAAGATCATTAACCTTAGAAATTAGTCCATTAAGACGTCTAGCAGAAGTATAATTACTATCTTTATTCATGACTGCTTCAAAGAAGCTATGACCAACTTCATGAAGAGTAACAGCAATCAATTCTTCATCAGAAAAATCTTCAGAATTAAATAAACCGCTATTAATAGTCATAACAAAGCAAACTCCTGGAAATACTTTCTTATATTTAAATCCAGTAGGATTAGAAATAAGATTTTTTAGAAGTTCTTTCTTTTCCTCTTCTGTATAGAAATTATCAATAGGATAAGCTCCAGCATTATAGGAATTGTCAGGCTGAATATATAGAGCAAAAGATCTAAAACCAAATGTATTCTCTGCTACTCTATTAAATTTCAAAATTTCAGGATCTTGATTAGTAGTAGAAGTAACAGGCTTATTTCTTAGCTTAGCTCTAACTTTGGAAAATTGATTTTGAAAATCTTTAATAGATTCTTTACCAAAATAGACTTCATTAAGATATTCCATAATGATATCCTCCTTTTAATTTAATGTGAAATTCAATAAAAAATAAGAGGTAGCAAGATATTTTGCTACCTCATTAATTTGATATTTTTAATTTATGCAAGATCTTTCATTTTATAGCATCCAGCTGATGTGATTTTATTTCCGGATATTGAAATTTCCATAGCAATATCAGTGCCTTTATAATCGAATGTAAATCCAATGGTATCCTTAAACATCACATATGCATATGTAATATTAGTTAATTTTGAATTTTTCTTAATATCATTATCGGATGCATTTTTGTCAATTTTAGATTTTATATATTTAATATAAGTACTATTAAAAGAATCGTAGTACGCTTTCTTAATCGATGGATAAGCTTTATTGAATCTATCTCTAGTCTTTTTATCATCTTTTTGAATATCTATTTTAATACCATTAATCGACTTATCAGTAGTTGTCATTTCATTAATAATATCAATACAATACTCTTCTGTAAATATAGCCATAGTAGATAATTCTCCTTATCTATCAAAGTCAATATCAGTAATTCTCATATTTCCAGAATTACTAAATTCAATATAAAGGTTTAATATCCTCTTTTTACTAATAGGATCATCCTTTATATTAAAGTAAAGACACATACAATCATCTTCATCTATAAAACCTTTTTTAAGCTGAAGAATAGGAATAATATCTTGATATTTAGGATATTTCTTAAAGAATGAATCTAAAGCACCTTTTTGAGGTTTATTGCCATAATAGTCATAATCATTATCTATATCTTTCCAAATAGATTCAGCAGCTTGCCTCTCAATCTCCTGATAATATTTATTTGCAAAAGAAATAATCTTTTCAGGATTTTCTGCATCTGAGCAATCTAAAGTAATTCCATGAAATGAATATGAAGATTTACCTTCAAGAATATATTTACAATATGCTTCTGTAAAAATAGCCATTTATTTATCTCCTACATAATATCACTCGTAAATCCACAATCAATATTTATAATTTTATAATTATCAATTTCAAAATATACACTAATTGAACGATCATCAAAGAACTTATATCTTTCTTCATAATCATCGGATTCAGGTTCCCAAGTAATATATCCAAATATTTGATCATCTTTATGCTTATTTATATTGATTAATACATGAGATATATATGTAAGATTTATGGCCTTTTCCGGAGTATTTATATCGCAATAATAGCTTCCATCAGAGTTATGATAAAATTCATTGAAGTTATCTTTCACAAATTTAGTAAAAGCAGTTTTAAATTTAGGAAATGCTGCATTAATAGCAGATACTATTTTCTTATCTTTAAGGATATTTTTATAGTCATCAACACGAGTATATTTTCCTGCAAAATTGATTCCATAATTTTCTGATTCATTAAACCAATTTAAGCATATGCTTTCTGTAAATATTGCCATCTCTTTTAATCACTCCCTTAATTTAATGATTATATTATTCATTATCTTTATTTATAAAATAAATTTGAGCATCGAATTTGTCTCCATCGTAGTCAATATATCCTTTAAATTCTTTTTGAATATCATTTATTAGATCACCAAATATTTGCCATCTTGAATTTACTTGATCAATAAATTCAGTTCTTGACAAATTTGGATCTTTCCATTTTTTATCATCTTTAACATCGATAATATCTACAGTTGCAAATTCAGAACCTTCTAATTCATCACTAATATTTTCTTTAATTTTAGCTTGAGTTAGAATAGTAATTTTATAATAACATTCATTCTTGTATTTTGCATGATATTGCTTATCTAGTTCTTTAATCCTTTTAATAATATCCTTAAGAACTTGTGGTATTTTAGTTCTCGCTATATATTCATTATCAATCTTAAGGATTCGTATGAATAATTTTCCGTCTCCACCACCGATATAAAAATCTTTCTTTGTTTTCTTACGATATTCAAATATTTCTTTTTGAAGATTTGCAACAGCATCTACTGCTCCTTTAGATTTATTCTTTACATCAATAGAGCATATAGTAAAATCATGATATTTGCCATTAGTTTTAGAGTATTCAGGAGTAGATGCTTCAGCTGCATATTTATCATATTTTTCTTTTGTAGTATATGTAGTGCATGATCTTAGAAATTGGTGCTTGTCTATAAATGATTTACAAATATTTAAAATATCTTCTACTTCTTCCCAAGAAATAATTGGTTTATATGAAGATTCATTAAACCAATTTAAGCAAGTAGATTCTGTAAAAATAGCCATCTCTTTTAATTCCTCCTTTAAATTTAATGATTATAAAGAAGTGAAAAAAAAACAATCCTGTAGTCTTTAAAAGACTACAGGATATTTGTTTATTTATCTTCAGTATAATATGGATTTCCAGAATTTTTTTCACGAATACTATTATTATATACGACGTCATCAAAATATCGCCATTGACCTTTATACGGAGTCTTACAATTAGCCCTTGCCCAGTCAATGCAAACAATTGTCAGATCGTTTGTATATGCATTTTCTCCAGTAAGATGATAATAATCATTCATTACTTTTCCTTTGATTACATAAATAGGAATAGTAATCTTACTAGTAGATTTAAATGCAGAACTATCAACAAAATAATCAGATATTAATTTAAAAGATTCATCACCATCTATTCTAAAACCTTCAGCTGTAAGGACTCTATATTCTTCAAGATGCTCAAAAGTAGCTTTACTAGGCGAATTAACATTTATTCTTTTCCAATCGTAAGATTCAGGCTTAAGAACTTTTTGAGAAGATGTAGTAGACTTATTATCTTCCTTTTTCTTTTTATTACCGAATCCAAAGAATTCATTTATAAATGCTTCAGTAAATATTGCCATTATTATATTACCTCACTTTTTCTTAATAATTACCAATTATAAGGCCATTATAAATTAGTAATCAAAAAAAAAACGATTTGAATTTAACAATAAAAGAGGTGCTATGGAGCAATACATAGCACCATTATTTAAATGATCGGAGTTAAATTTCGTCCGTATCAATAACCATATTGACACCGGCACTTTCCATCAGATCCTTAACTTCCTTGGAAGTATTCGGATGAATCAGGACACTCAGATTCTGAGCACTCATGCCTTCATTAGCAGCAATAATGCCGTTCAGAGTCTCAACGACACTCTCACACTTCAGTTCTGCACACTTCTGCACATCCTCAACATCAGTGAAGAACTTGTCATCAGGAGTCTTAGCAACGACTACATTGTTGTATTCACGCTTGACAGCATCCACAGGATTGACAACCTGGGGATCTTCAGACACATTGACTTCATCCTCGTTGGGACCAACTTGGACATCCATCTCGATATCATCGACACCATCACTCTCACGAACAACGTACTGAGTGCACTGAACACCATATCTCTCCAGACCGGGGACATACTTCATAGTGCTCTCATCAACAACAACGAACAGATTCTGAGCACTAACACCCTCATTGCAAGCAATGATCTTGTTCAGAGAATCCATCAGGTTGCTCTCTGCCAGCTTAGCATACTTGACAACATCCTTGCAGTCAACATAGTAGCTCTCATTGCACTTAGCAACAGAAATAGTCTCAGGATCACTCTTAGCAGCAGAGATAGGATTATCGATATTCTCATCTTCAGAAGAAGCAATAACCTCAGAGTCAGGACCAACCTGAATATCCATAGTCATTTCATCGGACTCATCAAAAAAGTTTAGCATAAGATATACCTTCCTTTGCAAAAGAATATAAAATATATTATCCGGATAATTTATAATCAACCATAGATATCAAAACTAACAGAAGACTCGTTAATTTTGTTCTTGGTAGATTCACTCATTGTATTATAATCGGATTTAGTCATAATGACTCTAATATTAGAAGCACTAATATCATCGTCTTCGTGAACCTTAATGATATTATTTAGTGCATTCTCATACTTAGTTTCCTTACATGCGTCCATATAGCACTTAAGATCATTATGATCAACGTAATAATTATCACCATATTTGGCAATCATAACATTACGAGGATCCATTCTTAGTTTACTAATGGCCTCAATAGGACTATTAGCTTCAAC
>NFZD01014485.1_pt1 | contig 10747 bp, 18 predicted proteins | sample 1095381 | NCBI WGS metagenome assembly NFZD01 (sample SAMN03609891, study PRJNA323583) | gut metagenome | isolation source: feces | host: Rattus norvegicus | place: Denmark: Riget | collected 2013 | reverse complement strand
CTTGAGTGTATTCTAATATTGATTTCATGTTAATTAAAGTTATATTTATGTTATTAAAAATAAAAATTAACTAAGGAACTTTCTATGCACAAAATCAAACGTATAGTAAGAATATTCGTCATCCATAACAGGATCCTTATATACTATCAAATTTCGTAGCCTTACCTCAATGACACAAAAATCATCTATACATATTTTAGAAGCTATATTTTCTATAATAGATTTTAAATTATCATTATCTTCCCTTAATCCAATAAGATATGTTCGTGGCAGAATATTGTAGTTATACTTATCTTGTTTAAGTTTAAGATGTTGTTCTAATTCTTTTCTACAAAATTTTGGATGTAGACTCTAACTTAATATATCAGTTACTCTTTTCTTACTACACACATGAAATAGTCTACTAAAATCATGACCATTTATTCGTTTTGGAAAAACCTTTTCTAAAACAACCGTATAATCACCATATATGTTTTTATAGTTGCTATGGATGTTGTTGTTAAACTTTGAGCAGATGTATCTAAAACAAATATCATCAGAAAGTTTATGCTCATATCTAAATGACAATGCTTCATCTTTAAGGATTAGTCCATGAATATTTGGGTAGCTATTATATAGTATTTCAGCAAAGGTAGCTGAATCTATAGATTTGAGAAATTCAAATACTGTTTCATCAAAACCTAAACATTTATCATCAAGCATACTATCAACGGCAATACTTTTAAGTCGCTCAATATCCTTGTCTGTCATGTATTTAAGTAAGTTCATCATTATTTACTATATTTAATTTCATTCCATACATCAAGGCTAACTGTTCACAATCTTCTTTAATATATAAATACACCTGATAATAGAAGTTATCTAAATATCCCCATCTAATTTTATAACGATCTAACCAATTAGGATAATACTGTACATTAGAAAGCCTTTCTATTAATCTGTCTCTATCTATATTGTTTAATAGTATGTCATTTCTTAATTTGTCATATAGATTAAATATACCTTCTATATATGTTTTTGAATATATAGTTATATGACCATCATCGTCCTGCTTAAGCATAATGTCAGCAACTCTTGTCCCATCAACATTAAGTTGAAATATATGTTTTTTCTTCATAGTCTTATTTTTAATTTAAAATAGTACAGTTTTTTCTATTATTTGATTTGATGCTTTGTACATGATAGTGTATAACCTCTTAGATAGCGGTTTCTAAGCCCTCTAGACCCGCCAAATAGCTTATATGTAGAAATACACAGTCGCTATACTTAGATAAGACTAGAGGGCTTAGAAACCGCTATCTAAGAGGTGTCTAAATTTCAATTATTTTGAACTTATTTTTGTCGTATGGAATCGCGTTATAAGTATAATAAGAAAAGCCACACCCAATCGTTATATTTATATAGGATCTTTAAAGTTTCTATATAATATATTTGTAAACGTGGAACTATTAAACGATTTTAGAAATTCGAGTATTGTACCATCTACATTGTAGTTGTTGTCTGTCATTATTTCTAATACATGTACAGGTATAGTAGGAGATTCTTCTTTAAGAATGTTTATCGTCATTAGATGCGATTTGTTCATAGTCTTCCCTAAATATTTCAGACAATCTATCCAATTGTTCATATCTAACATTTGTACAAGACAGACATTTTCTGCATCAACTGTGTATAGAATTTAATTAAATGTTTCTTTTAAACTTTTCATTATTTAAAAATTAAGTGATGTATGAACTAAACCACACACCACTTTATTATATATCTGTCTTTAGTCTTCCATGGAATCAACTGCCTTGATATTGATCTTGGGTTTCACAAAATACAATACCTTTGCAGTAGGTTCAATTAACCTTATAATCTCATCATTGTTCTTATATGCCATAGGTGACTCATCCAATGTGCCCTTACCTATACAGGTAGAATAAATACCCTTCATTGAATTTTCAAAATCCTTAATATCAATATTCTTTCGAGCAGCCATTCTGGACATAATGCGTCCCGCACCATGAGGAGCAGAATAATTCCAATCAGGATTAGATTTTCCTTCACATATTGCAAGACCATCGCGCATATTGAAAGGAATAATCATACGGTTACCGATATATGACTGAATTGCGCCCTTTCGTATAATATGATCTTTAAATGAAATATAATTATGAATAGTATGTATTTCATCAACAGATTTAATACCGAACTCAGTAAGAATAGATTTAATTATTGATATGATTATTTTATGATTATATTCGGCATATGTCTGTGCAATAACCATGTCTCTAAGATAACCTTTAAGATTTTCGTCTGTTAGATATCCAGGTATGTTTTTCATAACAAGCTGACGTTTTGTATAATCAATCAAGTCCTTCCATCGCGTTCTATCAGTATATTCTGTTTTAATACGTTCTATAGCCTGCTTTAGTTCATTGTTGTTTATTCCATTTTTATCAGCAATCTTTTGCCAATAGTTAGCTACCTTTACACCGAAATTTCTAGATCCGCAATGTACAGTGACAAACGCACGTTCATCATCTGTTTCTCCATACTCAATGAAATGATTTCCGCCACCAACAGTCCCAATAGAATTATAAAACATGTCCTTATTCATACCAATGCGGTTAAGTATGCCTTCAATGTACTTTTCTGTTATTCCACTATCAATTGGATTTAGCATTTCAGGCCATGATGATACAGCACAATGATATGAAAAGTTCATATGAAACAGAAAATCATCAATATTAAACATCTTTTTATGATGTATATTAAATCCTGTAGGTACAGACTCCCTCACCTTTCGTTCAAATTCTGCGTACTCATCTGGCATCAATTGATTTGATAGTTCTAAAGAAGTCATGGAACACCCAATATCAACACCAATATGGGAAGGATTTACATGTTTACCTACAGGGCAAGTGAAGCCAATCACAATTCCCTTTCCTTGATGACAGTCAGGCATCACCCTCACCTTAGCATCATCAAATGCGGGATTATCTATTATCTTCTGTATAGTTTCAATTGCTTCCACCTCAACAGTTTCTGCAAATACCTTGCAGTCTTCCGTAAATTTTCCCTTTAATTCTATCATTGTGTTGTTGTTTTAGATACACAATTAAATAGTCAATTCATTTGTCAAATTCAACCACTACCTCAAAAATTTCACCGTACGGACAAATATTTTCTTTAACGTAGCCTTCTTGTCTAGCTATAAAATAATCTTTCATTAATTCAATTGGTAGTTTATGAACTAATTGGTGTCTTATGTCATGTTCCTTACAGTATTCCAAAACTTATTTTCCATTAATCATAACTTTCCCAGACTTTACCTACACATGCAAATTTTCCACCTAACTTGTTATATAGTTCTACGTCACCATATATATTTATATAGATCTGGTATTTACTTACGCCATATTCTCGTTGTATGTCAAATTTAAGTGCGCGTATGTCTGTGTATGTATATATTTCATTATCTTTATATCTTTGGTATTTAATCATTATGCTAAGTCTGCTTCAATTTCTTCAGTGGAATAACCAAGTGCCTCAAACGTATCTATATCAGATCTAACTTTGTCGTTTCTAATTTTCTGTATCAGTTCTCTACCATCTTTATTGGATAACGTCAACTTATCAGTACCAATATATTGTTTTGCTTTATCTGTATATGCGGTAACTACAATATTATTAGCACCCAAATCAAAAGCGAAATCTATAAACATAATAGCCTAAAAATTATAGTCATAGAACTTACGAGGTTTTGATGCAATAACAAATTTTTGGGCACTGGTATTGTACCAATACCCATCTTTGTGTCTACGGATAATGTCCATGGTACCTTCAGGATCTGATGTTATAATCCATTTTTGTGCAGAATTGTCAAAATGCCCAACAAATCCACCTGGTTCAAACGATTCTTTAAGAGCACGTATACCTTTAGGATCTTCAACACATTTCATTGTCCTAATGATGTACTTATTGTTTGTACATTCCTCAATGACTTCAAATGGTTCTACATCCGTATAAAGATACTTGTTAGCGTACTTCTTTTCAAGCAAATCAAGTTCTAACGATTTAATTTTAAATTTTAGGCCATTTAGATATTTATGATCCTCGTATGTATTTTCTCTACCTTTGTCATTTTCCTTATATAGCCGAACCAGTTCTTCATACTCAGTTTTCTGTGCTTCTCTTATCCGTTTAAGATTCTTCTTCATAATCTATATTTCCGTTAAACATGTTCACTAATGATCTAATATTCTGTGCGCGATAACCTACTCTAAAATTTGCCCACCAAAAAAAGTGTTCAAAGTTATCTTCATTAAATTCCTTATTACGTTTTCACATAAGCACTATGCTAAGTCTGCTTCAATGTCTTCGGTGGAATAACCAAGTGCCTCAAACGTATCTATATCAGATCTAACTTTGTCGCTCAGTATATCATTAATACCGTACTCATACTCCTCTTCGTAGTATTCCTTACCGTCTTTATCTTCGTACACCTCATTAATTGCATCTATTTCCGCACTATATGGTATAGACAATGTTAGGTATAACGTACCATTAAGTCTCTTTTTAAAACAATAGCTATTCATAATCAGGGTCTATGTATTTTCCGTATTTCTTATCGTCTTGCCAATGTTTTATATTAGATCTTAACTGTGATTTAAACTGTTTTAGTTCTGGGCAATCATCAATGTATTTTTTCAATGCATCACCAATAGGTGTATCAGTTTTTAGATTTTCCTCACACCACTTATCTGTGTTGTGTATTGTACCATTTACGATTATTGTTCTTTCCATATCTTAACAACTTAAAATTGTTATGAAACCTTTAACTTTGTCGTTTCTAATTTTCTGTATCAGTTCTCTACCATCTTTATTGGATAACGTCAACTTATCAGTACCAATATATTGTTTTGCTTTATCTGTATATGCAGTAACTACAATATCATCGGTATTATTATTATCATAATTAAAAGCGAAATCTATAAACATAATGTCCTAAAAATTATAGTTATAAAATTTATGAGGTTTTGCTGCAATAACAAATCTTGAACCACTAGAATTATACCAATAACCATTTTTGTGTCTGTGGATAATATCTATACTACCTTCAGAATCTGATGTTATAATCCATTTTTGTGCAGAATTGTCATAATGTCCAACATATGCATCAGGTACAAACGATTCTTTAAGAGCACGTATACCTTTAGGATCTTCAACACATTTCATTTTCCTAATGATGTATTTGTCGTTCGTACATTCTTCAATGACTTCAAATGGTTCTACATCCGTATATATATGCTTGTTAGCATATTTCTTTTCAAGCAAATCAAGTTCTAATGTTTTGATTCTAAACTTTATGTTATTTAGATATTTAATATCCTCGTATGTGTTTTCTCTACCTTTATCGTTTTCCTTGTACAGATGAACTAATTCTTCATACTCAGTTTTCTGTGCTTCTCTTATCTGTTTAAGATTCTTCTTCATAATCTATATTTCCGTTAAATATGTTCACTAATGATCTAATATTCTGTGCGCGATAACCTACTCTAAAATTTGCCCACTCAAAAAAGTGTTCAAAGTTATCTTCATTAAATTCCTTATTACGTTGTTCACATAAGCACTTAATGTTGTTTGTTATTGATTCTTCTACGGAATCAAATACTTCAGGATCTATTGAAAACTTAAATCCCTTTCCAACATTAGTAAAACAGTCATCAGTTCCTTCATTCCACTTGTCAGTCTTATTTATAAATACATAATCATTTGTCGTTCTATTATACTTTTTAGAAGGGTCTTCCTTCTCCCAGTATTCAGATATTAGTGACTTACCATCAGGATAACAGTAGAAAAACGATGTCTGTTCATACTTTCCTGCTATACGCTTCAATACATCTAATTCTATATTAAATATGATATAAGATGCTTCACTATTTCCTGCAAAATGTCCTACAGATGGAACAGCAACATATTTGTTAAGTTTAAGATATTTTAATAGATCTTTGTTCTGTTTTTTATTTTCTTGGTTAGTCTGTTGCTGACTATCCATATTGTTTGCTGTTACAATACCAAACGAACGTATTGCTTTGTATTGTTTTCCTTTAAGAAACATCTTTTCAACACCCTTTGTATTTATCTTTTTGTCAGAAATACTTGCTTCGTTAATATATTATTGTATAGATTTCATCTTTTTATTTAAAAATAATTTAGAGTATTTTGTTCAATTCGTTTAGAATTATGTTGCATGAATCAATGATTCTTCTTTGAGTCGTTGTCTGTTCATCAACCGAAATGTGTCCATAATAATCAGTCCATGGTTTTGTATTGTTTATAATTTGCTGCTGTACACGAATCTTATCCTCAAGAATTTCTTTTACTACTGGAGAAACAAGCAAATAATTATTAAAAATAAATGGAAGGAATTCATATACATTATTATATCCCTTGTCCTTTAATGTCTCATATTGTTGTTTTTCTGAATAGATCTCTGGTTGCCAATATTTGTCTTTATCATTTTTCAGATACCCAAGCGAAGTAAATACTACATCATCAATATTTTCATTTACAATAGATATCAGATTATTATATACAGTTTCATTCGTTTCGTAGTATCTTCTAATATCATTTATTGAAATATATTGTTCAGTTGAACTAATTGATTTTTTTACATGAATTACTTACTACTGTTACACCAACACCTTTAAGACAGATTTGTATATTATTTTTATCCAAAAATTTCAATAGTTTTTTGTATTAAGTTTTGCTAATCTATTAAGCACATCCTTTTCACTGTGCCCATCCCACTTGGCTGCTCGTTCACGTTCTTCACAGTCAAACTCATCCCAATATTTTGTTTCGTAGTGATTTGAAATTTGTCCTGTAGGAAGATCTATAATCACAATGAACCACCCACCACCAAAACATAATTCACCATCAGAATGTCTTAGACTTTTATGACATGGATAAACATGTGTATTGACAAGTGCTGCATTATATTCGCGTCTAAAAGCATAGAGTTCATCAAATGTATGATATCCATCAGATACCTTGCCCTCATTTGGCCAAATTTCTTTAATAAGTGAATTTATACTTGCTATTGTTATCATAATATAAAACAATCTTTAAGAAGTTCAATGTTTTCTTTATATAAAAGGAATTCTTCTGCCAATTCTTTACTATTAAAGCAAACGGCAACATTATCATATATCACATTATAGCAACTACGCACAATAAACCGTTTATCTTGAACATCATAAGCTATTGAACAGAATTCTTTAGTTTTGTCTACATTCCCACCATATCTTACTTCTATAAGTTGATGTATTTTAAGAAGAGCATGAGCTGATTTTTCAATAGGATTGTTAGGACAAATGTTTATATTTTCACATATGTTATCTTCTTTATGATCAGTAAACATAAACTGAACGCCTAATTTATTTTGAAGTTTATTCAAAGTTTTAGAAATTTTAGGTTTTGTTCTTCAACCCATTTATTCCAATCTAGTTGTTCTTTAGATGGAAACAAATCTAATTCTCCATTTTCTGACAGCTTTCCATAAATATCATAATAAATGTTTCATTATAGGAATTGCTTACATAAAATTCTAGTCCGTTTCCTAGTATATCGGTTAATACAATTTCTTCAAATGCTTTAGAATAAAAAGTTTCACCCTCATGTCCTTTAAGTATTTCACAAAGATTCAAATCAATCATCGTTATTGTTTTTTAAGTTTATTTTTCCAAACAAATATTCCAATGTGTATTTCGTGACGTTATTGTCCGTATGTTTTCATTCATGTAATATTTCCCACTTAAAATTATTTGGAAGTTGTTCCCATACGCTGTTTTGTAAATCTGTAGTCATTGTTTGTATTTATTAGTGTACATGTGAATATAGTACTTATTTGTTTAAAATTAAAAATGGTTAGCAAAAAAATTGCCAACCATCTATATAATTTAATGTTTTAGTTTAACTATTCACCTGTACAACAGGAGTAGCATCGCCATTAAGTTCTACCTTACGGTTCACCTTTGCATCAATTGTGTTAGACTTCACAATATCAGCCATGTCCACTCCTGTAGCAGACTTCATCACATCAAATGTCTGTTTAATTACAGTAGGTACATTCTGTGATACACCAGATACTTCATTTCCTGTGGTCCCATAAATAGAAACATTACCAATACGTGACATAGGTTCTGCAATGTTTTTAGCAACCTCAGGCATTACCTTTTCATTCATTCTTGTTAGCATATCAATCACTGCGACTTGTCCGTACTTCTCGTATGCTTCGGCTTTACGTTGCATTGCCTCGGCTTCGGCCAATCCCTTGGCAGCAATACCTTCTGCCTCAGCTTTAAGATTTGCGGCGACAGCTGCGGCTTCAGCTTCACCCTTTGCGCGGATTCCTTCTGCTTCCTGTAGAGCAGCATATTTTTGTGCATCTGCTTTCGCCTTTACTGCCTTTGCTTGTTGTTCTGCAAGATATGCTTCTGCTTCAGCTTCACGTTTTTGTTGTTCCAACACCGCCTCAGCATCTGTCTGTTTTTGATATTTGCTGGCATCTGCCTCAGCATTTACTGCAGCAAGCAATTCGTTCTGTTTAATTTTAATACGTTCGTTTGACAGTACTTGCTCGCGCTTTGTTTGTTCAATCTGCGCATCAATCGTTTTAGAATTGACAGTCTTTAACTGTTCTTGTTTTTGGATTTCGTATGCAGCATCTGCCTCTGCACGTTTCGTATCTGAAACTTTTTGCAATTCAGCCTTTCTAATCTCCAATTCGTTGTTACGTTCAGCTATCTGTGTATCTGCCTCAACTCGTGCATCATTTGCTTCCTTAGCAGCTTTAGATTCAGCAATTGCAATTTCCTTTTGTGCATTTGCTTTAGTGATAGCAGCATTCTTTCGGATAGCTTCAGTATTGTCTGCTCCAAGACCTTCAATTAGATGATTCTTGTCTGTAATGTTTTGTATATTACAAGAAATGATCTTTAGACCAAGATTCGACATGTCTTTTGATGCTTTATCTTGAATTTGGTCAGAAAACTTATCTCTGTCTGTCACCAAGTCATTCAATGTTATAGCACCAATTACTTCACGCATATTACCTTCAAGAGAATCTTTAATTTCTTGTGCGATTGTGATAGGTGTCATATTAAGGAAGTTCTTAGATGCCATATTAATATTCTCAGTATCTACCTGTACCTTACATACAGCATCCACATCAACATCAATATAATCATGTGTTGGAACAGAAGCAGACGTCTTAACATCAACAGTTACTTGGCCAAGAAATAGTTTATCCAATCGTTCAATAATTGGAATCTTAAATCCACCAGTACCAATTAAAATACGGGGGGTTTTCTTTAGACCAGAAATAATGAACGCTACCTGTGGGTTAGACTTTACGTACATAAAGCACGCGCAAACCACTAATAAAATAATTAGCACCGCAATAATGGCGCTTTCATAAATTGAAATACTCATTGTCTTATTGTTTTAAATTAAAAATTAAAAGTTGGCATTTGTTCAAGTTTATGTAAATTTTGTTTATGCATTGTTTCGATTTTGTTTACTAATTCTTTGTCTTCACTACCATGTTTTAGATAATCATCCAATTGTTTATATGTGAATCCAAATTTTTCTTCGTCAGGACAGCTATAAGGCAAACCATCATCAGGCGTTTTATGTGTCCATTCGTATGGAAGACCAAGATAATCACCAATTTCAAGAATTTCAGTTACTGTAAGATTTGCAAGAGGCGCAAAGTCACCAGCAGAATCTCCATATTTAGTGGAATACCCAATATAATTTTCAGATAGATTACCAGTATTAACTACACGTGCATTAAGTGTCTGCCCCATGGAATACAATACAGTCATTCTAATACGTGGGCCAACATTTAGTTCTGCTTGTGTTGATAAATTAATCTTTGTTCCATTATATATTTCATAATAGACCCGTTCTGTCATAGTAGATATGTCTACAGTATATAGTTTTATACCAAGATATTCGCATATCTTGTCTGCATCATTCAAACCTTGACCAATTTTTCTGTCAGGCATTGCCACGCCAATTACCCTATCAGAACCCAACGCTTTTACAAGTAGCGCCGCAGCTATAGTGCTGTCCTTTCCGCCGCTAATACCAATTATTGTATTTGTGTTAGGTGTTGCTGTTGTATCAAACAAATCTTTAATCCAGTTAATTAACTTTTCTGTTACAACTTCTACATCAAACTTATAACTATTCATCTTCTATTCAAAATTTATATCCATCTTGTTAAGTTTCGCTATTGCCAATGTTGTTTTATCGTTATCTGACATACTATTCTCAAAAATATTTATTGCCTCACGATATTTTAGAAGTTTTTTCGGTATTCCGTATTTGTTCTATACGTGTATGTAAATCTGCATCCCAATCATATATATCCGTATTAAGATACTTCATTACCTTTTCGTTAAGTTCAGTTTTATCTACACCAAGTGCTTCAATAGATTTTTCTATATTTGACTTACCATCATGTACTGTTGCATTGCAAGTACCTATTAACAAAATTATTTCTTGTTATGCCCATTGTTTTTAATTTAAGTATTTAATTTAATTTTAAAATAGTAAAGATACTTAAAAATTCAATGAAAATATATTAGATATTTAAATTATACTTATCTGATAGAATCTAGAAACCTCTTAGAATAGCAGTTCTAAGCCCTCTAGACCCGTTAAATAGCTTAGACATAGAAATACACAG
>NFZD01009905.1_pt1 | contig 10817 bp, 26 predicted proteins | sample 1095381 | NCBI WGS metagenome assembly NFZD01 (sample SAMN03609891, study PRJNA323583) | gut metagenome | isolation source: feces | host: Rattus norvegicus | place: Denmark: Riget | collected 2013 | reverse complement strand
GATTTCCAGGAGATTTTAGAAATATTAGACTGTGACTTACAAGCAGTAGCAAATGATAGTAATAAAATATTTCAATAAGGGAAATGGAATTTTAAGGCAGCTAGAGGGAATCATATAACTATGGTTCCTTTTATGGTGCTTTAAACTTGCCTGCGTGATAACAAATAAGTTATTGACAAATAGATAACAGATATGTTATCATATAGTAGAAAGGTAATTTATGGGAATTAAGACCATTAAAAAATAGAATATTTTTCTTTTATTGGAAAGATAATAAATTTGTACTTGTTCATTATTTTGTAAAGAAAACACAAAAGACACCAAAAAAGAAATAGAAAAAGCACTTAATAACATGAATGATTTTATAGAAAGGAATGAATAAATTATGGCAAAACATAAAAACTTTGATGATTTTTTTAATGATGAAACGTTAGTATCAAAAGAATTAAGAGAAGAGGTTAATTTTGACGTTGCTTTAATTGGAAAAATGATTGAAGCAAGGGAAGCTAAAGGATTATCACAAAGGGAATTGGCAAAATTAAGCGGAGTAAAACAGCCAGCCATCGCAAGAATGGAAAGTATGAAATCTACTCCTCAAATTGATACAATATTGAAAATATTAATTCCATTAGGATATACATTGAAAATTGTACCTTTACGGAATTAATTATAAAATAAAATTAATCCTGATCTGAAATTAGTGGTAAAATAAAGGGAGAGGAAAATTGTAATAAATATGACAGAGAAATATATTACTAGTCCAAATCAAAAACTAACAGAAGCGCAGCTTTTGGAGATTGAAGAAGCGAAAAAGCATCCGATTGTATTTGATGAAGATTGTGAAGAACTTTCTCCGGCCATGATAAAGGCATTTAAATGTGCGGTTTTACAAAGGAATAGGAGAAAGAAAGCATAATTAAGGGGATTTTATATGCTTAGACCGACAGCAACAAACGTTATTGCAATGGAAAACTATACATTGCATATTACGTTTGATAATGGAGAGCAAAAGCTCTTTGATATAAAGCCATATATAAAAGGAAATTGGTACAAAGAATTACAGGATCACGCATATTTTAATTCTGTAAATGTTGATGGATATACAGTAGCATGGCCTCATGGGCAAGATTTATGTCCGGATGATCTTTACTATTTGAGTGAAACTATATAAGGAGAAATATATAATGTACAGTTAGAAGAGACAAGGCAAATCACTTTGTCTCTTTTATAGTGTGCATTATTAAAAAACGAAAATATGTTGACAATACAACAAATATGATGTATTGTAATCATAAGGACAGAAGATATACAAAAGGAGAATATACTAATGGATAGAACTTTTATAGAAGTACCTATATTTACACAAAAATGGCATGAATTAGGTCTAACCGATGAAAATCTTAGAGATTTACAAAATATTTTATTAAAAGACCCTAAAAATGGGAATAGAATACAAGGAACGGGAGGATTGCGAAAAATTCGTATCCCAATGGATAAAAAAGGGAAAGGTAAACGTGGTGGTGCACGAGTCTTATATGTTGATATAGAATTAAAAGAAAGAATATATTTTGTCAATGTATATAGTAAAGATGAAAAAGACGATTTAACAGAGGACGAAAAGAAAGCATTTAAAGCGGTTGTAAAATTTTTAAAGGAGGAATAAATATGGGAAATTTTTTTGAAGATACAATGCAAGGATTGTTAGAAGCAGTAGAAATAGAGAAAGGTAATGTTCCCCTTACTGAACGCAAGTGGATGCCATCAAAAACATTTTATGTTTCTAATAATGATGAAGCTCTTGTTGATGAAATTATAAATATTCGAAAAATGGAAAATATTTCTCAAAAAGAATTGGCGGAAATGACAGGAAGTAGCCAACAGGCAATTTCACGGTTTGAAAAAAAGACGCATAGTCCTTCTATTAAACTATTCGCATCCATTGTTGATTCTCTTGGCTATGAATTACAGATTGTAAAGAAGGGAAATGCTTAATAAGTAAAATAAAAATTAGTTCAACAAATTAATTTTGAAGTTGCTTTAATCGGAAAAATGATTAAAACAAGGGAAATGGAGGCGCATTCTATGAAAAATTATTACAGCACAATTGACGATGTTGTATTAACGTTTTCCAACATAGAAGAGCGAAACGGATTTGATGAAATCTGTGTACGTTTTGAGCGTGCAACAGAAAATGGTTTTGACTTTGCAGAGGGAAAACTGCCTGATAATCAATTCTATAAGACATATGGATTTTCTGAAGATGATATATTCCAATTTGAAAATTATTTACGCAACAATAGTTTTCTGATTTGGGAAATGGCAAAGGAACAAAGCGAGTCTGATCTGTGGTAGGAAGGAGGAAGGGAAGTTATGCCAAATGTGTCTATAAAAGATATGTCAAATACATTTATTGAACATTCTTTTATCATTAATAATTTTGTGACAGCGGTGGGAAGCCAATTAAAATCTTCTTTGTGCCGAGTATTTGGTGATAGTGTAAAATACAAATGGGCAGAGAACGATAATATTCCCGTTATTCCGGATGTGTCAATAAATTGCGACATCAAAAACCGGAGAACAACAAATTTTTTAGGAGTACCTAGATTTATAATGGAGGTACTATCTGATGCAACGGAAAACTATGACCGAACAGTAAAAATGGAACTTTATAAGAAAGTTGAAGTTGCTGAATATTGGCTCGTAGACTGGCGCAAAAGGAAAATTGAAATCTATCTTCTCAGTCCGATTGAAACAACGCTTGATGAAATGGAATATAAGCTTGTAAATACGATTACAGAAGATAACAAAGAAAAACTGGAAATCAAGATGTTTCCAAATGTAAAAATAACATTCGATGAATTGTTCGCTGATATAACGGAATAGAAAGGAAATTAAAAATGAGCAATAAAGAAAAAATTGTTGAACTTTTGGAAAGTGTTCCTGATTATAAAATGGGTTATGTTTTAGCCTATGTACAAGGTATTACAGCAGACGAAGAGGCAGATGATGCTTTTTGTGAAAGAATGTGGGAGAATTATAAAAATGATCCTGATCCAGAAAAAGATGAAACTGTTACGCTTGAAGAATGTATGAAAGAATGGGGCTTGACTGATGTATAAAATTATTATCAAGAGAAAAGCGAAAAAATTTATTGACAAGCTACCAAAAAATGAGCGAATGAGAATAGCAAGCGCAATAAGGCAGCTTCCAAATGGTGAAGATATTAAAAAATTAAAAGGTCATTCTGATTTATTACGGCTTCGAGTCGGCGAATATCGAATAATTTATACCGTAGACAACGGAGAGCTAATTGTATATGTAATTGATGTCGGAAATAGAGGAGATATTTATAAACGGTATTAAAAAATAAGGCAGCCTGAAAAGGGAATCATTTTATATGGTTCTCTTTTTTTTGTTGCCAAAATATAGGAGTGAAACGATGAATTTTATTATAAAGCACGTTTTAGAGCATTATGAAGCTTATGACCGGAACGGAAATTTCATTGTTTCCGGCGATACCTATGCGGAAATTAGGAAAGAATTGGAGGGAATGAGAAAATGAAACGGAGAAGAGAAGTTTTAAACTATGGGATCTTTGCAGGAACTATTGTGACATTTATGTTATGTCTGGCTCTGGTGGCTGCATTGCCTGTTATCTTATAACGCTTGCAAAAAATCATTTCCTATTATATTATATATGATAGGGAGGAATTACAAAATGACACCAGTATCAGAAGCGAAAAAAAGAGCCAACAACAAATGGGTTGAAAAGAATTATAAAAGAATTAATTTAGCTATTCCCACAGAGGAAGCTGAAGAAATAGAAACATATTGTAAAAAAAGAGAAATATCAAAAAATAGTTTCTTTCGACAAGCTGCAAAAGAAAAAATGGAACGTGAAAAATGATCACGTTCTTTTTTTTTTTTTTTTACTTTAAAATACAATTAAACATTGTACAAACTTCATAAAAGATACAATTAATAATTGTACATAATGTCAATTGAAAAATACAATGTTTAATTGTATAATCTAAAATACAGAAACGCAAAATCGTTCCTTGACAATAGAACATTCCCCAGCCTTGTACCTAATCGGACAGGAAGAAGTGTCAAAGTGTGAAAATCATTTGTGTGTAGGGGTTGAATATGATATAATCACTATAAAGGAGTGATTTACTTTATGATTAGTACAAGCGAAAAGATGGACATTATTCTACAACGTTCTCAAAAAACAAAAAAATGGCTTGCAGAACAATGGGGAATAAAACAGCCATCTATAACTCAAAAATTCAAAGAGGGAAATTGGAAAGAATCAGATTTACAAAAATTTTGTTCTATTATGGATCTTGAATATGAGATTGTTTTTAAAGATAAGAATGAAAAAATAATCTAATTAAAAAAAGGCTATTGCGAAATAAATTATTCAATAGCCTAATTGTATGCTTGACAAATTAGGTTATAGCCTATATAATAAGCTCATAAAGTAAATTGTTCTTTGATAACAGAAATGGTTCTTGAGCGTCAAGCCTAACAGGACGGGAGAGGCGTAAAGTGTGAAAATCATTTGCCAGAATTTCAAGTTATATAGGGAAATACAAAATAATACCTGGTCAAAAATCAGATCACGCCTAACAGAAACATCAAGTCAGAAACCATTTGAGAATATGACCATTACAGCGCATCGGTAGACGGTTGACCAGCCCGGCGTAGGTTCATGACCTGGCGTTGTGATTTATAAAATAAGAAAGAAAATAAAGCGAGAGAAAAGAGGTATATGATTATGATGTATTCAGAATTTTTAGAGTTATCAGGGAAAAGCGAAAATTATATTACACTTCCGGAATATAGTACATGGATTGAACCGATTTATATGAAATCTGATGTAGATAAAAACGAGTTTGTAAAACACTTTGAAGATGTGTTTCAGCGTGTAGTTTATCCGGCTGTGGAACAGAAAATTAAAAGCTATTCAATGGAAACAAAGGAACAGATGGCTTTTCAGGATCCGACTTCACATAGCTTATTTGTAGATGTTGAAAAGGTAGATACAGCAGCCCGAAAAGTTGCGTACAACCTGTTAAAAATAGAATTAATGATGTAGGAGAGAAATGGCACTTATTGACAAGTGGTACTAAATATAATACTATATAAATGGAAGTAGGGTAATAAGTGCCAAGTGTAAAGAAAATAATAGAAAAAATGAAACAGCAACCAAATGGAATACGCCCAGAGGAAGCTGATAAAGTATTAAAAGCTTATGGTTATGATCCAGTAAGACAAAAGGGAAGTCATAAGCAATACTTAAATAAAAAAACGGGCGATTTGACAACGATCAAACAGGAAAGCCCATTAAAGAAAGCGTATATAGTAGACATTCTTAACAGGATAGGGGAGTAAATCCACTAACCTGGATATAATATAGTGAGAGACAAAAAAGGAGTACGGGCAATGGAAATTAAAGATTATATGAAGTTACCATATACAAAAATGGTACAGGAAATGAACGATGAAAGTGGTCATTATTTTTATGGAAGAATTTTAGAATTAGATGGCTGCCAGAGTACAGGAGATACAGTGGAAGAACTGTATAAAAACCTCAATGAAGCTATGGAGGGATATATAGAAGTGAAACTGGAAAATAATTTACGGATTCCGGTTCCAGAAACTATAGAAAATTATAGCGGAAAATTCGTTGTAAGATTACCAAAATCTTTACATCAAAGATTAGTAATCGAAGCAAACAGAGAAGGGGTAAGTCTTAATCAATTAGCATTATATAAATTGGCACTTTAAAATATAATAATATATAGCATCTCTAAAAAGAGGTGCTATTTTTTTGTAAGAAAAGGAATGGAAAATGAGAATTACATCTTATTCAATGGAAATTAATTCCGATCATACAATTAGTTTAGTAAAAGAAAATGCAGTGAATTATAAGACAAATGATACAAGTCTGAAAAATCCAGAAAGCATTGCGAAAATGTTTAATGATGTATTCCGACTTGGATACAAGGCAGAAGAATATTTCTATGTTTTGTGTTTAAATGCAGCACTTCGACCGATCGGTGTTTTTGAAATATCTCATGGTGGAGGGAGCTCTACTTTAATAAATATAAGGGAAATCATGCAAAGAATACTTTTATCTGGTGCCATTGGATTTGTCGCAGTTCATAACCATCCGAGCGGATGTTTGTCAGTTTCACAAGATGATATTAATACAACAAGGAGACTGATAGAAGCAAGTAATTTAATTGGTATTAGATTTTTAGATCATATTATTATCGGACGTACCGAACATTGTTCGATAAAAGAAGAAGGATATTTACAATTATTTGATTAAGGAGGAAAAGAAAATGATCGAAACAACTATAGGTGCTATTCTTTCAGCTTATGAAGAGTCACGGAATTGTTAATTTAAGGACTTGCTCAAAAGCAAGTCTTTTTTGGTTACATAAAACATATATTGAAGGGAAGATATAATTATGAAGAAGAAAATTATCACATTAGTATTAACAATGGCTATGAGTATTTCAACTGTAAGCTATGGAGCCGAAATGGAAACTGACTTAGAATTTTATAGAGAACTTGCAAATGAAATTGATGTAATTGAAGTTATTGACAGTTTTAATCTGAGCCTGGATAATTTAGAAAACAGAAACGGGAAAATCATTATTGAACAATGCATTGGGATTGTTGAAAATGAAAACGGAGATGGAAGAATTTTAAATTGTGCTGATCCAGATTATTCCTATATTTCATATAGAAGTGTAGAAGATATTCAAAAGGGAGACATAATTCTAACCTATTGTATTTATAATCCGGATACAAATTTCGTAGATGATGTCATGGCAAGATTTGATTATGTAATAGACAGAGAATAGAAAAGGAAAACAATCATGAAGAAATTTGAGTTATTTATGGGATGCCTTGGAAATGGAATTACCGTATGCAATAAGTCAGTTGTGGAGAACGGAGATTATAAGATAATAGCTCATATAAGAGAAACCGGGAAAATAAAATGGTATGTGAATCCAGGTTCTTATGTTCCGGGAAATGATCTTTTGAAAATTGAACATACAGCAAATGTTCAGTCGGAAAAATGGGAAAGATGGATTTCCTCAATGCCATTGATGAAACAATATGAATTTTTACTAGACCATATTCCATTTCATGATTTTATGGAAATCACGAAAGCGAAAGATTTACCTTTATGGGAGGGAATTCAAATGGCAAAGAAAGCTTATTATAATGCAAGTTAGGCAGAAAGATAAAAGAAATACAAAGGAAAAGCCGCCTGAAATCACAAGGGCGGCTTACGGCGTAAATTAGATATAAGGAAAACAATGCTAACAGACCGCCGTATATCTGTGTAAATATACTATCATAGTTAGAATAAAATGTTAAGGAGAATATTAATGGAAAATAGTAAATGGAAAACAGTACAAGAAGCTAATGATGATAATGAAAATCCTACGATATGGAGTAAAGAGATTAACCATCCTAAATATGGCAAATTTGTATGGATAGTTTTAGATTGTAATAAATGTTTCAATGTTGAAGTTGATTGTGATAATGAATTTAGAATATTAGTTCAATGCAAATCATTAGCAAGTGCTAAAAGGTGGGTAAGTATGCATTTAACATAAAGGAAAAAATCTGAATATGAAAAAATATTTTATTGGAAATGTATCAAATAATGCGAAGGCAATTAGAGCAAATAAGAAAAAATGAGGAATAGAACTATGAGAAAAATAAGGGAATTCAAAAATATTGATGAATTTGAAAAATGGAAAGAAAATATAGATACAGATTTAGAGATTCCGGTAGTAATAGATGACGGTTGGAAAATTATGATGAATTTATTTACAAATTGTAAGAGCTGGGAGACAGCGTTACGGCGATTTGAAAAAGCATTTGTAAATGTAAATAAGGAATTTTCGGGATGGATTAAAAAGATTAAGAAAAGTTGCAAAAATGGAAAATTTAAAGATGGTAATGATTATAAATTTGTATGGGATAAAGAGAAGCAAAGGGAAATAGAAAAAGCAGGGATTTATGCATTTGATGTTGAAGAATTTGATGATGGATTGTGGTATATCCATCTGAGTATTTCAGGCTGCTATGCCGGGAGGAAATGAAAGATTTGAAAACTTTGATGAGCATAAAGAGTTAAAAGAAAATAAAAATATAGATAGTACAGCGGCTTTAGATATGCAAATTATCCGGCTGTCTTTTATCAAAAAATGGAGGTAAAACATGGATGAAAAGAAACTTGATCGTCTTTATGATCTTTTAGATCGGATTGAAGCGGAGGACGATGCAGATACGGCGGCCGCCTTAAGAGAAGCTATTTTAAAAATTGAATATTTTGTAAAATACGAAAATCAAGACGATCTGTAGGAACTGTTCAATCTTCACCGATGAGAATAGTAAGAGAAAGGAAATTTAAGTAATGACAAAATTAGAATTGATTGAAAAAATGAGAAAAGACGGATACCCATATAAAATCAAAGGAAATGGAGGTTATACCGCTGTATTATATGATATTCAGCCGCTTTCCGAACATGATTACATGGCTATTTATCGTTATCCAGGTGGCGTTTGCTGTCATGGGCTGGAAGATATTAAGAATTTTGAAATAATTGAAAAATAGAAAGGAAGAGAAAATGAAGCTAAATAAAGAAGAATTTCTTAAGACAGAACTTGGAAGTAGCATGATTGAATGTGTCACTGCATGAGATAAATGGCTAAAAGAAAAAGACGAGAAAGCAGCTTTCTGGTGTCAGGCACAGTGGGAAGTCTATCAGATGATATTACGGCAGTTATATAATGTTGAATACTATTTTAGCCGGACAGATGAATATTTCGGGATTTGTACAGAAGATGAAAGCGATTGGTTATTTAAAAAGGAAAGGGAAAAGTAAATGAACAAGATTGTCGAGTTCTTACGAGAAAACAATATTGAATTTAAAGAAGTGAAATATGGGGACAACTATTTTGGAGATGATTTCCAGGTTCCCGGATTGTTGGTTAGTTTTGATATTTATACGGATCCAGAAGCCAGTACAAAGATGAAAGCGTTTGAATGCTTTATGAAGCGAAAGAAGAGCTATGCTTTTGCATACTGGAGATGGGGGTGCGGACGGGCTTACAGAATTATGACGGTGTTCGATGATTACCGTTATATAGAGCACGAAGCGAAAAAGAAATTGGCAGTGGATACATTTTGGAAGGCAGAACATAAACGCCGAATGAAACAGGCTGCATTGGGTTGACAGTGATATACTTTTAAGTTATAATCTTCTCAAGAGGAGAATACAATGTTTAATATTATATTTTACAAAGATAAAAGAGGGAACGAACTTGTAAAAGAATATATTCAATCACTATTTGTTAAAGATAATAAAGATAATATTATAAAACGTGGAAAAATACGAGATTATCTTGAAACCTTGCAAGAATATGGGACTAGAGCAGGTGAACCTTATGTAAAACATCTTGACGGAGAGATATGGGAGTTAAAGCCATTACGTGATAGAATATTATTCTTTGCATATATTAATAATACAATAGTTCTTTTGTCTCATTTTAAAAAGAAAACGCAAAAAACGCCAAAAAGAGAAATAGAAAAAGCGAAAAAGTATATGAAAGATTTTATAGAAAGGATGGAAGAATATGAGCGAAAAGATAGTTAGTCCGGTAGGATCAACTTGGAATGAATTGGAAAAAGAATTATATAGTCCAGAAGAAAGAGCAGCTAGTAATTTACGAGTTGCAATTATTAGTGAAATTATAGAGGCAAGAGAGAATGAAGGGATTACTCAAAAACAACTTGAAGCAATGAGCGGAGTAAAACAGCCTATTATTTCCAGAATGGAAAAAGGAACTACAGATCCACAACTTTCTACTGTATTAAAAATTCTTGGGTCATTAGGTAAAACATTACAAATTGTTCCGCTTAGTACAAAATAACTAAGAAGTATTAACATTTACATTTATATAAAACAGAAACTTGAAATTCTCTTTCAGATAGAGTATACTTTCTATATTATATAAAGAAGGGAGAGAAGAGAAATTACTTTACAAGAAAAAATAGAACTTGCTAGAACTTATGCCAATGTAACAAAAACGGAAATTGGGAAAAGACTTGGAACAAGCCAATCAGGATTTAAACAAAGACTTGATAATGGGAAATTTACACAAGAAGAATTAGAAATTATAGCTCATGTTTTAGGAGCAGAATGGAAAAGTGGATTTTATTTTCCAGATGGAACTAAATTTGATTAAAGCATTGTACAAATGTACAGTGCTTTTTTGTATACAAAAATATTATAAAAAACTAACATATATTAGAAAAACATGTTGACAAGTCATAGGAACGGAGATATTATAAAAACACAAATGTTAGTAAATCATAATGTATATTATGATAAAATAATTGTTTTAGACATTGATAACTTAATAATCCGTCCCTGATGATATAGCTGCCAAGCAACCTACCACCAAAAGGGGTAGAGGGATTAACGACAAGGGAAACACCGGATAAAGCCTAATGTGCCAATGATCTGTCACAAGTCAGATAGGAAGAAAACAGAGTGGGCAACGGAGAATAAAATAAAAAATAAAAACCTTATGGAGGATAAATATGGATAAGAAATATGAATTTACAGGAGAAACAAAACAGGTTGAACTTTTGTTCAGAACAGTAACTTTACATAGAATTAGGGCGGTTGCTGAATTTGGAATTATTAAAATTGGTGATCTTGGTGGTTGGATTGAAAAGGAAGAAAATCTTTCTCATGAAGGAGTGGCTTGGG
>NFZD01007762.1_pt1 | contig 10817 bp, 11 predicted proteins | sample 1095381 | NCBI WGS metagenome assembly NFZD01 (sample SAMN03609891, study PRJNA323583) | gut metagenome | isolation source: feces | host: Rattus norvegicus | place: Denmark: Riget | collected 2013 | reverse complement strand
TTTTTTTGTACTTCCTCTTGAGTACATTTATATTATATACTAAAATCTAACCCTTGTCAATGCCGGACTTGGGACGTATCACGTCCCAACTCCGAATTTTGGTATATTCTTCTCCCACACCAAACCAAAATTTCCAATTCATAAAAAAATTCTACAAAACGCGAAGTGATAAAATACCACTTCGCGCGATTAAAATTAAACACTCATAAATACGGCACTAACACAATACACGAACACAACAATTCCTATAAACATAAGACAATTAACAACTTCCATTTTTCTTCTCCTTTCTCAAATCTAACTATGGGAGCGGGCAATTATTTTTTAGAATTATTTTCTTCTTTATGAAACAAACATAAAAATTTATACAAAATTTTCGCAAGTCGTAGCTTCATTCTTTTTTCGAATTTTATCAGCTTTCCTTCATAGCAAAATCCCGTAATAATCAATACTACCATAAGTATATCAAATACTGTCTGTATGGCAAACTTTGTTTCTAAACTCATATTATTTCCTCTCCTTTACTTTCTACATTTATTATACATTATTTTCCCTAAAAAGTCAAATATAATTTTGGGACGTATGACGTCCCAACAGTTTTCGTTTCGTTCAAAACGCACAGTTTTCCAAAAAAGAAACCTCAGTCTAAGCTGAGGCTTACTTTTATCGCAGCTTGTATTTTTTCCTGCAATTCGACATCGTCAATTTTTCCATAAAATTTTCCGATTCTCGACTTATCAATAACCCTTATCTGCTCCATCAATATGCAGGTGTCGCGCCTGTGTAGCTTGAGCGGAATATGTGTAGGCAATGGGCGTTTTGTAGCTGTAGTAAATGGAGCTATTATAGTCGTAGGTGAATATTTATTACCCATATTATTCTGGAGAATTATACACGGACGGATGCCGCCCTGTTCGCTGCCGAGGTTTGTTCCTAAATCACAATAAAAGATATCGTATTTCTGCATTAATATGTACCGCCTTTCTTTTTGTTGAGTCTATTATACCACAGAGCGGGCGCGATTGCAAGCACAAAGGTGGGACGTCTTACGTCCCAACTCTATGGTGCGATATAGGCATATACAAGGTGATGATATGTCACTTCGTGGGCATAGAAATAGGGCGGTTATTCACCGCCCCGTTATCAATCTTCCCATTCTACCTCGCCGCCGTATGCTTCAAGAATGGTTAGTATGCTCTCCGTTACATCGGTCATTTTAAGATACCATTCGAGAGCGTTTTCATAGTTATCCAGCGCATTATCGGAAAGAGTCTGCTCATAAATATCTCGGCATATTTTTAAACTCTCAAATGCTTTAGCCTTGCGTTTCGTCTGTGCGTTATATTCATCGATTATTTTATTGATTGCTTCAATAGAAGCACCGTCTTTTACTGCTACAAATCCCGTCATTTCAATTACTCCATTCTATAGTTAGTCTTGTATATCGTCCGAGCGGGCGGGGCTTTAAGCCCCGCACATCTCCTTGAACTCTTTTAAACTCATTCCGTTTTCTTCGAGAATATCATATATCTTGTCGAGCTTTTTAAGGCTGTTATTCTGAATTGATATTCTATCATAGAAGAACGGCTCACCCGCTTTTTTTCGCGCCGTCATAGGTGTGCTCATTTTCAAGCGTATACAACCCGCATTTTCAAGCTCATCGATGAAAAGCTGAGCCGGAATAACATACGCTTGCAATTCAACAGGCGCGCGGTCATCGAAGTCGGGCGCATATACAATATAATCATTGTCGCAGATTGAATAAACCATTTCGCCGTTTTCGTCAAGTCGAGCTATCTCGAACGCATTGCATTTTATCTCAATTTTCACGCGCTCGCCGTTTATGCGTTTTGTCGTATCTGTTGCAAATTTTTTCGCCGCGATACCTTTGAATTTGTAATTACCGAGATACAGCTTTACAAGAGCTTCAAACGCTTTACCACCGCGCCCGCTATCAATGCCCATTTTCGGCTTACAATGGTAATTAATAGATTGAGTTTTTTCGAGATAAGAATTTACCTCTGCAATTTTCTTTTCACGAATTGTCATTTTAGAACAACCTTTCGATATGTAATTTGTATTCCCCGTCGGGAACATCTATATAATACCACGGCAGCAGCGAAAAGTAAACACCCAAAAAGAAAAATAACAAAAAAAGTTTAAATTTTTTTTAATTCTATTTTAATATGCTTTTATAGCAATTATCTTTATAATGCTGCATAGGAAAAATACCTGCATCACTTTTATTTTTCTTTTATCGCAAATACCCCCGTGGTTTTTGGTAACTTTTTATTTTCTAAAACCGAAAAAAGGGCGGGCTGGCTACAAAATACTACGAACTTCAAAAATTTAATATTCTTTTTTAGAAAAATTTTCCGTCATCCAAAATTTGATTTTCCCCAAAATTCTCGGTATAATATAAATGTAAGCAGTACATAGGCCCTCTGTTAAGGTATTCTACCTAAGCCTTCTCCGCCTATGTTCCCACCTATATAAAAACCTACTAAGGAGGATTATTCCTTTGAAAAACCGCCTACAACTAAACTGGGAACTCCCTACCGCAAAAGAACGAATTGAGTTCCTGTCTCGATATATGGAAGGTCTTCCCTTCGAACCATCGCCCGCAGAACTCGAGACTTGCGCCGCGTATGTACTTTGGGGATTTGATGAGGACGGCAAAAATGGCGAACAAAAAGGTCAATACGACCTCGGCCGCAAACGTAAGTCATGGACACAAAAAGAACCCACTTCCCTCGATGAGCTTGTAAGTACAACCGGTGAGTCCGAAATTCTTCCCAAGTCCTATGTTCCAACCAAGGTCACACGCGAGGTTTTCTCTCGAGAAAAAACTCGACGAGAGGCCCCGCCCGACCTACTTGTTCTCTTCGAAGCCCTCTGGTCCGAAATTGATATTTTGGACCTCGCGCTTTGTGAGTATGAACGAAGATTAGGAAAACGAAAAACTCCGCCCCGCGCAGAACTTTTAGCGAGATTGAAACCTGCCGAAATCGAAACCGCCCACCAAAAATCCCTCCTACTCACAAGCTTCTCCTACCTAAAGGAGCGCCACCATCTTATTGAATTGCGCCGCCAGCAGTATACGCTTCGCGACTCATTTTCAATCCCAACTCCGCGCGCACTACTCCATACGCCTGCGGAAGACGAAGATTCTCTTGTAAGTACGGAACTTGGAATCGCGCCCGTCAGCTTTGTGCCGCGGTTCTTCGCTCCGTTCGGCGAATTGGCGCCGAAAAATTTTGAGGAGAAGGACCTGCGCGCGCTCACCAAAGTTCTTTGGAAGAGAACCGACCCCGACACTACTTTTGACTTCCGAAAAGAACAAAACCTTTTGGAATTTTTAGAATTGCGCGAGGACTTCCGCAATACACCCCTTCAACAAGTTTTTACCTATTATGCGCGCGAGGCAAATCTAAGCGAGTCCCAAAACAATCTTCTTCGTATGAAGTTGCGCGGGGTACCAAATATCCAAATCGCCAAAACCCTAAACGAAACCTATGGTAGCCACTATACCGACAACTACATTTCAACCATCTATCGACAAAAAATTATTCCCCAAATCGCAGAAGCCGCGCGCATTCACCGAGAGCTTTTGGAGAATTTATTCTTTCCGGAGAACTGGAAAGTTTGTATTGGATGCGGGCGAGTTTTACTTCGTAGTAAGGACTTTTTTGTGCGCAAAAGCCGCTCCAGCGACGGATTTACGGGGCGCTGTAAGGTTTGTGATAGAGAAGAGCGTGCAAGAAAATCCAAAGAGAAAAAGGAGAAAACCCAAAATGGACAAGAAGAAAAAAAGAAAGAACAGTAATCGTAAGCTTGAGGCTCGCCAATTCTCCTATTTTGTGAGCTTGCTTGCGGCATTGCCTGTGGACGAGTTTGTTGGAGTCGCGCGCGTCCTCAAGGTTCATCTTTTAGAGGAGAACAAAGGTAGAACCGAGGGCGAGACCGAGGATAAAACCGAATCTCTTTCTCGCGATTTCGCCGAAATCTTCGAGGAAATGCTCGACGAGTTTTTACGATTGACGCTCGTCCAACGTCATAATCTAATTTGGATTATGGAGGCCGCGCTATCCGAAGAAGGAAACGAACTTCACGCAGATAGCAAATATAAACATTTGCCTACGAGTTTACTTACAAGGCGCGCGACCATCGAATCAGACGAAAACGCGGAGGTAATCGAAGATGCAACCACTTCTACGAGTACGGACTAAGACGTTTTCCGAAAAAATTTGCCCACGATGCGGCAACCACCTTGGACCAGAAGATTTCGCGCCCACAAAGTCGTGGTTCTATGCAGATGGGGTACTTCCGATTTGCGACGAGTGTTGCGCGCAATACTTAGAGGAAAAGGAGTTCGCTTGGGATGTTGTCGATAAGTTTTGCCAATGGGCCGACATCCCCTTCGTCCCAAGAGAGTTCGAACGTCTTCACGAAGCCAACGGCCGCAAAGTATTCCATACCTACGCGGCGGTCTTCCTTTCCGAAGAATATGCGAGTTTTGGATGGGAGGACTATAACGAAGAATTTCGCAAACTCCGTAGCAAAGGGCTTCTTGAGTTTGAGATACCCTTGGTTGGAGAAGAAAAACTTCGTAAGCTTCGAGAGAAATGGGGTAGCAACTATGATACAGATGGGCTTCTTTACTTGGAAAATTTGTATAATGGATTGCTTAGTACGCAGAATATAAATGGCGCGCTCCAATCGGACCAAGCTTTGAAGATTTGCAAAATTTCTTGCGAGCTTGACCGTAGAATACGAGACGGCGAAGATTTCGATAAGCTTTTGAAGAGTTATGATACTCTTGTTAAAGCGGCAGAATTTACGCCCAAAAATACGAAGAATATTAATGATTTTGACTCAGTTGGGGAGCTATTCTCGTGGCTTGAGAAAAGAGGTTGGAAGAACAAATATTTTGATAATGTGTCAAAAGACGTCGTTGATGAAACGATGAAAAATATTCAGGCTTTCAACCAGAAATTGTATACAAATGAGACTGGAATTGGCGACGAGATTACTCGCCGAATCGAGGCCCTCCAAAATGCGAAGAAAGCCGAGGATCGTTATGATACGGGTGGCGAGTATGCGTTAGAGGATTACGAGCTTGATGGATACGACAAGTTGCTGAATGCGGATGAGGAAGAATTTGAGTCTGACCTTGGAGCGCGTAACCATGAAATTATTGAGTAAGAATCTCCAAGGCTTTGATGATGTGCAAGTTGGTAAACGAGAAGACATACCGATTGAAAAGGGAGCAGTGCTTGGGGAAGAGTTTTTTGAGAAGAATCAAGATTTAGTAGAGAAGTATTGTAATTTTTTTACTGCTTATCCAGACCTATTTTTGGATTTAATTAAACCCGTTGATTCTTCTTTCTCTTTCTTCTTTTACCAGAGAATTGTATTGCGCGCGCTCATGAGATATAAGATCGTATATATCAGCGCCTGTCGCGCCTTCTCCAAGTCCTTCCTCACAATTCTCGCACTCTTCCTCCAATGCGTGTTTATGCCGGGCACCAAACGATTTATCTGCGCGCCTTATAAGAATCAGGGTGCGCAAATTGCAAAGGAAAAACTAACCGAAATCTTCCGACTTTTTCCCCTGCTGCGGCGAGAGGTTATAGGAGGATCTGTTGCAGAGGTCCCCGGCAATTATGGTAAGGATTATGTAACACTGCGGTTTAGAAATGGTTCAGAGTTTACGGTGGTTGGCGCTGCTGATAGCACTCGTGGCGGCAGACGTCATGGAGGTCTGCTGGATGAGTTGAGAGACCATGATGAGAAGGATATAACAGAAATAGTCCTACCATTAATGAACGTGTCACGTCGTCTTCCCGACAACACCGTGAATCCAAAAGAGCCGAATCAGCAGCAGGCGATCATGACATCTGCTGGAGCAAGAACTTCCTATGCATACGACAAACTTATCGACTGTTTTGAAACAGCAATCATAGAACCTGATCGAGCCTTTGTCATGGGATGTGACTATCGTGTTCCTATGATGCACGGACTGATCGATCGAAGTTATATCAATGGACTAAAGATGTCACCTTCATATAATGAAGAGTCCTTTGCGCGCGAGTATATGTCCTCGTGGGGCGGCGGAGATAGCGAGTCTTGGTTTAACTTCGACAAAATTTCAAAATATCGAAAATTAAAAAATCCCGAATTGCACGCTTCGAGTAGACTTACAAAGAATCAATTCTACTTAATTTCAGTGGATAAAATAATGTCCCTTTGCTAAGCGATTAGCAAATGCAAAATTTTCTTAAAAGCGGGGAACGCTTAAAGACTGATATACTAAAATAGCATTGCCTCGATGCTATCATGTTACGAAAGTAGAAACAAATATCAGTATGGTATATGGCGCAAGCCTAAGTATTAAAAAGAGCCAATCCGCACCAATTGGAGGTAATTATGAAAATAGTATCACAAGACGAGATTTGTCAAAGAATTAAAGACAAGTTTCCAAATCAACCTTTTGAAATAGTTGAATATACAAGAGTTAGTAAACCATTTTCAATAAAATGTTTGAAATGCGGAAAGATAACTCAATATTCAAGTTTTAATAACTATATTAATTCTTCTCGAAAGGGTATTTGCTTTTGTTATAATACTGACAACAAACAAGCAAAACATTTTAGTAATTTAGAAAAAATTAAAAGTTATATTTCAAACAGCCCTGATATGGAACTTGTTGATTTCTGGTACAGATCAGAAACAAAGAAGTACATGGTAAGAGTCAAATGTTTAAAATGCCAGCAAATTTATAGTAAGCCATGGAGTAAATTTCTTAAAAATCCTAACTGTCCTTTTTGTGTCGGTAGAGAGCTTTTAAACACTCAAGCGGTAAAAGCTTTACTTCCTACAGAATATGAACTATTAAGTGAATATTCTTCAAGAGATGAAAAAGTTCTTGTTAGACATAAATGCGGCTTTATATGGAAGACGAAAGTAAAAAAACTTTATGATAACTTTGGATGCCCGCATTGTAACAAGAAACGCAGCAAAGGCGAACAAAAAATCACAAATTGGCTTATGAGTAATGAAAAGAGTTTTGAAATTGAATACTCTTTTAGTTGGCAATCTAACAAAAAAAGAAGATATGACTTTTATCTCCTAGATTATAATTTAATTATTGAGTACAATGGCGAACAGCATTATTTAGAAAATAAATATTTCAAAGTGCCTCTCAAAGAACAGCAAAAAATCGACGCAGAAAAAGAGAAAGAAGCTATTGCACACGGTTATAATTATTTAATAATTGGTTATTTTGACTTTGACAATATTGATACTATATTAAACAATTGGTTCAACGACTATCTCGCAAGAGAGTAGGCTCAAGTGAGTCGAAATAGAAAATATCCCTCGAGGATAAAGATATAGTCTTATCTATATGGAAACATATAGCAGTTTCTTAGAAAACGCATACGAATTAACGACTCGTATGGAAAGTAATGGTTGGCAGGCTCAACGACCAAACTGTAGCCTGTATCTTCAAAGTAAGTGTTCTTGATGGTAAGTATTTCGCAAGTTTGGTTAATATTGAGGTGCTTGGCCGCACCCCTGAAACTAAACCCTTCTCTCGTCAAGCAGCCGACATTAAGCGGTTGATCAATTTGTATGAACCGCGCGAGGTTGTGCTCGATACAAATGGCCTCGGAGTTGGACTTGGCGATGAAATGATTCGTGCGCAGTTCGGTGAAGACGGAACCTATTATCCGCCTTATGGGTTCATAAATGATCCCAACTACCGAAAAGTACAGCCTCATGATGCACGCTGCATCCTATATGGAATCAAGGCATCCGCTTCTCTCAACTCTCAAATCCATAGTAACTGCTATGCCAAACTAAACGGCGGCAGAGTACGTTTTCTTATTAAAGAACAAGATGCGAAACTATCTTTACTCGCCACTAAGATTGGCCGCAAGATGTCAGTGGAGCAAAGAGTTAAGAGATTAATGCCGCACGAGATGACAACAAACCTTTTCCAAGAAATGGCTAACCTTCGTTTAAAACGAACTGGCGCGGGCACTGATATCGTACTGGAACGTATTAATGAAAGGTATCCCAAGGATAAATATTCTGCCTTTGCTTATGGACTCTGGCGCATTAAAGAATATGAGGAAGAAACCTTTAAAAAGCAGAAAAGGCGCGGAGCATCTCGTCAATTAATTTTTTTTACAGGAGGTAATTAACCTATGACAAGTTCTAACGACGACAATCGAATACTGTCCAAAGAACCAGATTTTGCAACCTCCTTTGCGAAAGTTACAGACTCTCTTATTGCAACTAATGACCGGGCGTGGAACAGCACTTATTTCCGTAGTTACACTACCTCGACAAGAGATTATAAGCCCGAAGAAATCAAGCGCATTGTAGAGTCTGGCTCGTTGGAAGAGCAACAGAAGCTTTCTCGTAACTATTTTCTCAAAGACGGTATCTATAAAAAGCTTATTATGTACTACGCGACGCTTTTGGATTATGCGGGTTTATTATTACCTAATCCAAGTTTCGGTCAGAATCTCTCCACTTCTCACCTGCAGAAGCGTTATCAGCGTGCAATGGACTTTATAGATTCCGTTCCTTTGAGGAGTATATTTACAGTATTCTCTCAACGAGCACTTGTTGATGGATGTTATTATGGTGTTATTCAAGAGTTGGATAAGAACATTTTATCGATTATTGATTTACCGCCTTCTTATTGCGCGACTAACTTCCGTGATGAATACGGCAATGACGTAGTTGAATTTAATGTTGCTTATTTTGACACCATACACGCAGACTCGAAAAGAAAAGAAGCTCTTAACTCTTATCCAAAATTTATTGTAACGGCTTACAAGAAATATAAGAAAGGTAAAGGACCTCAGTGGATTCTGATACCTTCAGATGTAGGGGTATGCTTCCCCGCACTTGATGGTCGTCCGATGTTCCTTAGTGCAATCAGTGCTTGCGTCGAGTATGATGATGCAATAGACGTAGAACAAGCGCGTGCATTAGAGAACATTCGAAAGATTTTAGTTCAGAAAATACCCCATCTTAATGATGGCACTCTTCTTTTCGAACCAGATGAAGTCCAAGTTATGCACGAAGGTGCAGTTGGAATGATGAGAGGAAATCGTAATATCAGCGTATTAACAACCTACGGCGACATTGATGCGGTAGCATCATCCAGTTCAGCAGATACAATTAATAACACATTGGATAGAATGTACAAAAACATCTACAATAACGCGGGCGTTAGCTCAGAACTTTTTTGCTCGACTGGTAGCGCAACACTTGCGGCGTCAATTAAAATGGATATTTCTATTATGATGACGTTTGCTACACGATATGCTTTCCTTATAACTCAGCTGGTCAACCAACTTTTTGGAAATAACAACATTAACTTTAAATATGTGATATATCCTGTCTGCGAACAGAATCGCAAAGAATATGTGGATATGTGCTTTAAGCTTGCGCAAAGCGGCTACAGTTTACTGATGCCTGCGATTGTCATGGGCTTCTCTCAGCGAGATATCATTAATGTAAAGACGTTGGAGAATGATGTGCTTGGACTAACGGAAATACTAATTCCGCCCAGTTCTTCATACACACAATCCGCGGCCAGCTCTAAACCGGGTGCGAACCCAGTAGGAGCACCTCGTAAGACGGATGATGAGAAAGCACCGCAGACTTTGAAGAATGATGAATCAGCGAATAATACGGGGGAAAATAGATGAGTGAGAAACTAAATCAATTTTCCGTAGAAGTGTATGGAAATTTAGAACCTTATAACGAGGTTATTTCAAAGGCTCGCGTTCGCATTTTTTATCTCGGAGAAAATCGTAATGCCGCATATATAAGTCGAGAGTTCGCAGAAAAACTTGTGATGACTTTGCCTTATACTCCTGTTAAGGGCATTTTTGATGAGATTAATGATGATTATTCTGATCATGGCGAGCGTCGAAGCGAAGGTAGGATATATGGTATTGTTCCCGAAAATCCGAATTTTTCCTGGGAACAGCATGAAGATGAAGATGGTGTGACTCGGACTTACGCTTGCGCGGATGTCTTAATTTTCACCGCTCTTTATGCCGAAGCAAACTTAATTCTCGACAAAGGAGAGTCAATGGAACTCTACGGACCTTCGATTAAGGGTGTGTGGAAGATGATTGGTGGTAAGAGACTCTTTGAGTATACCGAAGGTTGTTTCTTGGGCTTGCAGGTACTTGGCGATGAGGTTGAGCCTTGCTTTGAGGGCGCCGCTTTCTTTAGCCTTGATGACCTGCGCGGAACCATCAAAAAAGTGGAACAGTATCTTATACAATTTGAGAAGAAATTGGAGGATAAGCAAATGACAGTTAATTTTAAGCTTTCCGATGAACGCAAGGCAAATCAGCTTTGGTCTCTTCTTAATCCTAACTGCACCGAAGAGGGCGGTTATGTAATTAATTATGAGATTTATGAAGTTTATGATAATTATGCTGTATGCTGGAATTATGATGAGCAGATTTTCGAGAGAGTTTATTATACCAAGAATGATGATAATGATTCTGTTGAAATAGGCTCTAAAGAGCAGTGTTTCATTGTAGATGTAACCAGTGCGGAAAGAGAAAGTCTTCGACTTGTTCAGGCTTTGAATGATAATACTTTTGAGAATCTTGATAAGAGACTTGAGAGAGAGCAAGAGCTTGATGGTCAGGTTGGAGAACTTAATACAAAAATTGAGACTTTGGAGCAGAAAACAGAAGAGTTTGAATCCCAGATCTCCACTTATAATACAGAGAAGGAGACGTTTACTCAGCAGATTGAGACGCTTGAGA
>NFZD01000056.1_pt1 | contig 10847 bp, 9 predicted proteins | sample 1095381 | NCBI WGS metagenome assembly NFZD01 (sample SAMN03609891, study PRJNA323583) | gut metagenome | isolation source: feces | host: Rattus norvegicus | place: Denmark: Riget | collected 2013 | reverse complement strand
GTTTCTGATAGACAGACTATAAGTTCTAGACAACCTGAAAAAGCAACACTTGATGACTTCTTTTCACATGAGAAAAGACTTAATAAACGTATGTAAAAAATACCCATTTGAAACTCAACTAGGTTTCAAATGGGTTTTCTTTTTTTATCAAACTCCACAAGAAATTAATGAAAAATATCTTAATCTGGGGGTAGAAAATTGCTATGTCAACGGAAGCGCTCGCTTTAAAAAAAGAGTTAGAAATGGTAATGGATGAACAGATTCCTGATTATGTATCTGAAAAAATTATTGAATTGATTCCTTCTAAGTATAAAAATGCTGAAGATCCTTGTGTGTTTATTTCCCAAGTTTCTACATTTGGAGAATATAGATCTTTATTACTTTTATATGATAAGAATTATCAATCAAGATTACATAATTATGGTATTCAAGAAAAACTATTATTTTCTTATAGGGATATTGAACCAGGTTGTATTAAAGATTATAGATTAAGAACTCTTAGAGGAACGTTTAAAACAGAGAATGATTGTTTTCAAGCATCTGGATTAGAAGCTGATCAATCCAATATTATACTTATACAAGTAGAAGAGTGGGACAGCAATCTATATGATGGTAAGAAAACAACATTTGATATTATAGTCTATAATCAAAATAATTTATTTGAACAAGCTAGAAAAATTCAAGCTTCGACAGTAATTAAAAATCTTAAAGAAGAATTACAGAAAGTGGGTGACTTAGAAGATGGTAAATAATAAGATCAAATCTATTAAAGATACATTTTTATATCAGTCAATGGATAAAGGTGGATATGTTACCAAATTAATCACTTCAGTTATTTCTAAAGGAAAGGTTCTCCCTTATGAAGAATTGCTTTTTGAAGTAACCACTATTAATAAATATTATAAGTTTACATTAAAGAAATCTGTAATGGATGCTTATAAAGAAGGACTTTTAAAACCTATTGTTTTACCTAAAGGTCTAGTTGAAAAGGTTCCTACATCTATCCCTTTTATTTTAGCTCCTATTAATGGTAAAATTGGTGCTTATGTGTTTATTGATAATTATAAGTCATATAATGAAAAAGATGATTTATATAGCATAGATCCAAAGAAATTTTATTGTTTAATGGAATCTGCGTATATTGCAATTATTACTCAAAAGAATTTCCAAATTATTGCTAGAAATAGCACTATTTTGACAGATGCTGCATCTATTTATGCTCATATGTTTATTCGTGTTTTGAATAAGAAATATGCATTAAATGTAGATAAACGTGCGTATACAAAAGTTTTATATTTAGCTGCAAAATTCTTTATGGTTAATCAATTAAATGCAGACCCTGCATCTGATACTGTAAATAACTATGCATTAAAAGTAGCTGAAGCTGAATCTCCTTTTATCGTTCATGAGTTAGATGCTAAATTTACTTTAGACGATTATAAAGACATCTCATCTTTCATTTCAGCTATTCAGAAGAATGCATATTTAATTAGTCAAAGTTTATCAGAATTAGTAATTAGAGATTATATTACTGATTTTGTATCAATGTATCATTCTTCAGCTATTTTCGGATTAGAACAATTTGCTTACTTTATGTTTGTAGTTGATAGTGTTGTTTTAGGTGCTTACCTCAATAATCAAGCTATTCTTGAAGATATTGTAGGCAAATCTGGTGCAAAAATTTATTCATTTATTTCAACTTATAGATACTAATCGGAGGTGTGAAATAAATCATGCCGATTATTACTAAAGAACAAGTCAAAAAATGTATATCTTTGGGTACATTGAACCCAAAGATTCTAAAAGACTTCTTTTATTCAATTAAATTAAAATCTTATGATTACGACTATTTGATTCAAAAGCAATTGGTTGATTTACAATCAGAAGAATATAATTTTTTTGAATGTTTTAAACAAAGTGCAGTTATCAAAGATTCTGTTCGTGATGGATACTTAGATAAAGTAGCTGTAGTTCAGATTGATAAAGATATTGTACATTATTCAAAACATAAAATTTATAAAAATTCATCATTATACAATAAACCTCAAACTATTGCAAATATGATGAAGCAAAGGCATATTTTTAAATTTGGTGTATTGTGTTTTATTAATAATAAACTTGATTTAAATTTTAGAATTCAAGCAAGAGAAGATAAAACATTTTTATTATTTCCAGTTAAAGATTATGCATTAAAAGTGAAACCTACTGATAAAATTGATGTGGTATTTTTACCCCAATCAGTTATATATACATCTAGAGGATTATCTGAGCAAGATAGACCAGCTCCAAATGCTTTACATGATTTTGCTTTTCCTGATTTAAATAGGAAAGTATTAAATGAAGCTAAAGGATTTATAGCATTTATCACACCGAAAGATAATTCAGAGCCTTTATTCCAGACAAATGTAAAATATGATACTGCTACTCATAGATTCATATTTGAAAATACTTTACCTGTAAATATTTCCAATTTTACAATTACTATTGTAGGTTTAGAGGATTATTCAGAAACCATTGAAGTTGATCCCAATACTGAGTATTTGCGAATTAGTAGAAAAGAAATGCCTATTCCTAAAGATAATTTATTAATTATGATTAGAGATGCAAATGGATATTCTTATCATGTAAATACTGGTGAAGTAGAGATTAAAGAATATTATCCAAATATTTATAAAGTAATTAATCCAAATAAATATACTTGTAAGATTATTGTATTATACGCTAATCATCCTCAAAATGATGAGATTGTATATGATGATGAAATCAAGTATTATTTATCAAAGATTAATCTTTTAGAAAGATATCAAAAAGGTACAGTCCCAGATGTATTGGAAGAATATAAACCAATTACATGGGATTATTTAATTTCTGATTATGAAGTTAAATCTGGTGTAATTACTCCTTCAGGAAACCCTTGGTTCCCGTTCTTATATAAGATGAATAAAATCTCATCGATTTATAAACTTTGGTGTGAATTTTTCCAAACTTATTTAAGAAAAACTTACGGTTTCTTAGATGGATGGACACTTGATATTAATACTATTGATTTAGAAGCTAGGGCAAGAATGGAAACTCTTCCCGAATTACCTTTATCTACTGGTAACTATAAAGTATTTAATACTAAGCAGTATTTATTTACATATAGAAATGATTTGGGTGTAGAAAGAAATATTCCATATGCTTGGTTTATTGATGGTAAATTTTCAGTACCTACATATTCAGTTTCTGATAATGGATATCAATACGTTTATTTTGATGCTTCATTAATTAAACCAGATTCTATTATGGAAATTGAAAGATACGATGGAAATTTATGGTCTCAAAAAGTAGAAGTTAAAGATGCTCCTACTGAAGTTATTCTTAATATGATAGATAAACCTATTTTAGCAAATACATTATTTATCACCGATGCTGATGGTAATTATTTGAATTCCAGGGAATATAATATCACAGTTGAGGAAGAAGCTCTTGGGCCTTATACATATACTTTAGATCTAGAGAAATCTATTTATATTTTAAAATCTGGAACAAAAGTTAAAGTAGTTCCTACTGGTGAAGGATATAAAAATAAAACTGTTTATCTTAATTGCAATAATAGATCAGTGGTTTACGATTTATGGGCTAAAGATAATGGTGTTTTCGAAGATTTAGAATTAAATCCAAAAAGTTATATTCAAAGAACCAAAAAGAATATTATTGGTAGAATTCGTATTTATAGTCCCGATGGAAGATTATATCCTAAATGGGCATATAAACAATTTGAAACTACTAATATTACTCAACCTCCGAGTTTTACTATTATGGCACATCCAGAAGACGGTATTCCATTTAGAATTGAATATATGGGATATGATGAAGAAGTTATTTACAGTTTAGAAGAAATTCCTGCAAATGGATTATTAAATCTAGAGGGTAAAATTAACAAACCTTTTTCATTAGTATATCATGACGTTTTCTTAAATGGATATAAGTTAAATCATTCTCAAATTGAAATTATTTCTCCTTTTGTAATTGCTATCAAGAATGTAAATACCATTAAGAACTTAGTAATTTATGAAAGAGTTAAGGGTGAAGAATTGTTTGCTTTTAATAAAGGTGAACAGTCACAATATTTACCAGATAATTTATTTGATGAAGATAAAGAATTCTTTGATAAGATTCTTGAAGATTTGACTGATATTGTAGTAGATCCCAATTTACCAAATATGGATGATCAGATTGATGTTACAATTGGTCTTATTAAAGATTTCTTAATTGAAAGATTTATTAATTGTGATAAAGAATACACGCCTGAAGAGTTTGATGCATATGAAACTTTATTCCCAGAAGATAACTGGAGAATTCTTTTCAATGCAGATGAAAGAGTTGAAAGACAACTTGATCAGAAAAACTGGGTATACTTAAGTCACGACCTAAATATTATCTATAATAATAAATAGATATTATAATCTCGATACCTTTAAAAGAATAATAAGGTATCGAGATTTTTACATCTAAGTATTGATTAAGGAGGTTGTGATAATTATGTCAGATAGACGATTTTTATCAAGATGGAAAAAAGAAAATATTAAAATGATTAAATTAGTTCATCCAGAATGGGATGAAAAGAAAATAGAAAAGAAATTAGATAAAATTATAGATAAGAAATTAAAAAATCCAGAATGTGCACTTGTTAATGATTATCTTAATAAAAGTGCAAAAACTACATTATTGGATTTATATGACTACGTTGCAAATACTAAACCAATAATTGCGGGTGGTGGAGTATTATTTAAAAATCAAAATAGTTCAATTAATCCACCATCTATATTCCTTGATGGAGCATTACAAAAAAGAAAATCTATTAAGAAAGGTTTAAAGACGGCTATTCCTGGTAGTTATGAATATATGATGATTGATTTAAGACAGCAAACAGAGAAGGTTGTAGCAAATAGTTATTATGGTGCAAGTGGTAATGCAACTTCTCCATTTTATAATATTTTCACAGCATTATCTACAACTGCAACAGGTCAATCACTTATTTCATGTATGATGTGTGCATTTGAAAACTTTTATTCAAATAATGTGAAGTTTTATAATATTGATGATTTTTTACTTTATGTAAAAAATTGTATCCATAAAAAGAATCATGAATTTGTAGAGATTTATGATATGCCAGAAATAGAACTTTCATCTTTAATTAATAAATTCAAAGAAATGTTCTTTAATACAAATGGAGAATTGAATGATAAAGAAAATTTAACTATAATTGCAAATACTTTAAAAAATCTATCTCCAAGAGAAAGACAAATTGTATTTTATACAAGTAATTTATTTGAGTTTATTAAAATAAAATCTGTAGAGAAAGCAATTTTAAAATGTGTATATTCTGTAGAGTCTTTTAAAGACCCAAATTCAGTACCAGAAGAGATTCAAGAAGACTTAGACTATCTCTGGGTGTTAATAAAATCTTGGGTTGTCTATAATTATCCAGCGTTCAATAGAGTCAATAGGTTGAAGTTTGAAAAGCGTAAATGTGTTGTAACTATTGACACAGACTCAAATATGCTTAATATTAATAAATGGATGCAATATTTAGATTCTATTATTGATATTAAGAAAACAATCTCTGAAAATGAGAATGAAATCATGTATATTAAATGCAATATTCTATGTTATATTTTAACTAAGTTTAGTCAATTAACTTTAGAAGATTATGCTAGAAGAGCTAATATTCCAGAAGCATATGCTCCTAGATTAAATATGAAAAATGAATATTTGTATTTAAGAATGATTTTGACTAATAAGAAAAAATCTTATTGTGGTTTACAGAGATTACGTGAGGGAAATGAGATTATTCCAGAGAAACTGGATGCTAAAGGTCTTCAGATAATTAAATCAACTTGTCCTCCAGAAGCTAAATCATATTTCATGGCTTTAACAAAAGATATCCTTAATGCTAAAACTATTTCTGGTAGTATGGTAATTAAGAGAGTAAAAGGGTTTGCTAAACAAATTGAAGCATCTATTTTAGCAGGCGAAAAGAAATTCTTAAATCCTTTATCTGTAAAAGAAGTAGAAGCTTATAAGGAACCTTTTTCTAATCAAGGAATTAAAGGAACTTATGTGTGGAATTTAGTTTATCCTGATAAAGAAATTATCTTACCAGAAAAATTAAAAATAGCAAAAGTATGTTTAACTACAGCAAAAGTTGATAGGAATAATATTTTGAAATTAAAAACAGAATATCCAGATATTTATGCAAAACTTGAAGAAGGTGTTTATAATAATCCAAGTTGTGCATTTGGTAATAAGGGTATAAATGTAATAGCTATTCCTACTAAAGAAGAATTAGTTCCTGAGTGGATTATTCCATTTATTGATAAAAGTACTATTATTAATGATAATATTAGTAAATTTAATATGATTATGGAATCCCTTGGTATTAAATTAATGAATACAGTTTCCAATAAACCACCTCATATGACCAACGTAATAACATTTTAGGTAGCATAATTCCCCATAGAATATCTTTATTCTATGGGGAATATATTACCCAAAAACAACTTATTAATCATTTTTTTATTAAAAACTCCGTTAAAAGGAGGTATATACTTTGGCTAAACAAACGAAATATGGTCTTGGTTTTTCTCCTCTTAGTATGAAAAATGCTAAGTCACATGGTTTTGCTGATGAGATGGTAGCTAACAAGGAAGTTGGTATGTATGGTATTGCAACAGCTCCTAATAAAGATATCGTTTCACATGAATACATGGCTAGAACTAAGTATCATTTGAATAGTTTTGTAACTAGGTTAATTCAAGATAATACTCTTGGTAGACTCTATAAAATCACCGTAAACGATTATTTCGTTACAATGATTACTAACGGAACTACTAATTTAGTTCAAGACTCAACTGTATTTATTAATAATGGAAAGAAAGAGATGAAAGGTGTCCGTTTCAATTTTGACTTGGATATCTTTGCACCATCATCTTCTGCACTAGTACATTTTAAGGATGTACAAGTTCGTATTGTTATGACTCTTAAACGTGGTTCACAAAGTAAGCAACTTACTATTGAAGAATCTATTTTAGCTATCAATACAACTGCATATCCTATTGATTTCTCTGGAATTACTGATACTAATGATATCATTTTAACTATTGATGAAATTACTATCATTCCTGGAGATAGTTACGATTATAACCAATATAAAATGGCATTGTATGACATTTTATTCGTTGTAGTTTAGTGAGGTGAGAACATGGCTGCTAAATTAACGTATTTGTATGATTTAAAAGAAGAAGTTTCTTTAAATCTTACAGTAGATCAAATCACCTCTACTATTATTTTTGGTACTACTGGTGTTGCTGGTTTATATGACCCTGAAAAGACATATAAACTCGGTGATATTGTACCTTATATTGATGAAAATGGTATTATTCATATTTATGAATGTACTGCGGAATCAACTACTGGACCTTTTAATCCAGAACATTGGAGAGAATTCTCTATTATCGGTAAATTAAAACTGATTAGGGATAACCTTATTGTACTTAGTGCAATGAGACCTACAGATATTATCAATAATAAAGTTTGGATTAGAGTTAAGAGTGATGATTCTGGTAGTATTGATCTTGGTGATAATGTCGGTATGATGATTGTTGGCAACTTCATTCTTTCAGTTAATGAACCCAGTCCGTTTACTACTGACCTTATTTGGGGTAAAATTACTTCATCACTTACCAGAATTCAAAAAAAAATAATTATTTAACAAACTCTTAAAGTCCTTAATTCTATTACTCAATAGAGTAATTTATACACCAAGTTATAAAAATAAAGGAGGCTACCAACCGTGGCTGAAATTAATTTTACAATTTTTAAAAAGAACGAACTTGGTCAACTTGACTCTTACTATCCTAAAACAAAGGCAGAGCAAGTTGTAGAAAGTTCTGATAAGAAATTCTTATCTCTGACTAAAGAAACTCAATATGATGAGAATACCAAATACACAAATGAAACCCCTATTGTTAGTCCTATTGGTTCTATCAATGCTGGTGATACATTTGACAATGTTCCTGTTAAGGATATGCTGACTAAAATCCTGTATCCTTACATTAAACCCACTATTTCTGGTTCTGCTTCTGTTGGTTCCAAAGTTGTTGAAAAAGGTGTTACTACTACCGTTACTTCTGTAAATGCTGTAGTTGGTAAGAAATCTGAAAAGATCACTTCAGTAGCTCTGTTTAACAATGGTTCTCAAGTTGAAGAGAAAACCGAAGGTGTTGCTGATGGTGGTACCATTATCTTTACTCAAACCATCAACATCACCGACACTACCACTTTGATGGTAAAAGCAACCGATGCTAAACCTACCACCGTTCAAGCTAACGTTGCTACATATACCTACGTATATCCTTTCTATCACGGTGTAGTTGCTAAAGGCACTTCAATGACTTCTGAAGAAGTTCTGAAATTAGTTAAAGATGTTTCCACTAAAGGTAACAAAACTTACAACTATACAATGACTGACTCTTGTGCAGTTATTGCATATCCTAAATCTTATGGTGTATTGAAGAGTGCTTTAGATGGCAACGGCTTCGATAACATCAACTCTTATACTCGTACTGAAGTTGCTGTAACTGGTACTGATAGCACTGCTCAAACATATTACGTTTACGTTAAGGAAGCAGGCACTGCTACTGATTTCGCATTAACATACAAGTTTTAATAAGGAGGACTAAGATACTATGGCTACTAAATTTGGTAAAGGTATTTCCGTTGTATCTGGTTTCGACCTTGGTGCGAAAGCTCCTGTTGATAGCAGATACGTTGTTGAAACTATTCAAGATCGTGATGATCATGTAACTAATAATCGTGCATATGAAGGTATGCTCTGTTATGTACAAGAAGACAAAACCATCTATCGTTATACTGGTTCTGCTTGGGAAGCATTTGGTGTTACTACTGCTACTACTATCACTGCAACTGGTGATGTTAATGATGCAACTGTAACTACTGGTGTTGAAGGTAGTGGTACTTTAACTTTGACTTTGAAAGAGATCATTGCTGAAGGTACTGGTTGTAAAGTAACTGTTAATAAAAAAGGTTTAGTTACTAATGTTGAAGCTTTAGCTGAAACCGATATTCCTGAATTACATTTAGCAAAGATTGTTGATGCAGGTTCTGCTGCTGGTAAAACCGCTGCTAAGACTGGTGCAGGTAACGTTCTGTTAATTGGTGAAGATGGTAAAATTGATAGCTCAGTTATTCCTGATTTAGCTATTTCTGAAGTTACCGTAGTTGAAAATGAAGAAGCTATGCTGGGTCTCCAAGCTCAACCTGGCGATATCGCTGTTCGCAATGATATCGAAAAGACCTTCATGCTGAAGACTACTCCTGCAACTTCTTTAGAAAACTGGGTAGAACTGAAATCACCTACTGATAAAGTTCAATCTGTAAATGGTAAGACTGGTACTGTTGTTTTAGGTACTGATGAAATTGAAGAAGGTTCAACTAATCTGTATTATACTGAGCAACGTGCTACACAAAACTTTACCACTAACTTTGCAACAGCAAATTCAACCTCTTTAGCAGATACTGCTACTCTGGTTCGTGTTGGTGATCATATTAAAGCTAACGTAATTGATCAAGATGAAACTCACCGTTTTGTATCTGATACTCAAATCGCTCGTTGGAATGACGCTGCACATATTAAAGTTACTGCTAATGCACAAACCGATCTGGAAAAAGTTCAAATTGGTGATTTCCTGTTTGAAACCGTTGGTGTAGGTGCTTAATTTCATATAAAATAAATACATTAAGCGTAAGTAAAATTACGCTTAATGTATTTTTTACCCATTTTTAACAAAAGATTAACTATAAATATATTTTTTAAGAAGGAGGTCATTCAGATGGCTGAAACTTCTGAAGTTATTGTCCATGGTGTCTATTCTTATAATTTAGATAGAAAAGATCAAGAAGGACAGCAAGCATATGCTGTCATTTACTTTGAAAATTCATTATCTGATGTTAGATTAGAACCATTTGAGGCATTACCCAATCTTGATGATATTCCTGAAATTGATTTTGATAAAGACAATATTATCAAATATCTTCAAGTTAATGATGCTAGTATTAAAAAACTCGATAGAGATAAGTTGGGAAAAGATCAAGCAACTACAGTTGCTACTCCAAATAAATTACTTTATTTGAATAATGCTGGTAAATTAGATGCTACAGCAACAAACTCTGATAAATTTAATGGACTTACTGTCGATCAGTTTTCTTTAAAAAATGATTTAGCTACTGCACCTTATGTTAAAACCTTATCTGTTAGTGGCACCACCATTACTTATACCAAAGGCGATGGTTCTAGTGGTACTATTAAGACCCAGGATACTAACGATAAGGTTAAAAATGAGTTAAATAATACCGTTAAAGCTTATTTAACTGGTACTACATCAGCAGTTACCAACACTGGAACTCAAGTTTTTGATACTGGTGTATATTTAGGTACTACTCCTGGTGAATTGATTGCTACTAGATTTGTCGGTGATTTTGTTGGTGGTAGTTCAGAAAAAGCCGATATTGCTGATAAAGATAGATTGGGTCAATTTATCGATACGACTTATATTAAGAATCTATCTTCATCTGGAACTAAAATCACTTTTACTAAAGGTGATGGTTCAACATCTGTTATCACTACTCAAGATACTAACGATCAAGTTAAAAATGAGTTAAATAATACCGTTAAAGCTTATTTAACTGGTACTACATCAGCAGTTACCAATACCGGAACTCAAGTTTTTGATACTGGTGTATATTTAGGTACTACTCCTGGTGAATTGATTGCTACTAGATTT
>NFZD01002891.1_pt1 | contig 10848 bp, 9 predicted proteins | sample 1095381 | NCBI WGS metagenome assembly NFZD01 (sample SAMN03609891, study PRJNA323583) | gut metagenome | isolation source: feces | host: Rattus norvegicus | place: Denmark: Riget | collected 2013 | reverse complement strand
GATAGTTATAATTTTAGAGTAAAAAAAATTAGCAAAAAATGTGATTTTTCATTTAAAAAATGCAATTAATGAGATATTTATTAATATGGAAAATACTATAGATAGTCAATCCGTAGAAAAGGTAAACGCTACAAATAGCTCTGAACGTGAGTTATTAACGAGTAATAAAATAAAACCTACCGTTGAGGAAGACTGCGATGCTCGCGCTATATCATGTTTTCCTTATATGATAGTTGACGAGTTTAAGGAAAGTGGGGAAGAACGTTATACTTCTCGCGATTGCTTTCTTGCATCAAAGTACTTAGATGAGGAGAGCGAAGGAAAGGAGGGACCCTCGTGTTGTGGGTGCAATGCTAACAACGATGCGGCTGGGCGCACGCTCAGTGCCAACTATTCGGCTTCTGATAGCGATGCTGCCTTCGCTGGGGGCTTCGCCCACCCCCAAATCAAGGTATAGCAATGTAAACGGCAATGACCCAGAATTTGAATGATGGAATAACCATTTTTCATGGGTCATGGCAGTGGCAATGGCAAAGCAGACGAGGTACGGCCTTAGTACCTCGTCATAACGCATTCATTTAAGGGGTTTTAAAGAAAAAATAACATTTTAGTAAAAAAAAAACATTTAGTTAATTACTTTATAATGAGATAGTTATAATTTTAGAGTAAAAAAAATTAGCAAAAAATGTGATTTTTCATTTAAAAAATGCAATTAATGAGATATTTATTAATATGGAAAATACTATAGATAGTCAATCCGTAGAAAAGGTAAACGCTACAAATAGCTCTGAACGTGAGTTATTAACGAGTAATAAAATAAAACCTACCGTTGAGGAAGACTGCGATGCTCGCGCTATATCATGTTTTCCTTATATGATAGTTGACGAGTTTAAGGAAAGTGGGGAAGAACGTTATACTTCTCGCGATTGCTTTCTTGCATCAAAGTACTTAGATGAGGAGAGCGAAGGAAAGGAGGGACCCTCGTGTTGTGGGTGCAATGCTAACAACGATGCGGCTGGGCGCACGCTCAATGCCAACAATTCGGCTTCTAATAGCAATGCTAACTACGCTGGGGGCTTCGCCCATAATCAATGGGGAGAAGAACACCTTTCATCGCGACCACCAAGGTTGAAGACAAATGAAGAGCGTATCGACACTGTTGGGTACGCGCAAGCTGACTACGAATCTCTTCCGTTTATGGAGGATTGTGATTTGGAAAGGAATGCAAACAACACGGTAGGAGCTATTTGGAGCGATTTACAAAAAGCCAATTCAAAGAGGAATCTGAAGAATTTGCGGCGTTTCTACGAGAGTATGGAGATTGCAGTTTATGCAGTACATCGTGCATGCAAGTCGAGAGACACTCGCTCTAAACAATACTACTATGACCATGCTGAAAGCATTGCTATGAAAATGATAGAGGAGCTAAGGAATGGGACGTATTATGTTAGGGGATATACCGAAGTAGATTTGCCGAAAGAGCATAAGACATCAAAGCAGAGACATGCAAAAATCTACTCATTATATGACAGGTGTATTCAGAATTTTTGCTTGACAATTATCGAGCAGAAACTTCGCAAGAAGGTGCTGAGGAACAATTATTCGAATATTGAGAATCGAGGCATATTCTGTAATGATAAGCGTTTTTGCATGGCGAACCAAATACGTCACGCTTCGGTGGTTTATAAAGACCAATGGGTTTTGACAACGGATATAAGGAAATTTTATGAAACTGTCAAATTCAACACAATCATTGATGTTCTGTTTAGAACGGTGAAAGATAAGACATCGAAGATGATTCTTTATAAGACATTTGAGGCATCTCAAGATTTGCCAATAGGATGCTGTTTAAGCCCATTAATTGCAGATGTCTTAATGAATGATTATGATGAAATCATTTTGAGGAACTTTAAGCCGAGATTCTATGCTGCTTTTGGCGACAATAGACTATATATCGGAAGAAAGGACATACTACAAAACATACTTTCTTTTACAAGGAAATTCTATAGGAACCATTATCACTTCAAGATGAAAGATGATTATCAGTTGAGAAAAGTCAGTGATGGTTTTACCTTTTGCAAGACGTGGTATAAGAATGGCTTTGTGAGAGTAAGGGGAGAATTAAAGAGAAGAGCGATAAGATGCGCGCTCAATCCGCAATCATTTGCTGGGTATAATGGTATCTTTCATAAGACTGATAGCAAGCATTTATTAAAACTAATAAAAAATCAGCTTTTTATGCTGAGAAGAAAAATGTATTTTTATAAGAATATGGCAAATATCGAAGCAACAAGTATCAATGGTAATAATGTTGCTAAAAAGGCAGACGGTCAACCTTGGCTAATAAACACCAATAACGGAAGTTTTGAAATCAAGGCTGCTTATGAACAGTGGATGCGTGATGGAACACAAGTGCCCATTACCGTCACAATCAAGCAAGACGGTATTTCATTTTATTTTGAGGAATATCACGTAACTAATAAGCAAGCATGCGATGAAATTATCAAGAATCTTGGAATTGATTTGGATACATTGTAATTAGATTATGAGATGATGATTTATAAGAGATTAGGAGATGGATGGTTCTGTTTTCTAATCTTTTTTTTATTGATATTTATTGGAAATGTTGTTATATTTTATACAGATTTAATTGAAGATTTCAGATGGCACAAGATAATGCGAAGAAGAGGGGTACGGTCTTTCAAGCCCTTGATAAAGCCATAAGCGGCAATTGGAACACGCAAGACGGTTTGTCTCCTCATGTCAATACGTATGACATGAGTGGAAGCGGCAGTGATGTGTTGTACAAGACGGACAGCAAGGAGGACTACTTGAGTAAAAAGCTTGAGTTGCAGCAAGACAAGTACTTGAAGGATAGGTGGGTTAAGGCTAATGTAAACTTGTCTGTCACGGCTTATGCTGGACTTAATAACGTTAAGCTCATGTACCGTGACGCTGACTTGATGGATGCATTCCCAGAGATTGGTGCTGCGCTTGATATCGTTTCCGAGGAGAGCACCATTACCAACGACAAGGGAATGATTGTCAATGTGTATTCCAAGTCGGATAGGATAAAGAGCATACTTGAGGACTTGTTCGTCAATAGGCTTAACATACAGCTTACTGGACAAATGATTATCCGTGCCATGTGCAAGTATGGCAACCAATTTATGCTCTTGGACATTGACAATAAGAATGGCGTTAGGGGATGGAAACAATTGCCAGTGTTCAATATGGAACGCATTGAGAATGGCATACAAAACCCTTATGGCGCAGGAGCATCCATTGCCGTTAACGGTGTCAACACCAAGGATACGGACCTCTCCACACAGTTCATTTGGCTTGACGACAATAACTCCCAAGTGCCTTTCCGTGATTGGCAGATTGCGCACTTCAGACTGCTTACGAATTCACTTTATTTGCCCTATGGTGTGAGTTTTTGTAACGCTGCGAGAAGACATTGGAGGATGCTTTCTCTTATGGAGGACATGATGCTCATATATAGGCTTGAAAGGTCCATTGAGAGGCGTGTGTATAAAATATTCGTGGGCGCTATTGATGACGCTGACGTACAAGGGTATGTGGAGAGAATTGCCAATGAGTTCAAGAGGACACCGATTGTCGACCCAATCACTGGACAAGTGGACTTGAGGAAGAACATCCTCCCAGTTCATAAGGATACACCAATCCCACTTCTTGACGGACGCACAATTACCATTGAGCAACTTGCCAAGGAGTTTGAGGAGGGAAAGGAAAATTATGTATATTCTGTTCAAGATAAGACTCATAAGATAGTTGGGGGCAAGGTTATATGGTGTGGAAAGAACTATACGGCTGATAGACTCGTCAAGATTACCCTTGATGATGATAGCTATATGATTATGGCTGAGGAGCATGAGGTGATAATGGAGAACGGCGCTAAAAAGAGGGCTGATATGCTTTCCGTTGGGGAGTATCTTATGCCATACAATCAAAAGGCATGTGAGATTAAGGCCATTGATATTGTTGATGGTGATGACGTTTATTGTATGACAGTTGTTGGTCCTAATGGTGAGGAAGATAGGCATAATTTTGCACTGAGGACATGGAAGAAGGATAAGACGTGGAATAAGAGCGGATGTTTCGTATCGAATTGCGTTGACCAGGATATATTCATTCCAGTGAGGGATGAGAACGCGCCTACGCCTATTGACACATTGTCCGCAGCACAGAACATGACAGCGTTGGATGACATAAAGTTCGTCCAAAATAAGGTATTGACTGCGTTGAGGATACCGAAGTCATTCCTTAACTTTGAGGAGAATGCTGGAGATGGGAAGAATCTTGCCCTTATGGACATACGTTTTACACGAACCGTGAATAGGATACAGCAAGCATTCTTGATGGAGCTGACAAAAGTTGCGTCAATACATTTATTCTTGCTTGGATTCAATGATGAATTGAATAATTTCACGTTATCAATGAACAATCCTTCGACACAAGCTGAGCAGCTGGAGATTGAGAACATGCAGAAGAAGATTGATGCTGTTAGAGATGCTGTATCAGACCCAGGAAATGGTCTTCCAGTTATGTCGCAGACTCGTGCTCTCAAGCAGATTATGAAGTGGTCTGAAAAAGAGATTAAGGAGAACTTGGAAGAGATACGCCTTGAGAAGGGTATCGTCGCAGAGTTGGAGAAGACGACGCAGATTATCAAGAAGACTGGTATCTTTGATACCGTTGACAGAATATATGGAGAACCAGGAGCTGAATACCTTGATGACCAACAAGAGATGCAAGGTGGCATGGGTGACAACAACGGTGCCATGGGGGGGATGGGAGCGCCACCACCTCCAACGCCAATGGGAGGTGAAGGCGATATGGGCGAGGGCCTTGATGACTTAGGCGGCCCAAGTGACGATGGCATGGGAGGCGATATAAATGGCGCTGAGGGCTCTATGCCGACCCAAGATATGGGAGAGAACCCCAACGCTCCGATGGAGGCTCTGAGGCACAAGAAACCACTTCTACGTGAATCCTCCAACACCTTTGACAAGTACTACAAGCTCCTTGGTGAGCGTAGTGACAAGCCGAAGGAAACTATGTATAAGCGAGCTGACGTCTATGACAGTGAGAAGCTGTTGATAAACGAGGAGTTCGACAAGATGATAAAGGCATTGGATAAATTCGTTGACAAGGAAGATGGAGAAGAGAAAGAGGATTAATGAATATTATAGTGGAGACCCAGACAAGATTATCGAAGTTGATGACAATACCAAGGAAGGCATCAAGGCTTATTCGTACAGCAAGTCCTTTATGGCTTCGTTCGGATGGTTCCAAACGTCATTGGATGGGAGAACAACAGAAGTTTAAATTTCTCTTAAAAAATATTAAAAAATTTTTAAAAATACCTTGATTTTTTTTGAAACTTCTTGATATTTATTATTAAAGGTTTTAAAAACTTAATGGTTAACGAAGAAAATTTAAAGGTCGTGTCGGTGGACAAGGGGAACGGAACGTTCCTCTGCACCGACGGAGCGGAGTATCCCTTGGGGGACACACAACAGTTACGGTGGAGGAGCTGCAAGAGGGGCTCGTGAACGACATGATGATGCTACTCGCCTCGTTCAGCGGAAGGCTGTACAGCGCGAGGGCAACGGAGAATAACAAGAGAAAGAAAGACAAGACAGAATAATGACGATACCAAGCATGTACACGAAGGCCTTTGTGAGCGACAGCCTCACGAGGGAGAAGTACGAGGAGCTCCTCGCACACGCCATGTGCGTGCAAGGGTATAAGAACGAGCTCTCAAGGCTCGTTGCGTCAAACCTCCTCTTCTTCCTCGACATGAGCAAGCTCACTTTCCTCAAGTGGGCGCGCCACAACTTCAATGGAGAGCTCTCGTCGAACTTCGACGCCCATGCAATCACGGACGTGTTCACGGCGTATGAGAATAAATTCAAGGCCCTCACTCGCTCGATATCCTTCGAGAGGATAGCCCTCAAGGGGTTCGAGCTCCATGCTCGGAACACCAAGCATCATAAGAAAGGAGACCTCAAGAGGGCTGTAAACAAGAGGGAGAGGACGCCGCTCTCCATTTGCCTCACGTACCTCGCGAGGTACGGAAACGATGGCATCGTGGACTATGTCAAGTCCCACATCGGCGAGGACGAGAAGAAGACAAGCTTCTACGAGAACATCCTCAGATGTATCGAGAAGTACAGCTTCGATAGGCTCATGCGCCTCGCGGTGCAGAGGCGCGAGAGGTCCTTGGGTAGGTATGCCCATCCGATTGTGTTCAAGAGCCCCACGTTTAGGGGGCGGTCGAGGAAAAAGGCCATAGTGGCGTGGAACAAGAACTACGGCTCTCGCATCAACGCCTTCGTGAGTCTGTCTTGGGGTGCGAGGAAGTCGATGGACATCCCAATCAAGTACGCCAAGGGGTGGCACGGAAGGATGAGCGAGTGGAGGAAGAAGAACCAAGACTACGAGTACACGCTCGCCTTTGACGAGCAGTCCCATGAGGTGCGCGTCCTCCTCTGCAAGGAGGGTGAGAGGCACATCCCAACAGTGGATGAGACCGACGAGGTCGTGGGCATTGACGTGAACGTGAAGCACAATCTCCTCACGCTCTCTGATGGAACGGTTTACGACTACGACAGAGAGCTTGTGGCTGACTACGCCTCATGCTGCGGTAGGGTCGACGAGCTGAAGTCAATGAGCAATGACTACGTTGTTGGCAAGAGACGTCAGAGGAAGCTCGACGCGCTCAAGAGGAAGATGGTGAAGGAGGAGGAGAACATGGCTGCGGACATGTGCAAGTCCCTCAGTGAGAGGGGTGTGCGCCACATCGCCATGGAGAACCTTGACAACGGTTTCGGCAAGTCCTACGTGAGGGACAAGGCCAACGAGGGCCTCAACTTCAATAGGATTGTGTCGTTCCTCGGAATCAGCTCCGTCAAGGGCATCGTGGAGCACGTGGCTCGGAAGTACGGCGTAGCGGTTTCGACCGTCCACAGCTCATACACGTCGAAGATGTGCCCCATCTGCGGATGCATCGACGACGGAAACCGCGAGACGCAAGAGGGTTTCAAGTGCGTCGAGTGCGGACATGAATGCAACGCCGACGTGAACGCGGCGGTGAACATACGAGACAGAGTGCGCGAAGCCGTGCTTCGCAGTGCTCTCTTAAAACAGCTTGTCAACGGCGCCTACAAGCCCAAGCCCTTAAGTAGGGATAGGGTCAAGGAGACGCTCTTGACGCTTCGGAGAAACCACCGCATACGCGGTGGGAGTGAACGTGACGAGAGTCCCATGAGGACTGTTGGACATGTTTAGTTCTTCGGATAAATACCTTACGGATTCAGTATATAATGAGTTAATGGATTGGTATTCAGAGAATTACAACTTGAAGTGGATAAATGATGAGATAGGGTATCCAAATGAGGTTTATGAATTCTCCAAATACATTTGGAAATAAATTTGTCCACAAGCATTTGAAGAGAATTAAAAGAAAAACATTTAACAAATGAAAGAAAACGAAAGGAAGAAAAAAGAGAATAAAAGTATCGATGAGCCTCCCATTATCACGCATAATCAATATCATCAAACATGCTATTGTCCGATATGTGATAGACGATTTCCCACATCCGAATATCTTGGCAAAGTGTTCAAGGATGACGAGAAAACCATGTGGCTTGCGAATATGGTGATGCATTACCGCCATAACCACATAACATCTTGGAACAAATATTGGGGATATCGCGGATGGGCATACCGCAATGCCGCACATTTTGGAGATTATGATGAGGAAAAAGCAAAGGTCAATGAGAGGGCGAAACGGCAAATAGCAAGGAAATGCACAAAATACATCATTGATAATGATATCAATTATGATGTTTTCAATAAGCTCCAAGGGACAACTGAAGAGACATTGAAAGTGGTTGAGAAAATATTTGCGAGAGTAAGAGAAGCCAAAGAGAAAGAACAAAAGGAAAAAAACGCATAGATTTTCGTTCTAGGTGTCTTAAATTATTTAAACTATAAATTATATGTCTGAAACATTTGAAACGATTAGAGGGCAAAAGAGACTACTCTACGAGTATATTAGAGGGTCACATCTCTATGGGTTAAATAACGAGGATTCTGATGTTGATACAAGTGGACTGTTTATCGCGAATAAAGAAAGCTTCATGGGTATTGGCCACAATTACCATGAGGAGGTTTCTGATGCAAGGCATGACACCACATGGTATGAACTTGGAAAGTTTATGCGTATGGCACTGAAGTCAAATCCAACTGTACTTGAGGCTTTGTTTGTTCCAAAGGATAAGATAATTACAGAGCCGAATCCGCTTATTATGCCGCTCTTTGAAAATAGGGACGCGTTCATTACCAAGGAATGCTTTAAGCCCTTTGTGGCCTATGCCAAGCAGCAGATATACAAGGCAAGAGGACTCAATAAGAAAATTGTCAATCCAATCACAGAAAGGCTCACTCCATTTGATTTTGCATATACTTTCCATAAACAAGGAAGCCATCCAATTGCCGCATGGCTTGAGGAAAGGGGTCTTGACAAAAACTTCTGTGGACTTGTAAATATTCCTAATATGCACAATGTATATGGCGTCTATTATGATTGGGGCGCCCACATGGAGCATTATGGCATTGACTTTAAGACACTTGAGGATGTCTTGTTTATTCATTGGGGTAAATCATCTGAAAACGTGGAGAATTTTGCCAAATTTATCACGACTTTTTATGATATCCATACACTCGACGACTTAAAGGGGTGGTATGAGAAGCATGGGGAGGCTCTTCACTATCGCGGCATGTGCCTTGAGGAGGCCACTGACATGAGAGGCTCTTCAGTGTCAAAGGGAGAGAAGCCGCTCTGTCATATGTCATATAACGAAGATGGCTTTAAGTCCCATTGCAAGAAGTACAGAGAATATAAGGATTGGGAAAAGAATCGCAATCCCAAAAGATACGAGTCGAATCTTAGCAAAAATTACGATTCCAAGAATATGATGCATTGCGTTCGCCTTATCCATATGGGCAAGGAAATTGCTGAGGGCCAAGGCGTTAACTTGGAAAGAACATGGGATAAGGAATTCTTAATGGATATCCGCAATCATAAGTTTGAATATGACGAGCTTATGGAGAAGGTTGAGGCAGACAATGCCGCATTGGACAAGGCCATTGCCGAGTCGACTCTCAAGGAGAAAATCGATATTAACTTTGTCAATGATTTACTAATAGACATTAGAAAGAAAGCTTATGGGCTGCTTTAATTTAACTGCATTTTATAGCCACCTTCCAATTGCATATGGAGATGATGTTGTTGTTTTCCTTTATTTGGATAATACGTCAAAAAGATATTCAAGAAGTGTAATTAACTATTAATTAAAAAATTAAACTTTTTTATACTTTTTTTAACAAAAATTGATAACTTTTTAAAATAACGATATATTTATATATGATGAAAGTAATAAATATTGATTTTGAAAATAAGACATTCGAGACAGATAATGGTGAAACATTTCCTTTGCTGTTCGATGTTGATGACTCAATAACTCTTGAAGAATTTCAAGAATTGGTTGATAAAAGCGAGAATGCAATAAAAGAAGTATTAACTTAATTAATGGATAAATTATATAACATATCAAAGACAGCAGAAATATTAGATGTCACACCAAAGACATTAAGAGTATGGGATAAGGAAAACAAACTTAAACCAATCCTAACATCTGGTGGACACAGACGCTACCGTGAATCTGACATTAATAAGATAATAGGAGTTGAGCAAACCGATGAAGCCAAACAAGAAATATGTGCAACATACGCAAGAGTATCATCACAGAAACAAAAAGTGAGTGGTGACTTGGATAGGCAATCACAAAGACTATCTGAATATTGTGCAAAACATAATCTGTATGTTGAACACATTATAAAAGATTGTGGAAGTGGCTTGAATGATAAAAGACAAGGATTCGCTCAACTTACTGATTTGGTTGTCAAAGGAAAAGTAAACAAGGTCATTGTTGAACATAAAGATAGACTTACAAGATTTCAGTTCAATTTCATTAAAAAGATGTATGCTGTATTTGGTTGTGAGATTATAGTTTTAGATGATAAGGAAGATGTTTCTGATGCAGAAGAATTGACAAGAGACCTTATGGCATTACTTGCGTCATTCTCTGGAAAGTATTACGGAAGAAGAAGTTTAGAAAGACGTAAACAAAATAAGAATGATAATAGAGATAAATAAACCAAGGTAGAAGAATAATTAGTAATGATTTTTAAAAAATATGTTAAGAGCAATTAAGATACGATTATATCCAAACAAGGAACAAGCAACAATGTTCAATAAGTTGCTTGGGTGCTACCGTGTTGTCTATAATCAATGCCTTAGCAGAAAAATAGAATCATATAAAAATGACGGTAAATCAGAAAACCTTTCTACACTTGGACAATTCGTTCACCACGAACTGCTGAAAAATGACAATTTCATTTGGCTTAGAGAACAGAACACAAAGGTCTTGAAGCAAGCAGTGAAAGATATGCTGACAGCATACAAAAATTTCTTTGAACAACATACTGGTTATCCTAAGTTTAAGTCAAAGCACGACAACAAGCAATCTTGTAGATTTGAACTTGGTGCAATCTCCAAGCGTAATAATTATACAACATATCATCTATCTCTTGCTAACATAAAGAATGTTAAGTTCAGATGCAGTGAGAAATATGCGCAGTATCTACAGAAACATCATGGTAATATAAGACAAGCAACACTGACAAGATTGCCTTGTGGTGAATATCACTTGTCAATATTGGTTGATGGAGATTTAACACGTAAGGTTAAAGAAA
>NFZD01013663.1_pt1 | contig 10860 bp, 10 predicted proteins | sample 1095381 | NCBI WGS metagenome assembly NFZD01 (sample SAMN03609891, study PRJNA323583) | gut metagenome | isolation source: feces | host: Rattus norvegicus | place: Denmark: Riget | collected 2013 | reverse complement strand
GCTTTAACTGGAGACTTATCTGATACTCTAATACTAATAGTACCACCATAGCACATCCATATTACTACATCAACTATAGGAAACTCTGTGAAGATATAATCAGATAACATTGATTGATGTTCTTCCATTCCATACATGAAACAGATACGAACTCCTCTACCTTGCATTGTAAGAGTTCTCATATTTTCTTCAACCATAAGTTTGCATATGATTTTATTTTCATTAAACTTAGCTTGGAATATTTCATGTGCTATAGTTATTTTAGATGTTAAAGCAGATAAAACATCGTTAGCACCAATAATTTGAGCCTCGTTTAAATAAGTCCAAGTTAACTCTGCTCCAAATACTTTGTCCATAGCTTGTATCTTTTTAGCTAATTCTTTTCTATCTTCTTTCTCTAGAGTTTTCCATCTGAAAGTATCCCAGTCATTTGTAGTTACAACCAGGTTATTATAACTATTAATCATTTCTATCAAACGATCAGTAATATAATCATCGTAGTTTACATGTCTAGAAAGCCAATAAACTAAGTCAAGAGCTAATGACGCTCCGCAATGGTTTATATCTGTTTCTAGATAAGTATGGCTATGATTAAAGTATTCTTTAACATAGTTGTGTCCGTCAACATTTGTTTCATGATGATCACAAATGTTAATTTCAACTTCATTATTTATTTGATGTATAGTATCCTTAGTTAAACAAGGTCTATCAAGTATCCAGATTGCATCTCTTTGATCTAGATCTGATATATTCATTTTCATAGCTTTAAGAGCTGTATTAAGCATAGCGTCTGTATCTCCAACTCCTACCTTTAAGTTAGATATAACTATGTATGCTCCCTCTCCAGCTATTTGTAGATATGTTTTAACTAGATGAGCTGCTACAAGCCCATCCATATCTGCATGTGTTAATACAATATTTACTCCGTTTTGAGGTCTTTCTCCCCATGCCATAGTCTTTTCATGAATTTTAGTCATTCCAATCATCTCCTTCTTCAGTTTCTGTTTCTTCATCTTGTAAATAGCTAAATACATCTATATTAGATTCATCTACTCCAATATAATATTTAGATGCTGAGTGATCTTCTTTATAGAATGGAATATAGTTATAGATTCCTATCCAGTCTGTATGTGCTTGAAGATCTCCTACTATATTTAAATAAATTAAATCCAAACTCATATTTATAGTTTGTACTCCATTAGTAAAACTTTGTTTTGCTATAACACCCTCGATATCAAGTCTTACTGGAATATCTTTAGGATCTTTATCCTTTATATAATCTTTCCAAAACTCTACGATTTCTTTAGTGTTATAAACAGCCTCTGCTATAAGACCTCCTAACGTATCTTGATAGATAGTGATAAGATCTTCATTGTTAATCTTATAAGCATTAAACATATTTTTGATAACATCTTTAGTCTCCTCCTTTTTAACTAATGTTTCTAATCCTTTGTTGATTAGTTGAGATATTGTAATCTCGAAGTTTCTTTTTTCCATATTAAATCTCCTCCTGTATATTTGGTTTGTAACATTAAATGATATATAATTGTCGTTATTTTAAGCAAGAAAAAAATAAGGATGTGAAGTCCTTATTTTTAATTTAGTATTATCTGAAGTCTACAACCACACAATAAACATTATTGTAGTGGTCATCCTTTATTATTTCATATTCTACTAACATTTTTTCTTCATCAAAGAACTTTTTATCGAATATTTTATTAAAGTCCTTGATAAGAGACTTTTGTATCCAATACACATGTTCTGATTCACATGTGATCTTGTAACAACCTTCTAATGAATGGTATGTTACATCTTTGATAATTTCTACATGTCTTGAATTCCCTACTGTAAATAATGATTTAACTCCTACTGACATTTTAATCTCCTTTTGCTGTCTGGTTCAGCTCGTTTTATTTTAGTTTGTTAATAAGAATAATACCAGATATTTTATTCATTCATTCTTATTACATTTTATAATATATAACTAAAATTTTGATAAGCTTTTACCCATTTCGCCACAAAAATGTAGGCATAACAGCCTACATCTATGTAAAAGGAGAGACACTATAGATGACCATGGTTTTATTGATATCTATAGAATCTATCGATGATAGTATCCCACAATTCCTATCAACGACATTAGGTTGTTTACTATCAGAATTCGAAACAACCATATGTTTAGAAGTAACATAAATTAAAGGAGGTAGAAATGAACGACTTTTACGATTTATTTAAAAATATGAGTTCTAATACTAGTAATAACCTAGAGCTAGGACTTGAAGCACGTAACGTTCTAAAAGACAAATTCTTAAGACTTAATGACTCTGCTATATTTGTTGGTAATAAAAGTGTAATAGAAACTTCTATTATATTTTCACTTATGAATACTGCGGAAGAATCTTTAGAGTTATTTAAAAAACTTAGACAAAAGAATTCTAACTTATTAATATATAATCTAAGAACTTATTATATGCCTAGAATTCTTAAAGAGAAGTTGCCCAATAAAACTATCATTAAGAACTTTAACTCTGAATATACACAAATGATAAAGAGAAGAAAAGAATTTGATATAACAGCAATAATAAACACTGAGGCTAGAATAAAGGATAACTCTTTAATATATGATATGAGTTATCTAACTTCATCTATCAGAGAATATACTATAGATAAAGGTCTTAAAATGAATAAGAAAATGAGATCTGCTATATTAGAGATATATAAAGAATATTTTATGAGACCATTTCCCATAGATAACAAATTGGTTTATGTTAAATATCCTTTCTTATCTAATACAAATATAAAGCTTAATATAGTAGATGCTAATATGCTTACTATATTTAATCCTTTCTTATTATTTATGGAATGGTTTGTTAATGAACCAGAAGAATTTAAGAAATGGTTAAAGACTTCTAGAGTTACATTTGTGTTAGAGGGAAGTAATAAGAAACTACTTATATTAAGTGGTAGAGAAAGTTTTGCTGATAACCAATTATTTAAACCGATTTACATCTTAAGACTTTTACATACTCTTGATGGTAAAGCTGAATCTGAAATACAAGATATGGTTCCAGAAACAGAAACTACACCAGAACAACAAGAAGAAATTAGTAAAGATCTAGCTGAACCAGTTTTAGATGATACTAATATAACAGAAGAACTTCCAGAAACAGTTAATGTAACAAGTGCTGATTTAGATGGAATAGCTAAAGATATTACAGATAAACCAGTTGAAAAAATTGGTTCTGATAATGCTAAAGAAAAGTCTGATAAGAAAGCTGATGAAACATTTAGTAAACTTGATAAAGTTGAAAATGTTATAAATGAGAAAAGAGCTAAATGGAATAGAATGATGGGTATAAAAACATCAGATGCTATAAGTCCACTTCTAGCTACAAATCCAGATAAAATGGAATTGATAGAAGAAACTAAAATGCAAAAGCTTGAAGATGATATTACTGATATAGAAATATCTGAGGCAGAAACTACAACTAGAGGTAAGAATAAGGATTACTTTAAAATACTAGAAGATGATATTATCCCAGATGAAGATAAAGGCGTAGAAATACTTGAGACACATAACTATACTGAGTTAAAGAAATCCATAGAAACTCCAGAAGTTACAAAGCTTAGAAAGAATATAGTTAAAAAGTATGGTAGACCTGTGGATGAAATAGTACATGATGTTAAAGAACACAAACTTCCAGTAGAAAAATTTGATACAAATAAAGATACAGAAACTTCATATGATAGAAGTACTCTTTATGGATTTAACCAAGGATATAAAGAAAGAATATCTAAGCAAGAGTTTGAAAACATACTTGCATCTCCAATGAGACTTACTTATCCTATAATGATTAAAAACTATACTGAGAAAGATATATCTGATAGAGAACAACATGTAAAAGAAGTAACTGTAAACTATGAAACTTATAATGGTCAACCACTAGAACTTAAGTTCCAAGTTCCTCTTACAGATGAACACGGTAGACTTTTCCTAGGTGGTTCATGGAAACATCTTACATTACAAAATGCTGCTAAACCAGTTACTAAGTCAGATGAAACAGTAATTATATCTACTGATTATTCTAAAACTATCATAACTCTTAACGGTAAATATGCAAATATGAGACTTAAGGCTATCGCTCTAACTCTTAGAAACTTTAATAAAGATGTACCAATAATGAAAGTTAAAACAACTGATGAACTTGGTGACTTTATTTATGAAAACAGAGTATCTTATAACTTAATACATCTTAACAGACAATTTAACGGATGTATTAATGAATATATGAACTTAGACTTTAGAGGAATAGGTATAGATAAAGAAACAGGACTTACTGTTCTTGGAAACATTAGAAAAGACCAAGTATTACATGATCCTGCTAAAGACGTTATAGTATTCAATGGACAAGAATATGAGTCTATTGACTTTATAGTTTCTATTATACGTAGTGTAGATCCAGAGAAGTTCGACGCATCTATAGTTCGTAGTGTTACAACTTCTGGTATTAATACCCCTACTGCTAAGATAATGAATAAGCAAATACCTGTAATACTATTACTTTGTATTGCTATGCCTATAAAAGATTTATTAGATAAACTTGCATCAGAAAATGGTCTTGAATATAAAACTATTAAAAATGGTACACAACAAATAGATAAACTTAAGAATAATGATAAGTTTGGTATTATTAGACTTAGAGATTATACTATAGTTTTAAAATATAATAATACTTTAAACGAAATTCTTTTAACTTATCTAACAACTCTTGATCTTACTAAATACGATGTATTTGACATTACAAATATAATGGAAGATTTTGCTGGAAACGCGAATACTGCTCTATATATTGAAAACTTTATTGAGTTCTTTATAGGACCTGAAACTCAACGTATTTGTCAAATGTATAATATACCTGATGACTTTGTTGGAATATTCTTATATGCTTGTAGCTTATTTACTTCACATATAACATTTAAGAAAAATGATGCTAGAAACTATAGACTTATGGCACAAGATGAAGTTATTAACAGGGTAATATATGACGTAATATCTAAAGAACTTTCTGCAAACGCTGCTAGAATGAAACGTGGATCTAGACCTAAAATCAATATACCTAAAGACGCAGTTATAAAGCGTTTACAAGAATTACCTAATATGTCTGAGGCTAACCAACTTTCTCCATTCAGAGAAACTTTAAACCACCATATGGTATCTCTAAAAGGTCATAACGGTATAAACGAACCTAGAGCATATACAATGGATGTCCGTGCTTTTAACCGTAATAATATGGGAGTAGAAACTTCAAGTACTCCGTATTCTGGTTCTGCTGGAGTTATTAAATATTTACCTATGAACCCAGTTGTAGAAGACTTAACAGGTCAATATGAAACGCACGACTCTCCAGAAGGTATGGGAGCATCTCAATACTCATCATTTGTAGAGTCTTATGTTCCATATCTATCACATGACCATATTAACAGGGTCGTAATGGTTTCTGGACAATTTAACCATATCAAACCAGTAGAGGGCGCTGACCCAATGCTTATAAGTACGCATACTGATGAAAATGCTATTTATAATACTCCATCTTTCTCTTATATAGCTAAAGGTCATGGTAAAGTAATTAGTATAACAGAGCAATTCTGTAAAATAAAATACGAAGATGGTACTATAGATGCTATATCATTAGAAAATATAAATCGTAACTCAGATAAAGGTTACTATTTGAAAAATGACTTTATACTTAACGATAAAATAAAAGTTGGTGCATCTGTTAAGAAAGGTGATATAGTTGCATATAGTAAAAACTTCTACAAGAAAAAGACTAATGGTCAAATAGGACTTTGCGCTGGAGCTTTAATTTGGGTATTATTCTGTGACTCTCAATATGTATGGGAAGACTCTTGTCTACCTTTCTCAGACTTATCAGAAAAGCTTACTTCTAGAGTTGTAAAACGTATAGCTCGTATAGTAGACCTTAATACTGAAATAAGAGATTGGAATGTTAATATAGGATCTGAAGTAACACCGGATAATATTCTATTTAAATATAAAGTTCTTACAGATGACGAAACTATTAACGAATTATTCTCTAATACTGAGGCATTATCTTTAAGAGAAGTAACAGCTCATTATAAAGGTAAAATAGTTGATATAAGAGTTTATTGGAGAGATGCACAAAATGTATCTATGAGTCCAACTGTTAGAAAGTTTGTTAAAGCTGTAGACGATATTCAAAGAGTTCAATGTCATATGACTGACCTAGATGATGTTACAGATCAATTTGAAAGATCTTTATACGATAGAAGACCTACTAAACTTACTAAAAATAAATTCTCTAAAATAAATGGAGATAGAATAGATAATGGTCAAATGCTTATAGAATATAGCATAGAGGTAATGGATAAACTAGGATCTGGAGACAAGATAGTAGTTAACTCTGCTCTTAAAGGTGAGCCATCTGTGATTAAAGATAAAGAGCTTAGACCTGTTGGAGTAGAAACTGGTAGAAGACCGTCTCTATTATCAGCTACACTAGGTTATGCTAAACGTATGACTCAAGGAATGACGCTTAACGGAATGTTGGTTTCTATAATACTACATGAGGCAAACTATGCTAGATTAGTATTAGGAGAACCTGCTGAATCAGGAACTCTATTAGATTATTATTCTAGTAAAGAATTAATAAAAGAATATAAGAAATAAGGAGTGATAAAATGGATCAAAAATACATAGATATAATGACTGAACTACTAGATATTCAAGGTCAACTAATTGGTCTTGAAGCTGCTAGTAAAGGTATTCACGTAAATGAAGATGGATTGATAGTAAACGGTATTAAAATGCCTAAACTTAAAGAAGAAATATTTACTACTATGCAAGGACTTAATATAGGGCAAGAGGCTGCTATTAATAGAAGTTTAATGGGTAGATTCTTTCAAAGACTAAATGTTATATTTAGTACAAGTGCTGATAGTAGAATGACTAAAAGAGCTGAAGACCTTAACTTACTTTATAGTGGATCAGTTAAACCTGGTACACATAATCTAAAAATAAATGAAGAGGCTATAAACTTATTCTTAAATGCTTGGGGATATCAATCTATGAGAAGAGAAGATGTTGCTCAAACAGAAGCTCTTAGAGCTCAATTAGAAGAGATACTTAGAGCATCGAATGATAACCTTGTAAACGCTATTAGAGTTGAGATACACGGAATATTAATAGTTATTCCACTTGCTATAATATGTTTACCAATAGGAATGATTTGGGCTTTCTGCGTAGACGTAATGTTTTATTATTATTTAATTATGGCTATATTTGCTGCATTTGAAGAAGGTTTCACTATAGGTGGTGGAAGAGAAGAATTTATAAGACTAGTATCTAATGTGATAGCAAGCTGTTATATGAATGGATCTGGTAAGAAAATAAAACTAGATGCAGCTGGAAGAATACCCGCAAATGTTATAGCACAAATGAAAGCTGATATAGACGATGCGAGAGCTAGAATGGATGCTAAATTCTCTTCATTAAGTACATCTGGATCTATGGTTGAATACGAAGAAAAAGTTAGAATAGCTCAAAAACTTGAGGCAGCTAGACTTAACATTCAAAATAAATATACAGCAGCTACGAATAGAAAACTATCTTCTGTATATAATGTAATGGCTAAAAACTGGAATAAAATCCATGCTAAAGAAGTAAGCTATAACGAACATGCAGTATATTGCGCTCAATTAGCAGACTTAGTTTATAGTTATTATGAATTAAATAAATCTTGTGATAGAAACTTAACTACAATAGTTAGAGAACTTTATAAAATGTAAAATAATAGTAACAATAGTTAATGTACATCTAGAATATAAAAAAAAATCATAGGATTACTTCGGCTCCTATGATTTGAGTTAGGAATGAACCTACTTAGAAACTACTATACAGTAGTTGTGGTAAGCTTTAGTCCATTTCTCTAACTCTTTAGTCCATTCTTTGACAAGGTCAAATCTTTTGGTTTTCGTGAATTCCGCAATCTTTGACTTGCAAAGTTCAATGGCTCTCTCGTATGGATTTAATTCCATCTCTGTAAGAGTAACAGCCATAATAACATATCCTTTATAGACACTAGATTTAATAATATGTGGTGGTATTATTAGTATCTACGTTGTATAATATATAATTGATGCATATATAAAGGAAATAAAAAAAAAAGTAGCAAATTACTTCGGCTTTGCTACTTGTTATTTATAATCCTATTAAACTCTATTTGCCTAGAGCTGGATTATAAACCATTTCATATCCATAGGTGTCGCCAATGGTATATCTACGCCATTGACGTACTAAATCATCGACAAACAAATTGCCAGAAACATGAGTTAGTTTCATATACGTCACTTCCTTTATAGATATAAGATTTAATAGTATCTGTTACATATTATTACTATCTACATTATATAATATATTAATTATCTATAAAGTTGATATTCTAGATGTGCAACAAAAAAAGTGGGCCTTAGAGCCCACCTATTTGTATCGCTAACGTTTAAACTTAAATATAGTTACAATCATTACTATAATAGTAACTATAAAGCAGTCTAATATTCTAATCATAATATATTCCTCCAATGATGATACAACAAAGTGGAGATTACTCTCCACTTTTTAATCTATACTGTTGTATCATTTCTATTAATTGCTCTGCGTTAAAGTCTCTACGTATTAGTAATGTTCTTGTGTTTATCGGGATGTGCTTTAACACAATACCTTGTTTAATCTTAGAATTTTCTTCACCATCTAGATTCTCATTAACCACCACTTGGAACTTAGATATAGGTTTAACATGGAATCTGTGTGAGAAACAGTCAGTTGCTAGTACACCATCGAATTCCTTAACCCATTTATTTTCAACTAGATCATCTATGTCTTCATCATTTAAGTATATAGATAATATATAAGATATATCTATAGTGAAGTTTTTATATAGAAGTGAAAAACCTATCTTTCTAGTTGTTTTCGCTACAACCATTCCAAGACTACGGTTTACCGTTCTATTAGCATCTGAAACTAAACTTACATTAAGTGCTGTATATACAAGTTTTGACATAAGAGATGCTGCTCTATTATTATTAATCTCTTCAAGCTTATCCTTAAACTCTTCACCATTTAACAAGTCTGTCACTATATTACTGATACATATGATTCTTTCTTCTTCTGTATTACAGTCTTTAAGTTCTTGACATTTATCAAGTTTTATTTTCCATAAGCTATCCCAAAGTTCTGTTATTACGTCAATAGTATCATCTTTTTCAGATTTGTTAACATAATCTTTAAATCTAATTAAGAAGTTTTGTGTTATCTTAGTCTTTCTAAGATCTAAAGCCAGACTAAGAGACTTATCTGACATCTTCTTATCTCTTTTCTTTTTAGTTTTTGCCATTTGCATCATCCCCCAATCTATAATCAATTACAGTTAAGTTTATTCCAAGTTCTTCTAACTCTTTTGCCAGCTTAATAAGTAATGGTCTAACATCAGACCACTTTAACTTATCAAGACCGCAACCAAGCATAGGACATCTTATTTCCTCTAGCTCACACTCAGTTTCATATGAATCTATCATATTTTTAATTGTGTCTGGAATGATCTCCAGACAGGAACTCAGAGTATCTAATGTAGGTTTATGATAAAACCTTTCTTTTGTAATTAATGTTAGAACAGGTGAAGTATAATAAACATTACCAATTCCATTATCATTTGGATTATCATCTTCTATTTGCTTTTTAAGTTCTTTTAATAAATTTCTAGTATTGTAATAAGCATTAAAAGACCTTGCTATTCCAGCTCCAAGTGCCAAATCATTACTCCCACATTGCATAAATATAATCTTAGGATTATTTTTATCAATTATAACCTCGTCAAATAAATTACCGTTTCTCTCATTATACATTTTCAATTCCTCCCATTACACGTTTATAGTTTTAAATACATTCATTAAATGTTCGTTATCAACACTGTTAATAAGGTTCGCCTTACAAGCTTTCATTACTTTAATAAATTCTTTAAGTAATTTAAAGTATCTCTTAGTATCTTTATCTATTAAAGCGCTCATCATCGCTAATAGAGTATAATAAGCTGGGTGATCTAAATCTAGTTTAGCTCCTCTTATATTGATACCAGTAAATCTTTTGTAAAGCTTTATCTTGTTGTTATTTGTCTCACTAACAGGAAATTCAACCATACCAAAATACCTTTCTTTACATCTAAATCTGATATAGTTACCAAACTTAAGTTTCTTTGGAGTAGCCTTATATACAAACACCGCATCTTTAGCCACCTCAAGTACATTCTCAGGTTTAAGTTTGTTCTCCATAATAAATGTATTAACATATCGCTTAACTTCAATATCAAGTATCTTAGAAACCTCTATATCATTGATCTTATTATCAATCATAGCTTTTCCAAGAATAATATTTCTACTAAGCTTATCACCTTCTCTTAGATCCATATATAGTTCTTCTGATATATGACCTAACTCTCTTAAAACAGATAATCCAGCACTCTGCATATCCATTTCTAGTATCTTTCCGTTTACAACTCTTACATCCATAGTATCTCTCCTTTAAGTTTAATCATAATGTGTATACGTTTTGTTGTTTTTAATATCACGCACTATCCAGTACTCTAAATCGTAATCGGATGCAACTTGAGCAATAGATTTACCAGCTTTAAGTTCAGCTCTTATTTCTTGAACTGTTTGACTATCCAAATAAACCTTACCTTTAATAAGTCTTTGTGCTCTAGCTACATTCTCTCTTTGACTGGTATACTCTAGGTTACTAGGCCAGTTATGATATTTATTACCGTCTAT
>NFZD01003238.1_pt1 | contig 10860 bp, 18 predicted proteins | sample 1095381 | NCBI WGS metagenome assembly NFZD01 (sample SAMN03609891, study PRJNA323583) | gut metagenome | isolation source: feces | host: Rattus norvegicus | place: Denmark: Riget | collected 2013 | reverse complement strand
ATATGTGAGTGGATTCCTATTCCTAAAATTACTGTTTACTGTAAGCTGGAAGTAAGAAGTTAAGAGTTATAACAATTGTGGGAACGTGGCGCAACTGGTTGAGACGCACTAGATTTAGGATCTAGAAGCCTTTGGCTTGTGTCGGTTCAAATCCGATCGTTCCTACTATCTATTAATCATCTAAATAAAGAAAAAAATGAAAGAATTAAGTGAAATTATTCAAGATTTGAGAGACAATACTCTATCTCAAATTGATATAGCAGAAGCTATACAATATATTGTAGAAGCTTATGAGTCTGGGATGGAAAAGGCTAGAACGTTAATCAATAACGAAGAGTATGAAGAATGAATAGAGGACTAAGAAGAGAACTCTCTAAAAGAAAATGGCTTTCTAGAGCTAAGAAAATTTATAATTCCTATAAGGAATTTTATATTCCAATAAAAGGAATTAAAGATTATAGGACACGATTTACCTTTGATTCAGTTAGAATCTGTGAATCAATTACAGATTTTCTTAATGATTCTAAGTATGCCAAAATGCTTAAGAATTGCACTTCTCTTTATAGGAGTAAAAGAATGCAATATGAATACAAGAAAGAGAACAGAAAGAATAGACACAAGTCTAAAATAAGTGTTCAAGAAGGTCTTCAAGAACAGGAAGATATGTACAAAGAAGATTGCACTTCTTGTATTCATTATGATAAGGGATTATGTAGTAAGGGTTTATTAATGAAGAATGACTGTCCAGAATATTGGGATTAATGGAAAAATTAATTAATGGAAATTTAGTAAGAAAAGTAGTAGCTTATAGAACTACAGAAAATAAAGACTGGGTTCATGTTACTGAAGAGAGATTTCTATGGATTTTTAAATATGAATGTGACTACTGGTGTTGGAGACATCCTCACTTTGGAACCTATTCTATTGAGGAATTAATAGAAGATTTAGCAATTTTTGGAGAATCCTTCTATAAAGATGGGAAGGTTTATAATTATCCATGTATTGATTTTATCTTTGATTCTAAACATTCTCAAACTAAACACTTTAATTCCGATGAGGAAATGTTTGAATATCTAGAACAGTTTAAACAACAATTTGGAAAATCATTTATTTTAATATGAAAAAGTACACATATTTAACTTTTATTCCTATTTTGGGAATTATCTTTTCTTATAAGGCTATAGAAGAGGAGGATTTATTTGAAAATCCTATTTTGTTCTTTGGAGATGCGGTCTATCAGGGACTTTGTGTAGCTTTATTACTTAAATTGCTGTTTTAACCAATTTTAACTTTGAATTAATCTAATATTTCTTTATATTAGAAAACCCTTTTACAAATGTTAGTAACAGTGAAGAACAGTAGCTGAGGTTAAACATTTTGGTGACTGCTCGTCAATATGACGTTAATTTCTGGGGATTAATTTTGAATCTCTGTTCCCAGCAGAGTAAATTTATGGCAGAATTGATTTATTTAGCTAACGGAAAATGTGATTTGAAGTTTAGTTCAACTCCTAAAAACTTTAAAAGAGTTGAAAAACTGAATTACAAGAAGAATTTCTTAAGACTCTATCTAGATAAGAATGATAGTGTCTATGATGTTAAACGCTGTGAGGTAATTTCTTGGAAGTTTATCGCCAAAGGTAAGGGAAAGGTTAAAGTTCTTGACCAAATCAATGAAGTTCGAGATCTTAATCTCCTTAACAAAATTAAGGGAAATCCTGCTAAAATTGCAGCTAATAAAATAATTGCTGAAATTGATATGAACGAATTGCTTTCATAAAAGACGTTTAGGAGAGTATCGTATAACTCTCCAATTAGGGAGTGCTCCACAGTGGAAGAGGTGGGCAGCACTGTAAATGCTGTGCCTTACGGCTGAGTAGGTTTGAATCCTACCACTCCCACATTTTGTAGGATTGGTGAAATGGTTATCACGTAACACTTCCAATGTTAAGTTGACAGTTCGATTCTGTTATTCTACTCTATTATGTGTCCTTGGGTGAGTGGTTAGCCAACGTTCTGCAAAAGCGTTATACGTAAGTCCGAATCTTACAGGGCACTCTTACAATATAGCTCTAATTAAATAGAGTTGAGGTAGTAATCCTCCGTTACGATAAAATCTAACACTGCGCTAGAGTGAAACGGATATTTAAATCATACTTGTCTCATAAGCAAGTGATAGCAGGTTCGACTCCTGATTAGCGCAACGAAAACTCCTTTTGGTCCTTTAATTAGATTAATTATTAACAATTTAAAACTTTTATGTTATGAAGAAAGTAATTAATGTTTTGAAGAAGGCTACTAAGTGGTATTTTGAGCAAAGTTCTAAGAACTACATGTGGTTAGTATCTGGAACTATTCCTCCTTCGTATAGAGTAATGGAATAATACCACTAAAAAGGTAAGTACCAAATGGGTACTTATCGCTGTTGTGGAGTAATTATTGGGGTATAGTTCAAAGGTCAGAACTTTTGACTGTTAATCAAAGAATCATGGTTCGAGTCCATGTGCTCCAGCCTTTTTGCTGAACCCTCCTTAGTTAAAAACTAAGCAATAGTAATCCAGCAAACTCTAGACCGATGTGAGGAAGAGAGTCGTCTAGACGGTAGCTAGCACTGTAGTACGCAATGGTGGAATAGAAACGGCTAGCATCCACCAACTTTTAATTAATTAGATATGATAGTACAACCTATTGGAAAGTTTAAACTTACTTATGCAAATGGTATAAGTCAAGTTAAGCTGTTAATAACTCAGGAAGACTACAAGTCTATTGTCAAACCTATATTAGATAATATAGCTGAGTTAGAGGCACAGCGAAGTGGGATTAATAAAAAGAGTAAAAGGTATAAGGAAATTTCGGAAAAACTTAGAGAACTGAAAAAACCTATATCGGAACTTGGAGAGTTTTTCACAAGCACGTCTCCTCTTGGATTAGCACTATGGAGTAGTCGCTTCCCAAACTTGATACTTCCGCCTCAACAAGGCGGTGGACATTTTGTTAGATTTGAAAAATTAGATTTGTATGAAAATAAGGAAGGTTAACTCCACTATCAAAAGACGAGTTCTTAGGGAAGTGTCTAGAGAGTGCAGAAAGAGGAATATGATGGACAAGAAAGGTGAAATTCCAAATGATATTAAAGACATATGGGAAGCGATTAAAGTATTAACAAAGAGAAATAAACAATTTGCTGTTAGATATGCATCAATGTGATTATTGTTGTTGGTATAATCCTGCCAGTGGGTGCTGTGATTGTCCATACGTAATGAGACGGAAAGCGTGTGAGAAGGCTCGTAAACAGAAAGAAGAAAATGAAAAGCCTAGAAAGTTATAGCATATTTACTAAGCCTAAACTATCTAATCCTGTATCATGGGAGAATATGAAAAGAATTTAATACCCATATGAAGGAAGTAGTTAGAGACTATAAGATTAGGCAAGCTAAAGCTTAGAGAAAGCGCTAAGAAAGTAATTATTAAGTAAATACTAACCTGGCAAGGTAAAAATCCAGTCGGGGTCTGTTAGCATTTATGCTAATAAGTCGAAGCCAGTCCCTGCGTAGTTATAATAGGCAAGCTGAACTTGAGAATTGTTAAACGGATGGTCGCCGTTAAAAGATATATAGTTACAAACTTATGTATCCAGAATATAACTAATTAAAGACTTATCTGGTGATGTTAGGTTATGGAATCCTAACAGTGGAAATTTAAGAGTAAATCACCAATTAAAAAGAAAATCTCAAAATGGGCTGTGTAGTGTAATCTGGGAGCACATCATTTTTGCAAAATGAAAGAGGAGTTCAAATCTCACATCTGTCCACATTAGTGTATGAGGAAGGCTTATGCCTTCCTTTTTTGTTTTAGTAAAATCTCAAAATTGTTTTAATATGGCAAAAGTAAAAAGTATAACAAATGAAGTTCCTCTTAGACTTATGAAAGATGGGGAAGTAGCGGAAGTTATTTATTGGTTTAATGATGAAGTAGAAGCTGGAGAAGTTATTCAAAGATATAAAAATTCTCTTATTGTTATAGGAAAGCATAGTAATTACTGCTATCCTACCCTTTTTAATGGTTGTGAGGAATTAGATCTTGCTAAAGTGAGAATTTTAAATAGGGGAATAGAAATAGTACTATGATAAAAATACTTAGAAAAGAAGGATGGGAATTAAATCCTCATGATAGAATAGTTAATTCTATCTTATCAAGGTGTGAAAAGAACAATGGAGAATGTCCATGTCATAATGATAGTGAAGACAAACACTGTCCTTGTTCTAATTACCGTGAGAAGGATGTATGCCATTGTGGTTTATATTTAAAGATAAATAAATGACTAGATTAGAGAAATATTTAACAGCTACTGCTTCTGAAATTCTTGAAGCAGAAACTACTTTATCCCGTTACTTTATTATTGGAAATATAAAGGTTAGAGTATCTGATCATTATGCAAATAATAGTGATGCAGATATACAAATTATTATTCCCTATAATGGAGGGACTAAATATTTAGTTACTATTTCAAATAGTCCTGGAAAGTTTGTTTCTTGGAACTCAAAGCAGATTCAGGACTTTATTCCAATGCTTCAAATAATGAAAGGTCTAAGGTCTAGTATAAAAGACCCTAGTAAGAAAGATCTTTTGATACCTGTTGCTCAGAAAATTCAAATGGCTACAGAAGGGAGTAATTCTAACGAATCTTCTCTTATATTTAAAGGAATTATTAAAAGTAAACTTAAAGAGAATAAACTAGGTTCTACCCAAAGAGCTGTTCTTAGAAAGAGTAAATCAACTTGGACTTATAATGAGATTTCCGCAATTTCTACTATGCTTGGAAATGATTTAGGAAAAGGAGCAGTATCTATAAATGAAGATGTTCAGATATTCTTAACCTGTACATCAATTACTTATGAAGAATTATTGAACATATTTAAAATAATAGTTATTGACAATAATAAGACCCCTACAATTAAATTATTACAGGAGGCATATAGTTTACTAACACTAAATAATTAATTAATGAGAAAAATATTTGAATTTGTAAAGGTCGGAGGAACATGGTTCTATTGGTGGCCAGATTTTCATGGATATCCACAAGATCTAGCTATGGTGAATGGAGCAGATGATTTTTTGAATACCTTAGACGACAAGTTTGTTAGACTTCAAACAGTAGATCCGTCAGTAGCAAAAATAGTTCTAACTAAGGTTGAGGAAAATTCGGATGGAGCTACCTATCTTTGTAAAAGTAGATTGTATAATGATACTGTGTGGGTTTGTCCAGTAACTCTTGACGTATTGGGTGAATATCCTCAGAATATATATCTTAAAGAGGTATGATTCATAAACTAATTATAAAAGATAAATCTAAATTATTTCATAATTATATAGAAGATTTAGATTTACCAACTGAGATAGAATTTAAACCAGGATTAAATATTCTTGTAGGACCAAATGGATGCGGTAAAACTACTATACTCAACATAATTAGGCGATATACTCATTGTCTATATAAGTATGTATCTACTCCAGAAAATACTAAGAATTTGGTAAATTGGAAAGGCATATTTCAAGACGGAGCTGATTTGATAGCTGATTATAATAAACCTGTATTTAATTTAAGAGACTCCAAAGATCTAAGTATTGAAGATAGAGCTTTAGAGAATTTTCAAAACTTCACTCAGAGATTCACTTCTCTAAATAGTAGTTCTGGAGAAGATAAGAATGCCTCTATGGTTACTTTATTTAAGGTAATGTTTGAGGAAGATCATATCTCTAAATTTAGTTTACTAGATAAGTTTGGGAATGAAATACAGGAATATTATAATAGAAATCATATTTCTGGGAATCAATATACTATCTTAATGGATGAGCCTGATACTAATCTAGATGTAAATAAACTTCTAGAGTTATATAGTATGTTATCTTATAAGAGACCTGATACTCAGATAATAGTAGTTCTCCATAATCCAGCTCTAATTTACAAATTGGAAGGTAATTTTATAGAGTTTACTCCTGGTTACTTAGAAAAAATTAAAAACTTTATTACTAAATGAAAAAGAGAGTATTAATTATCTTGCTATTTAGCATTATATTTGGATTCTTTACTGGGTATTCCTTACATCATTGGATACATACTAAGAGATTTCCACAAGAACAAGTTGTTCTAATGCCTGAGCATCCATTTTATTTAATGGAAGAAGTAAATGAGGAAGTATTATATAATACTTTAAAACATTATGATTTTCCTAGTCCAGCTATTATAACAGCACAAGCAGTATTAGAATCTGGTAATTTTAAATCCCGACTTTGTAAGGATAATAACAATCTGTTTGGATTATATAATTCCAAAACTATGTCTTACTTTAAGTTTGATAGTTGGATAAGCTGTGTGTTTGCTTATAAGAAATTTATTCTAAGTAGGTACGATCCAGAAGAGGACTATTATAGATTCCTAGATAGGATTGGATATGCCGAAGATTCTCTATATGAGAGTAAAGTTAAAGAATTAGAGTTAGATATTATTAATAAGTATGGAAACCCAGATTGAAAAGGCTATTGAGCTTAGAGAAAAAGCTAACTTTAAGATTTTAACTAGACTAGCTCAAATTATAGAATGTAGTCCACATTTGCGATTCCAGCAAATATTATCTAATTACAAAGTCTGTGAATTAGGTAAGGACAAATTCTATGAGGAGAGTATAGAAACTCTTAGGAATTTAGAGGGAGAAATGAACAAAAAGTTGAACACTTAATAGATTTAAAATGGAATTTAAAAATTTTAAAGAAGATGTAGAAGCTGCTTTCAATAATATGATAGCAGAAAATTTATTTGTTGCTAATGTTGATAAAGACCTCCTTTGGATGGGCTATCTTCTGTCGTTTGAAGATGAAACTATTAGACAAGACCATAACTGCAATGCTTGTAAATCTTTTATCCGGCATTATGGTAAAGTTGTAGCGATTGACCCTCAAACGTATAAGATTAAAACATTCTGGGATGATGTACACACTCCTGGATATGAGAAAACAGCACAGGATTTAGCTAAATTAGTTAAGGCAGCTGGAATAGGAGATGTCTTTATTCAAGATGTGAACGAATTTCATGGTTGTGACCATAATGTTCAACTACTTCCTGATGGAACAACTAGGACTTGGACGCATCTGTATGTAACTATTCCGAATAACTTCAAGTTCAACAAACGAGTTTATGGTTTTGACTCTGCTGCTGGTTACAGAGGAGATGTTAGAGCAAGAGCTGGGGTATTTGAACGCTCTATCAGCGAGCTTAAGCTGGAGGCAGTTGAAACTGTTATTGAGCTTATAGAAGAAAACAATCTCTATAGAGGTGCAGAGTTCTTGAAGAGTTTGGAGGAATTTAGAAGAACATTGGTTGCTGCTCACACTCTGAGTCCAGAAGTAAGAACTAACTATTGCTGGTTAAATTTTAAGTCTCCTATAGCTAAGATTAGAAATACGGCTATGGGAACTTTACTTATTGACCTAAGCAATGGTGTAGATCTGGAGAGAGCCGTAAGAGCATATGAAAATATCATGGCTCCTGCTAACTATAAGAGACCTACTGCTCTTATTACTAAGAAGCAAATTGAAGCTGCTCAGAAGAAAGTAGAAGAGCTGGGTCTTACCGATGCACTTCCTCGTCGTCATGCTCATGTGGAAGATATTTCTGTGAATGATGTTCTATTCGTAAATAGAGATACTAGAGCAAAGATGAAGGGAGGAATGTTTGATATGCTCTCCGAAACTTCTACAGTAAATCCAAAAGAGTTTACCAAAGCCCAAGAGGTTTCTGCTGATGCCTTTGTCAAGAATATACTTCCAGGAGCTAAGGAGGTTTCCATCTTGGTAGAGAACAGACATATTCCTAACTTTGTTACTCTGACTGCTCCTGAAAATCCGGATGCTGGACAGTTGTTCAAGTGGAATAACAACTTTGCTTGGGTTTATAATGGTTCTGTAGCCGATTCTTTCAAGGAGAAGGTAAAGGCTGCTGGTGGAAATGTAGATGGCTTCATGAGATGCTCTCTACATTGGTTCAACTATGATGATCTTGACCTTCATGTAACTGAGCCTAGTGGAAGAGAAATCTATTATGGAAGCAAAACCGGGGCTACTGGAGGAACTCTTGATGTTGATATGAACGCAGGTTCTGGAAAAACTAGAGATGCTGTCGAGAACATCATATGGACAAACCCTAGTAGACTCAGACCTGGAGATTATGTAGTAAGAGTGCATAACTTCTGTAAAAGAGAGAATATAGACTTCGGCTTTGAGATGGAAATTGAAATTAATGGAGAGCTTCACAAGTTCAATTACGAAAGTAGAGTTCCAAATAATGAATTTGTTGAGGTTGCTCGTATCAGCGTAGATAGACAAGGAAATATCTCTCTAGCTCCTACTATTAAAGAAGGTTCTACATCTTTCAAATCCACAAACGAGTGGGGAATTGATACGATGAAATTCCAGAAGGTTTCTTGCATTATGTTCTCTCCTAACCACTGGGAAGGTAACGCAATAGGAAACAAACATCTGTTCTTTATGATAAACGGATGCAAGAATCCAGACCCTGTTAGAGGTTTCTTTAATGAATATTTGAGAGCTGACCTCGAAAAAGAACACAAAAGAGTATTTGAAGCACTAGGTTCTAGAGCGAAAGCTGAGTACAGTGATGACCAATTAAGTGGATTGGGGTTTTCTAGCACATCACACAATGATGTTGTTGTAAAAGTTGATAATAAATCATTTAAAATCGTTTTCTAATTATGTTTAAACAAGCATCGAGAATGAAGTTGCGTTTCGCAACAAGTAAAGGTAATCTGAGTGTTGAAGATTTGTGGGACTTGAGCCTGCCAGTATTGGATAAATTAGCCGTTTCTTATGATGAGGAACTAGCTAAAAGTCCAAGAAAGTCTTTCATAACTAATGATACTCCTAGCAATACAGAACTTGAATTGAAGTTCAATATTGTGAAGGAGATTATAACCGATAAGCTAAAAGAGAAAGCTGACAGAGAAGCAGCTAAGAATAAAGCTGTCGAGAAGGCTCGCCTAACAGAACTGTTAGCCAAGAAACAATCTGAGAAGTTAGAAAGCTTGTCCGAAGATGAAATCAAACGGAGACTCGCCGAACTCGAGTAAGTGTGTAGTATTAAAGACTGTTAATCCGCAAATCTTAGATAAACTGAGAGAAAGTGGATTAACAGTTTGTATTTGTTGTGAGTTTGAAGGGACAGCCTGGTTAGTATTTAGACCTGGCTTATCCTTTGATGTTCATGGAGAGGGTTACGATTTTGAAGAGCTTGGGTTAATTGGTACAGAAGCTAATCTAAGATACTTTGAAAAAGTTACTCCAAACTATATTGATTGTGGAACTGATGTTGATAAGTTTATTAATACCTGTCTACAATTTAAGTAAGTTAACAGTTTTTAACTTTGAATTTAACAATTTGGACTGTATTCTAGTATAGAAATTTTCACATATAGTTTCAAAATTTGGTAAAGAGGTCTCATCGTCAAAGAGATACTAAAGAGGAGTACAAATTAGACCTGCACTGCAAATTATTGTACTTGAAAATTACTGCGTGGCAATACGCTTTACCAAATTTTATTGTTATGATGGCCCAATGGCGAAATTGGTTAGACGCACTAGATTTAAGCTCTAGCGGGAAGAAATTCCTATCTCAGTTCGACTCTGAGTTGGGCTACTAATAAAAATAATACATAAGATTTATATGAAAAGAGAATTAATAGTAAAGGTTTTAAAAGAAGCTAAGGACCTATATCTAATTGGTAGAAGACATAACTATGGTATGTGTTTCTATTTAGGAAAGGTACTTAAGAAGTATGGATATAGGCCATGCTTAGAGTATTGTGATATTTCAGATTATATCCCTAAATATAATAGGAAATTTTGCAATGCTAATTATTGTAAGAATAGTTATTGGTGGGACTTATATGATGTAGAAAGTAGGGTTAAAGCTTTTGATAAACTTATAAACTATTATAGTCAACCAACTTTAAAAGAAAGAATAATTAATAAAATTAAACAATATGGAAGAAAGTGTATTTTTTGGAAACGAGGGACTGACCTCAACAAATGCTAATTACTATTGCAATATTGCTCAAGAGGCTATAAAATCTTCTTTGGAAAGATTAAATAGTGTAAGATTTTATGAAACCTCTGTAGCATCTATAGAGGGCAATAACTCTAAATTGATGTCAACTGGATTATCCTCAATGGACTTTATTCAGAATGATCTAGAAAACATAGCTAATATGAATAGCTTTTGTGCTTGGGTAAGAGAAGCTATTAAGACAAAAGATAATCTGATTTCTTTAGTTGATTATACTTCTTTGCCTTATTGGGCTGAGGTAAATAATATAACTGTTCCAGAACTTCCTGAAAGACCTGGAAAGCCTTCTATGAAGGAAGAGAAGGATATAGTTGATTCATGGGATAGAAATAAAAGAAATAGGTATCTAAGATTAGAAGCATTTGCTTCAACTTATGGTAAGTATATTCATCCTAATGGAGCTTTTAGTAGAGCTAGAAAAGATGCCCACTATGCTGTAAATAATCCTATATCCAAAGAGGGAACTGGAAGAGACTTAATTCTCTATTATCAGACTCCTACTCTTGATGTGGAGAAAGTAGATGATATGTTTATGCAACTTCAGGATATATATCGCTCTTATGAAAAAGAACTAAATTCTATGAAGGCAGAGATTAAAGAATGTCTAAATAATGAAAATAGGTCTATTGAAGAAAAATATCAATCAGAATTAGCTAAATTTAAAGCTGACTATGATAACTATACATCAGAAATGTCTAGATTAGAAAGTCTTCTAAATCAGTGGAG
>NFZD01008882.1_pt1 | contig 10872 bp, 8 predicted proteins | sample 1095381 | NCBI WGS metagenome assembly NFZD01 (sample SAMN03609891, study PRJNA323583) | gut metagenome | isolation source: feces | host: Rattus norvegicus | place: Denmark: Riget | collected 2013 | reverse complement strand
GTTTTCAGCAAGGTTCAGTACCAGTTTGTAATTGTCAAAGGTCAGGCCTTCACCTGCATTCACTCCTATTGTTCTGGATCCTTCGTTAAATATGAGTCCTTTGTATTCTTCTGTGTCTGTTCCGATATTGAGTACAATGCTTCCGTTGCCGTCAAACGTGATGCCTTCACAGGCGTTTACACGTAGTTTGCCGTCCTCATCGAACGCGAGTCCGTGCGCAGTATTGACCTTTGCTTGAATATTGCCAAATCCGTCAAACGTAATACCCTTGCCTGTTCGTATGTTCAATTCATCATTTTCACCCATGTAAAAGGAACCTCCTATCCTTATAAGGCCCGGTTTGGCTTCATCAGCAACAGGAATCTCAAACAGCGTTTTCTTATTATCATCGCCAGGAAGAAAACCATTATACATGACCCGATGAGTCCCCGGGTCGTAGTAAACGAGGCTCGGTATTATCAAATCATTCCATTCGCCGACACTGTAGTTCCCGCCTGTTGTGATTAGCCTGTAACGGCATGAATGTTCTTGCCCGACGAACATCATAACCTGAATCACATAATAATTTCCCCATCGGCTTTGGATGATAGTGCTGCTGTCACCTATGTTCCCGTCAGCTGAGCGCCATAGAATGATATGTACTTTAGCGTCTTCGGTGATGGTTCTTTCTGCGGCCTTTGTGGAAGCCGCGTTGAAGCCTGCCACGATGCCGAGGTCGTATATGGCCTCGTTCTTGAATGATATGCCTTGGATAAGCAAGGATAGCGGCGCGGAAACAAGACTGCTGCCTTGCATCGCTGGCAATGATTTTACGTTGTCAAGCGATGTCGCCGTTGGTAGCTCGGTGATGTCGCTACTTTGCGCCTTGATTTGTTGAAGGACTGCGTTAATGATTGCCTGTTTTTCTTCTTGTGTCATAATTATGTGTTTTTAGTTTACTCTTTGTGTTTCGTTCGCGTCACCGTCAGCGGTACTGTGCAAAGTGTTTCCGTGTCCGTAAATACCGCATATCCGTCTGGTGTTCGTATGCCTCGCGCTCAAAACTTATCTCGTAGTAGGCGAGTTTTGTATCGCGGTACTTGATAAGATTGTAAACCCACTCGCAAATGTCGCAATATAAAAGAAAACATAAAGCATTTCTTTCATTTGTTGCGTATGTATCGCCTCGTGGTTCAAGTCTTGTAACGTGAGCCAACACCTTGCAAAGACTATACCAAACAAGTTTATTGCCTTAAACCCTTTGAAAGGGATTATGTTGTTGTAGATTACTTTCATAGTTGTTAGTTTAAGTTAAACGCAAAATAATCATTACCTGTATATACAAGCAAAAAACTCTTAATAGTAAAAGGTTTGACAATTACAGTACTAAGCGATTTTACTTGTACCCCATTGTTGAACAGGACGGGGAAAATATAATCTTTTAGCGGTGTATTCCCATTACTAAACTCTTCTGTACTATAACCGCAAACACCAACACCCAACGTTCCCGTGTTTATAATGTCAATGCGAAACGAGAATTTTTTTTCTTGTTCTGTGGAAGGCATGTTTTTTGTAATTCCAAAACCGAGACATGAATACATTGACCACCTATCGGGCAAAATTACATTACATTTATTGTATTTTGTATTTACAGCAATTCTGTTACACCAAAGAGGTGGCTGTATTAGCTTAACTTCTTTGTCTGTAGAGAAATTTTTCATAATATCAAGACACATGCCATCAATGATTCCGTTCATGCAAACGTGTCCACTTCCGAGCATTGCGTATTGATACCCGTACCTATTCCCATTGTCCATTGTTGCAGAATCACTGCTAAAATAATCCATATTTATAGCGTTTGCAACAGCGATGTTCTGCCAATCGTAAGAGTGGTTTGTCGTATTTTTCAGCACAAGCCTATTGTTCTCCCTAAGTTTGAAAGAATATACGCTCGGAATAGACGAATCTATACCTCCTTGGACTGTTACCTCTTTTGTAGAAATTGTTGTCCCTAACGTGTTTTTGAAGTCGTCTGTACCGATTTGCAAAGAACCGTCAGTTTCTGTAATGATGCTTCCATCTTTTATTGTAAAGTTTCCAATCTTTCCTGACGTTGCGGTAATTTGTCCAGAGAAAACCCCGTCTACGGCTTCAATGCTACCATCCAATTTTACCTTGAACTTGTTATTGATGTTCACCTTGCCTGCCATATCGATTTGGTCTCCCGATATTCTAACACCTGATTGTAAGTACCCGTTAGAATCTTTCGTTACATACGTGGCCAAATACGCTTTATTGACAAGTCCATTAGCGTCAACGGCATCGGAAAACATGGCCGAAAAAGACTCTATGCTTACATAATTGCCGAGCTCTTTATCAAGCTCCAAATCTCCTAACCTAATTTCGTCATAAATATCTTCAACGACTTGTCTAAGGTTGACGTCAAGGTCGTTTTGAAACGTGTTAAAATCCGTTGTCGTAACAAGTCCAGCGCTATTCTTTAATGTTCCATCAGTATTGAACTTTTCGGATATAAGAAGGTTGTATTCTGCTTTGGTCAGTATTTGTGACTGGTTAATCACATTACCGTCCTTGTCAAAATTTTCTGTGGCGATTTTGACCAACGTGGAGCTTTGTTCAAATAACGATTTGTACCGATACGCCAACGTGTCGGCCTCGTTAGTTGAAAGCGTAAGTCCATAAATTCGTATTTCGCCTCCGTAAAAGGTAAATTCAAAACAGCCTGTTCCGTCCCAAAGTATTGGAAAAGTCAGTTGCTTATAATCTTCTGTTTGGTTAATGGACTTGTTATAGTAAACATATTCATAATTTTCAAAATTTTCACCTTCTTGGTCTACTATACCAAAACGGAGTTGTCCCGCTTCAACGACCTTGTACATGAAAGATACGTACACTGTTACAGGTACTTTCTCACCTTTTTCATTTGTCTTAAATTCGGGCTTATTCAAGAAGTCGTTTGAATTTTGTGATATGCCTCCGTCGCATATTTGCAACACACGCATTCCGTTGTCATTGAAGAAGAAAACTCCACTTCCCTTTCGTCCTAGTATGTTTTCGTTCGCCCAAATAAGATTTCCTCCGACGCTAAAAGCATCATAGCCAACATCGGTTACCCAATAATCAAATCCGTTAATAAATGAAGGGTTACGAAGAAGTCCTTTGCTTTCAGTAAGTTCGTTTCTTACACTATCAATCTCGGACGTAATCTTTCCCTCTACGATCTCAAATTTAGTCTTGATATCCTCGCCCGTGGTGAGCAGGAAAGTGCCGCGCAGATAGGCATTATCTGCATAAATACCGTTCCCGTGAGGCTGATTATCCTTCGGGAACCAATCATCATCAATCCCGTCAAGATTACCGAACCTTGCACGCAAACATCCAGTGAAGTTCTTCTCGTGAACACCGTCAAGAATATCAATCCTCGGCTCTCCATCCTCGGTGGCCGAAATGATGATAAGGTTCTGGCGCTTGGTGTTTGTGGTGTTACCCATAAGAGCGGTCTCGTCACCCACCTCCGGAAGACTTTGTCCGTCGAACTCACTTTTTGGGATAATCACATACCCGGTTCCTTCCTCAACGCCGGGCACTGATTCTGCAATCTTCACCCAGTAACCGCGCAATTCTTTCCCGTTTCTGAATGTAGAGCAACGCATCTGGTCGTCCACCACATACGTGTTTGCTTGCTCAAAAATTATCTTGTAGCTTTCGCCTTGGTCTTCGATTATCTTAATCTTACCGTTTGCAGCCGAAACAACAATCTGTCCGCCGACAGAACGTAGTTTGTCGATAATCAGTTCAAAGACGTGCATAATGTGGCGAACGGTAAGTTCGTCCAGCTCCATCTTGGCCAACCCATCTTCCAACCATAACTTCCAGCCTTCTCCCGTAAAACCATTGCGAAAGTCCGGACTTCTCAACAAAGTCTTAACAATTAGCGATAGCAGGGTGGCATCCCCTTTTTCATCTATCACGGCATTCTCGTCCACACCAAAGAAGGCGCCTTTCTCGAAGACTATCTTTCCTTTGGCCCTATCGTTCTTTATTTTGCTCAGGAATTTTGAATGAGCGTATGCAGGAGTTACGACAGCATCTTGTGCATTATCTTTTGTTTTATCTGAAGCCACACTGTTTAGCGGTTTTCCGTTCAGCACAAGCTGCTTGATAGAAGCCCATGAGGCAGTCAGTTTCTCGAAAGTCGCCTCCGCGATGGTCTTGATAAACTTGACCATATCCGAGGAAGCGATATATTCCCACCAGGAATCGGAACCACCGGCAGCGATGGACTCGTCGGAGGCCAACTGACCGCTGTCGATGACCTGTTGCCAGGTTCGGTTCTGGACTACACCACCCACTTCGGACGGAGAGATAACGCCCTGCGTGAAGATGTAGTAGTGCGAATCCGGGCCTATCTGCGTTCCACCCTCGTTGCATCCGTAGATGTCAATCAGTTCCGATGGGAACACCACCTGCGCCACGGCATCGGCATCCTCGGACTTCGGTATGGCGATATAGACATAGCGGGCGAGGTTGTCGTGGAAGACTGTTGGTGAAGCAATCAGCGGCCAGCGGCGGTAATTGTGCGCATTGTCGTAGCCCAGGCCCGTGATGCCACGCATGTAGCACATCACCATAGAACCGGACGAGCAGTTGGCATGGATATAGTTGCGGTCTCCGGTTGCATTCAACTGGATGAAGATGGCATACGTAGAGAACCAATAATCGGCAGGGCGGGCGATAGTCATACACTAATTCAGCATTGGCGTTACGAAAATGACAGAGTTTTCGGCATTGTTCTCAAAGAGAGGTGCGGTCTTCTCTTCCGGCTTTTCGGGTTCTACATAGAGCGGAGAAGACTTGAAGGCATCGAGTGCTTTTTCCGGCAAGTCGGTCTGATGAACGACAAGATATGCCGTAAGTTTGTCGGTGAGAGATACGGCCTCGTTGTGCGCAGCAGCACGGCGATCCTGATCCACGCGGATGACTTTGGTACGCGCTTCGAGGTAGCGCGAGGTTGCATTGCGCAGGTTGTGGAGGATGCGGGTGAGCAAAGGCTTATCCCCGTCGGTGATGTCGGTCGTGTTGCCTTGCGAGAACGAGATCATGAAGTCCATGAAGTCCTCACCGATTACCGGTGCAAGAATATCCTCCTGGATGAAGCGCAGGTCGGGCAGCATCTGGATAAACTTCTCGCGAGAGTCGTAGATGTTCATGTACTCCTGAAGAATTTTGGCCGACGGGATGATGAGCGAAGCGGCGAGGTAGAAATAGCGCGAATCTCGCCAAAGGCGAACAATCTCTTTCCGTTCCTCGTTCTCATCCTCCACATGCGCCCATTCTTCGAGCATAACAAGCATACGATTGAGCGCGGCGTGCGTCTCCTTGATACAGGTAGTCTTGTAGGCACCTACCGCCTCGCGGTCCGCCTTCTGGTAGTCGTCGGCCACCGCCATATTGATACCCGCACCATTGACCGAGATGGCCTGCATGTCGATAGCACGTCCGAGGGAATCAAAAACGAGGATGCGCTGGGCCAAAGTGAGCAGACGGGCGTATGTGGAAATGTCGGCACCATCCGTGATTTTCTGAACGTAGGAGAAAATGCCGGCCTCCGAGGTGCGGAGGTCGCGGTAGTAATCCGTCAGTGACTTACGGAGCGACGGTCCGAGTTTGTCAGCAAGAAAATCGTATTCGGAAGAATCGAAGAAGCCCGAAAGCACTTCGATGTGGTCTATGGCGTTGGCCGGGGCGTATAGGCGTAGTTCTTCAAGAGTGGAAATAAGCATAACGGCGTTGTTTAATTTTTATATCGCAAATTTATGAAGCAGACAGATCTGACTTGGGACAAATACAATTTTCATAACAAGGATTTTCTGCTGTCAATTTTATCAAAAAGAAGTTTTTGGTTGAATTGCGTCCACTCAATTTACACAAAAAGACGTTTTTGTGCAAATCCGACCCATCGGATTTAATTATAAATGTTTTTTGACGAAATCGGAGAGAGAGGGGGGGGCGGATTCACTTTTAAGGAAAACACGAAAAAGCGCATCCGGCTGTTGGGCGTGCTTTTTCTTTATTCATTACTTCATTCTTTCATTTGTTTATCAATAAATGAATGTATGTAATCATCGTTATTCAACTTTCGATATAACCAAAAACACAAAAGAAACATCAATACCATAAGAAGAAGGACAATCGGAACGACAATTCGCTGTAATGGCGATGGGCGAGAAACCTCCTTTTCCAATGCAGAACTGATAGAGTCTGTTTCCAGTGATTTTTGAGATTCGCATAAAGACTGAAATAGGGAGTCGTAATACTCCTGCTGCATGGCATACTTTTGCTGCATGAGGGTGAGCTGCTGGCGATAGAATGTTTCGCGTTCGCCGGATGCAGTGCGGTTGATGGTGCGTTGCTCTGTGCGCACCTCACGACCCAAAGAATCTATGTAAGAGGTAATACTTTCCATGATTTGCTCATGGGTGGAGTCGCGGCTCACCTGCCGAGCTGCGGACTGCTGCAAGTAGGACTGAATCAGGCTGTCGATATTGATGTGGGACTGCCCTACCCCACTACGAACTTCATGCACCGTAGATTCGGAAACGGAAGAACTTGCCTCGTGATAGTCCTCCGTACGGTGGGTGGTGGCGCAGGAGAAGAACAAGAGAAAAGTGATAAGAGAATAGATGATTTTTACCATAGTTTCTTTGAATTTTACTATGGCAAAGGTATAGTGAATATGTATTGATGCGGGGACAAAATAAGTCCGGCCTATCTGTTACGTATCTGCCGGACTTTTTATCATTCAATTTTTCTATATTTTTTGTAAAATACGGATGCCGCAACAACTTTATGCAATTCAAGACCGCAAGTGGCACACTCTAAGACAAGAGGAAGTTCAACCTTCTTTTTCACGTAAACCTCATAGTCGCTTATATTCGCCTTATCCAGAACTTCGCTTTCAAGACCACATGCGATAATTTTTTTTGCATTTATACTTGAAGCACTACACATCGGACAAACTATTTGCGATAGAGGCTTTCGGTAGCCACGATTGGTTGTAATTTGAGAATCTTCCATATTGCTATTTTTTTACTTTTTCAATGGATCCACACCACGCTTGAGAATACAGCCTTTATCACCAAGGACATCGCACATGATGTCCATCAGTTTTTTTCTTTCGTCAGGATGAGCATCTTCTGCCTGATTATATTCACAAAGATCATCTTCTGATGGAAATAAGATAGCAACATAACCGGAAAGAGACCCAAAATGTTCTGCCCGAGTTAGTAATGGCTTTAGTGAACCTTCATATCTATCCAAAATTGCTTTCCATTCCTCAGCATACTGGCCTGGAACAGCAGGAGAGACTTTCTTCTTATTCTCTAAAGCGGGAAGAACATTCTCAAACAAGGTAGGCTGCTGAACTCGGATGTTGTCACGTTTCCATTTACGCAGTACACCCATAACGTAAGAGGCCACATCGTCCGGTTGTTTACGCTCCACGATACGCCGCACATCGGATAAAGCAAAAGAGATGAACGGTTGCAACTTGTCATCCGGAATAGATGTTATCAATTCACGGAGCGCATGGATAGATAGGTCCGGACACCACGACACGTAAGTATCAATGAAATTGTAGATACTGTTAGTACGCTGATCTTCCTCAGCCTTCGTGTTACCCATGTCAGAGTTCTTCATCGTGAACAACACCTCCAGAGGGATTCCGCGCGATTTCCCAGAAGGGAAGACTGGTTGATAATCGAAGCTGAAATTAACCTCTCCTTTTTCGGCAAGTTCATCCATTTCCTGCTTTACGGGGTCAAGCACCAACTTCTTCACCTTTGACCATGACTTGTAAGGGTTCTCCCCCTCGTTCGTCTCATAGTAATACTCATCAGTCAAACCCAGAAACTCCACAAGGTCGGTATAGGGTACTTTCTTGTGACCCACATCCTTGAAACGCGAGAGATAGATATACAGTCGGGGTGTACGCTTCTTCAGGGCCACACGCGCAATATGCGACACGTGCTTCACAAACCCGTGCTGCATGGTGAAAATGTCACGAATATTTTCCGTAAGCATCACCACACGCAATACACCTGTACGACGCAGTTCGCTCTCTGTCATTGATATTTCGATACGCGGAAACAACGAAGCCACCACATGACGCGATACCCTACCCTTTGCATCGAACTTGGGATATTTCATTGTTATTTTGCTCAAAGCAAGCGCAGCTTTTTCCAGTTGGTCGTAGTTAGCAGGGATTACTCCAAGATCGGCCGCAGATATGTTCAAGTCGATAGTCTCACGCTTCATCAGTTCGGAGTCGTCGAATATGGCAGGGAATGCCTTTTGCTTGTGCTGGGCATCCACCGAGTCAATGATACGCTGCTGCAACTTCTCGATGATGCCCAGGAGAATACGCTGCTGCATGAGCGTGAAGTCACCGGAAATCTGGGAATACACCACAGGATTATATAGCCATCGCATATCCCGAAGTTCCGAATACATGGAATTAGAAGAAACAATCAGCTTATCCTGTTTGGAAGCCTTCTTTGTACGTCTTTCCTTTTTCCCATTTACGGGCTTGTCATTATTTTCCTTCATATCCATAACTTATCAATATAGTTATCACGTTTTACCAAAACAGTTACCACGTTTTACCAGTGTAGTTATTACGTTTTACCAAAACTTTTATTACGTTTTACCACTGTAAAAACAGGAACACCCATAAATACAGCGTATTTGAGCCTTATTTTTCGTTCTATATATAGAATATGCTTTAGTAAAGCCATGTACTACCATAGAATGAACTGAATAACATGGATAATCATATATATGCTCAGTTTTGGTAAAACGTAATAACTATTTTGGAAAAGATGGGAAAAAGAGCGGTAAAAGATGATAGCGTTTTGGTAAAACGTAATAACTATCCATTACCCGCTCTATAAATCCATATCTGCCATGCATGAAAGTATGTAACACCAGAGAGCGTACTTCGCTCCTATCCACTTTTGGTAAAACCTAATAACTGTTAGACAGGGTGATTCTCGATAAACTCCATAATGGCACTGTTTATAATGTCGCCGAGGGAAGTGCGCTGTCCGGCAAAATACTTCATGTGAAGCAATTTTTCGTAGGCAGAGAGTGTGATGCGTGTCTGCACGTTCTTCATCGGTTCACCGTTCATCTGTTGGGAGAACACGCTCACATGTTGTTGCGGCACGGGGATTGCCGCAGGGGCGGCTTGTGCTTCCGATGCGGATGTGGCTGGGCTCGGCATAAGCGTTTCGGAAGCGTTCACTTGCTCCATCATTGCTTCGTGTTCCATCGCGGCTGGAGAACCTGCCACGATGCTTTTCTTTTCTTTCTTATACGATTTCATAATTCAGTGATTTTTGTTTTGCACAATAATGTCAATCTTCAGACGTGCGAGCGGTTTCCAACAACTCCGTAATGAAGTCGTCATAATCGCGTGCGGCGGTGCAATCAGGAGCGTATGAGAATATGTCCTGATGCTGGAACTGACTCTCGCCCACTTTTACACATTGACGAATGCGCGTGTGGAACATTTCGGCCTCGTAATTGTCGCGAAGGTACTCAGTGGTTTCGCGGGTGAGGTTGGTACGCTCGTCGGCCATGACGATGAGCAGGCCACGCATGACCAAATCCGCATTGAGCTTGCGATGCACGTTGCGGTAAGCCTCTATCATGCGGCCAATACCGTCCACGGAAAGCGAGCCGAGTTGCACGGGGATAATCACACCGGAAGCAGCACCCAGGGCGTTGTAGGTAAGTTCGGACAAGGCCGGTGCGCAGTCGATAAGTACATAGTCGAAGCATTCCTCGATGAGCGAGCCTTCCAAGGATTCCGCTCCGAGATACAACTCATCCATATACTGAATGTCATTGCCGAAGAGTGAGGCCAGCACAAGTTTTGACTGCATTTGTCGGTGAAGGTCCGGGTCAATGTCTGCAAGCATAGGGGAAGCAGGGCAATAAAAAAGCCCATTGTCGCTTCGATAAACAGGCATGTGGCTGTTGTCGCCATCGCGGAGCGCATCCGCTACCGTCAGTTTACAAGGTACCAGTTTCACTTTCTCCCGCCATCCAAGCAAGGAAGAGAGGTTGCCCTGCGGGTCAAGGTCGATGCAAAGAATGCGAAGCGATGGGTCGCGGCGAAGCAGGCCGGAGGCCACGTTCTGCACGGTGGTGGTCTTCGCTACCCCACCCTTGTTGTTGGCGAAGGCCAACACTTCTTTCAATCTATTCATAACGATGCTGTTTGATGTTGCAAATATAGTGTTTTCTTGTTCTTTACCCAAGAAAACGTGAATTTATTTGTTAATTACTTCACAAATTCATTGATTTATGTATGTATGAAGCGATGCTTTGAAAAATATCCCGGCACACGGACATGGCCGAGAATACTTTTTGAGTGCGTTATTCGTTGGTGTTCACGGTGGTAGTATCAGTGCCCCAGGTGAAGTCCGCATCGAGAGAGAACTGCGAAGTGACGGGCGCGATGGGAATGGCGCGTACAGGTTTGATGGAGTATTTGGTTTTCTCTCCGGCTACCGTTGTACCTCCCGTGTTAGAGTCGGACCAGGTGAAGGTGTAATACTTGCCCGTTCCATATTCCGTAGATCCTACTTTGCGATAATCCTCCGGACGGTCGTAGCAAAGGCAGCGGGCACCGCTCCAATAATCTGACGGCAGCACGTAGCGGCGCATGGCGGCAGCTTCGAGGCGGGTAGGTACACGGTAGGGCTTGATTTGGTTGCCGTATTTCGCGATGGGGTCAGGCGTGGTGGACAGCGTGATGTTGGTTATCTCCATCTTCGGCACGTAAAACTGGGCGGTGTCGTTGGT
>NFZD01009991.1_pt1 | contig 10890 bp, 23 predicted proteins | sample 1095381 | NCBI WGS metagenome assembly NFZD01 (sample SAMN03609891, study PRJNA323583) | gut metagenome | isolation source: feces | host: Rattus norvegicus | place: Denmark: Riget | collected 2013 | reverse complement strand
GTAAGAAAAAGAAGAAAAAATATGCTATAATGTAGCCAAGCGCTAGGGGCTAGAGTGGCGGGACGAATGTCTTAAATATCGACTATCTCGTTAGTCCCGACCACCACCACTTAACATTCATGCCGGGGTTAAGTGCGGTGGTTTTTTGTTATAATGAAAGTATGAATATAAGATTGCATACAGGGTGTTCATGCTATCGGTGTCGCAGAGGTAGAAAAAAGCAATATAGGCGAGAGTTCCACAGGAAACTCCGTCAGTTGCAGAAGCGTCAGTTGAAGAATACTGGTGAGATTATAGATGCAACCATCAGCATTGGCTATACCGACTAATGTTATATCTTTAATGTATCAATGTTATATCTTTTCTTATAAAGTCCACTATACAAGAACGAGTTTTCCACATGTTTAACATAGGTGGAGCGAGCGATTTTCTTAATGTGACTGTAATGTAACAGTTCCAAAAATGTTATATTTTGCATTTTTGCAGGAACCAGGCGTTTTAGTATAATAGATATACCTACCCACCATGCGTGGAAAAGGATATAAACCGCCGACAACTTCGAGTGATATACGACGGCACTTGAAGCGGCGGTTTTTTGATGCCATCGCCCAGCCGATACTGGGTGATTTTTTGTGCCACCTAATCACGGTCACGATTAGGTTATGGAAACAATATCGCCAGGCGAAATCTTCGCCCAATACAACGACAAAGAGCAACCACAGAACGAAGTGGAGGGTAACGATGGCATTTAAGCAATCACGAAACTTTAACCTATCAAGCATGGGCAAGCGTGCTGGCTGGTGCTTGATGAACTGCCGACTTGGATTCGGCATTCCAAGTGGCACTTTCCCAAGCGCAAAGGCAGACATGGAATCGCAACGCAAGAATGGAACGTTGCACGGTATAGATAGCGTACCGACCAACTGCGCAGTGCCAGTCTATGCAGATACTTCGAGTAAATACGAGCATGTAATGGTGCTTGACCATGGCGTGCTTTATTCCGACGGCAAACTAGTGACGGCTGGACTATCTGCGTTTAAGTGCTTTGGTTGGGGCGAATGTTGCGACGGCGTGCGAGTAGTAGAGTTTACAAAAGACCCAGAACCGACAAGTTCATTCTTCCCAGCTAAGGGCTACTGGACATTCGGCGATACCGACGCTCGCATCGGTAGACTCGCCCAATTCATGTTCCAGAACTTCCCAGCTTATACCAGCCGAGCTGCGCTTGGCAACTACTACGGAGTAAACATCAAACGCTCAGTCACCGAGTTTCAACGTCGCACTGGGCTTGAAGCAGATGGAAACGTCGGCCCAATCACGCTCGCTAAATTGAAACAATACGGATTAGGAAGCTAGAACATGGCAAAGAAGCAACTTAGCGCAAAGGAACGACTTGCAAACCTAATCGACGTCAAGACCATCATCACGCTTGCAATCGTCGGAGCATTCGTAGCTATGACGCTCTTCGGACGTGAACTCGACGGCACATTTTTAAGCGTTGTTACGCTCGTGTTGGGCTTTTATTTTGGAAAGGGTAAAGATACCAAAGTTGACGACGAAAACGTCACAGAAGCGAAAATAGACGGGAATCCGAGCGAATGATTGAGGCGCTCATAGAAATCACCGCGGCGCTTGGCCCGTCATGCGCCATCATCTCGGCTATAGTCGGGTGCATCGCTCTGAAGCGCTCAGAATCGAACACGAAGGCACTTAAAGACCTGGACGCTAAACTGTCTGCGAACGACTTGGCGATTCTCCGCTCGAAGATAAAGGAGAGAGCCGATAGATGTATAGACAAAAGCTTTGTGACTGAAGACGAACTCGCAGAACTCGAAGGTCTATATGATTGCTACAGAGCGCTTGGGGGGAACTCATTCATCGTTACTCTAATGGACAAAGTCTTAAAGCTCCCGATTAAATAACCACCTAGATGCGAAGACAATGAAGATGTCGGACGCCGTCCTCGCTATGAGTCCGACACGCTTACTTGCCACCGATTTGCAGTAGTCGGTGGCTTTTAAGTGTTGCGAAAAACGCAGAACTGAGTTATAATTAAAGTGGTTGTTAAATATTGACCCGAGCTTTCACCTTTCGTTTGCTCGGGTTAAAAAATCGCCCCTAATTTATTTAGGGAGATTTTTGATGCAGGAAAATAATCAAAACTGCGTCGATGTGACTGAGTTACTCGCCAGCGACAGCTACATCGCCGTAAATCGTCTGCTAATCAGAGAGCTTGGCTTGGAGGAGGCCGTGATGCTCGCCGAACTGCTAGACGAGAGAAAGTATTGGAGGAGTACTAGCCGTTTAGATGACGGGTGGTTCTTCTCTACGCAAAAGAATATCGAAGATCGAGTGGGACTAAGCAAGCACAAACAACTACGGGCGATAGATAATCTCGAATCGAGAGGGCTAATCAAGACCGAAGTTCGTGGAATGCCAGCTCGTCGCCATATCGCTATCAGCGATAATCGCATCGTCCAGTTGTTCAAAAATTGGACAACTAGTTGTCGGAAAATTGAACAACCAGTTGTTCAAAAATCGGACAGTAAGAATACTAATAATAAGAATACTAATAAAAATAATAATAAAGTCGAAGTTCAAAGAACTTACGACGTCTTCATTGAGAAGTTCGGTAAGAACCCGAATCAGTACAAGCTCACCGACAAACGTCGAAAGCTAATCGCTAGAAGGCTTAACGACGCTGGAATCGAGATAGTGCTAAAAGCTATTGAGAACACGGCTAGCAATAGCTTTTACACGGGTGATAACGATCGTGAGTGGTCGGCAGACCTTGACTTCATACTGCGAAGCTATGAGCAAGTGGAGCGGCTAAGCCAATTAAAACCACGGCAAACAACCAAGCATGACGACGACTTTGACATAGCAAAGTACCTAATCAACAAATAACGAAAGGACAACATGAATAATTTAGAAGAGCCAGTAATCACATACGCAAACGATGGCACGAAGGCCGTCATGTGGGCGTGGCGAAAAAAGCAATTCAAGAGTTCGTCGCCAAAAGTGCGAACCCGTCTACAAACGCAAGGATGGTACGCATTAAAGAGCGATGGCGACTATGTGTGGCTAGCGTGGCGTTGTCCTCTGCTCGAGACTGACGGTCAGAGGCTGTTTCCTGCTGATTCTAAGCCTTGTACGGCAAAAGAGGAAGAGGAACTCAACAAAGCGTATAAACGCCGTTGTGGTGCGTTTTAGACGGCAATAACAGCATTAACGGAGGTAGGAAAGACAATGAAAAATGACAAATCAAGACTACCAGACCTTAACAGACCTATTAAAGCTCGAACTCAAACACGAGTGCCGATTCAGCGACAGACAAATTAAACTGTTGCGCTGGGAGCAAATCGGCGAATGTTCGGTCAAAACCCGAACAGGAAGGGAAGTAAAGCTCGAAGCAGCGACCTACAACGCTCTACTAGCACTTCCCCGAACTTCGAGAACCGTCTTCGGCAAAATATCACCATCGCCAGAAGCTCCGAAGCGTCAACGACGCTGGTCGATGCCGAGATTAAAGCTAGTTTATAGATGAGATTAGATAAAATCGCAAAAAAGTCCTAAAAAACTATTGCAAAATTCGCAGTAGTGTGCTAATATAATAGTATAACCAGTTCAGAAAAGAGCAGGTTGGAACAAATAACATTACACGAATACTGCAAAGGACGATTAGACAATCGACTAATCCCTAAACTGGGAATGTCGCACAATATAGATTGTAACAAATCACAAAAATGTCAAATCACCCCAAGCAGTAGCAAGGGGTGATTTTTTAACAACCAATGCAGATCACCGACAGAGCCGACGCTCAACGATTAACGAGGTCGCCAGCTCGGAGAAAAGCAAAACCCCATAAAAACATAAAACTAAACGAAAGGAGGCACACTTATGAAAATTAAAGTGACCTATATCAACACAAACGATCCGTATTCAAAACTATACGGAATGAGCAAGTCGGAACTCATTGAAATCATCAAAACCGACGACAAAATCATCGACAAATTAAACAACCACTAAACGAAAGGAATCAACTAAATGACAACTATGAAGAATAAGCTAATCGAGTACTACAAAGAGTATCACGACAATCTCGACCCAGACTACGAAGCAAGTGACTACGACAATACAATCGAAGGCGTCGCCGAAGAGGTTATGTATGCAATCGAAGAGCAATACGGCGAACTGAGTGCTATGACTGACACGGCTAAGCTCATTCAAGCAATCGAAGATGCGCTTCGCCAAGAGTTCACAGAAGAAGATGCACACGAACTTCGTGAAGAGCTAATCAAGGAAGCTGACGAAGAGCGCGACGACTTCGCATTTGACCTTAGAACGATGTGGGGGGTTCGATAATGAAAAGCATCAAAGTCAACAACTCGACAAACAATGGGGAGTTCGTCCGAGTGACGAGCAACAGCACGGCATCGTTAACAGCACTCGCAGATTCAACTCGCAGTCTTCGTGACCGAGAGTTCAAAATCCTAGTCAAGCTTGTGAACGAGTACCGTCGTGCAGACAAACACGCAGACAAATGGGCAGAGACGCTCGACCAACTCATTATAGACGCACGCACTCTCAGCAATCGAGAATGGAAGCAGACGGTCAAGTTCGCAAAGACTCTTCGCAAAGCTGATCGCGAGCTAACCAAGTCAGAGCTTGTGGAAAAACGCGCAAAACAACAAAGAATGGCAAATCAAGGAGCATAGAAATGGCAAGCAATAAAGCAGGTGGATTAAAGGCAGCTAAGACAAACAAGGAACGCTACGGCGAAGATTGGTACGCACGAATCGGTCGCGAAGGTGGGCAGAACGGACATACTGGTGGATTCGCATCGAACCCAGAGCTAGCAAAGATTGCTGGCGCAAAAGGCGGTCGTATTTCAAAGCGTGGAAGAGCGAGGGAATAGATATGGCGAACATTGTTAAGAACGAAGACGAGGCGTACGGGTACAAGTACACATCACTAGCGAGCTTGGCCAAGCAGAACATTAACATACCTAAGATGAGAACAAGAGTTACCGAGTTTGGTGAATACGTCGAGTGGTTCGATGAAAAGACGAACGAGTGGCAACAAGGAGCGAAGATTATACCGATGGAACTTAAGGGCATGAACGCCGCCCAGAGCTACGGCTCTGCGTTAACATACGCTCGTCGATATACAGTTCAAATGGCTGAATCAGTAGCATGTGACGACGATCAAAACATCGAAACGAAGGATAGACATGTGGCTAGCTCATCTAAAACATCAACTTCAAAACTAGACTTCGAGTTCGTCAAAACCATGCTAGCGAATTGCAAGACCGTCACCGAAGTCAACAACTTCGCCGTCGACGTCAACAAGAAGTACCCAAATCTAAGTGCAAAGCAGAAGACCGTACTCTCTGGAATGTTCCAAGACGTAAGGCTAAACATCGAGCAAGTACCGACCGACGCTGAGCTAAGAGAGGCTGGTATCTAAATGAAGGTCATTAACAATTCGGAAGTTGAGCAAGGCTCGTCTGAGTGGCTTAGCTTCCGAGAAGGCAAAATCACGGGTACTAAACTCGGCAAGCTCTTTTACAAATCACGCAAGGCTGGCGAGATGCTCGACATGAGCAAGCCAGCACTTGGCTACTACGAACTACTAGCTGAGCGGCTCGCAGAAGGCACTGCCGACGATGATGGGCTGAGCAGTAGTCGAGAACGTGGTCATCAGCTCGAGGGTGAAGCAATCGACATCGCCGAAGAGCAACTCGGATTAAAGTTCGAGCGTGGTGGAGTCTGGCAATTAAACGACAACCATATCGAGAGTCCAGACGGGTACACTAGCGACCTAAAAAGCGCAATCGAAGTTAAGTGCCTGTCGTCAGCTCGTCACCTACAATCGTTGATAACTAAAATAGCACCCACCGACTACGAGTATGAGTACTTAAACTACTTCATCGTCAATGAACAGCTCGAAACGCTATTTGTATTCCTATACGACCCAAGGTTTATCGTGCCAAAGCTCCAAACTGCGTGCTTCGAGATTAAACGAAGCGACATCGAAGAGAAACTCAGACAGCTTGAAGTAAACATCGAAGAGACTGAACTCAGACTGAAAGCAGATATAGAAAGGCTACTGGAATGACAGACGAAGATGCACTCGACAGTATCGCAAATCTATATGGCGAACCGACAGTAGTCGAATACGAAGATTAACAATTTACGCTTAGCAGTTCCACTTTGCCGATCAGAACAAACTCGTGGTCGGTGGAGTGGAGCTGCGAAGCTCCGAGCAGACGGACATATTCAAAGGAAGAGCCACCTACGATTAAAATACAACCGTCTGCTCTATATGACTCGTGAATGGCTAAACCGTTCAAGAGTTGCACATCAACAATCCACTACAGGCCGTGAAATGGTCGAAGCTCCGTCTTCGAGTGTAATGTAATAATTCCAAACTGTTCATTTTTACCGAACTAAAATCTTAGGAATCACGGCCAAAAACGTTGTGAGAGAGTCATCTCGCTCGCTCTCACATCAAATTCATGAGTTAAAGCCTCTGAAAATTTGAAGTATAAAGGTAGGCTAACGACTCCCGCGCAGATGTCGTTCCAACTTTGAGCGAGAATATGCCGACGACTAGCGATGAGCTACGAGTTGGTTCGTATTCAAGCAGAAGGTGGAGTCGTGCCAAGTTGAGAGGGCAGGACTTCACCGAGAGCAACGCAACGATCATATCAATAGAGTTCGGAGATTGGCACGAGATAGTCGCTATAAACCCATCGAAATGGGCGACAATGCGAGGGGCTATCTCATGCCAATAGCTGAATCAACAGCATTGGGTGCGATTAAAAAAACAAAAGGAGGTATGCGTTGAAGAAAGCGAAGAGCGACTTCTGGCAGATAGTCGCAATAGCATTAACGCTGATAGTAGCGGGAGTGGTAGTGCTAGGAACAGTCAACTTCTTCATATGGCTATTCCAAGTCGCTCTGCAACTAATAGTGGGATTGGTGTACGCCGTATGACGGAGCGTGAAGTGCAAATACGACTCGCTGAGATACTAGCTACCAAATACCCAACAATCATCTTCCACTCAGACTACGGGTCTGGATTAAAGATGACAAAGGGGCAAGCAGTAGTGCAGAAACGCATGAACGGCGGAAAGCGTGCGTTCCCAGATTTGCAGATATGCGAACCGAGAAGGGGCAAGCACGGAATGTTCCTTGAAATCAAGAAAGACGGGGTCAGAATACGCAAGAAGAATGGTGAGCTAGTAGCGAATCAGCACATTAGAGAGCAAGCTCGCATGCTTGAACGACTTCGAGACAGAGGCTACGAAGCAGAGTTCGGAATCGGCATCGACGACTGTCTCAATAAAATTCAAAAGTACTTAGATTAAACGGTGGAAGAAGATGAGATACAGAGCGACGCAGATTGGAATTAGGTATGTCGGGAAGACGACGATACTATTCTATTCTCCAACTCAAATCTATGTGAAGGAAGGGATCAACTGCGTGCTGTACCACAACTTCTATTCGCCGAAAGGTTCGTACACGAAGTCATTTGGGCAGTTCAGTAGAGCGTTAAAGCGAAACACGAGAATGAACTTCTCGAGAGCGGCATGCCTAGCGAACCACTACGAAGTCAAGTGCATGGGGGCAACGATGCCAAATATCGAGGGGAAGACGATGAGGGTGTTCCCCGAAGGCGGACGAAGGGAAATAAGAATGAATAAGAACTACGGTAGCGACAAATCTGAACTAATCATGCTCGGGTGTCAATTCAAAGACCGAGTCGCCAGCGTGCGACCACGCCAAAAAATCAGTGTCGCTATATCAAAGAAGGGCGAATCGCAGGAGATACGAGTATTCGTCGGGAAACGCCCAAACAACTTAAACAAGGAGGACTATGAGTTCATCGACGAGAATTGAGCTATATACGAACGAATGCTATCAGTGCAAATCAGATACGAAGTACAAAGCTCTGCGTGACTATGTGGTAGCGAACCAAATCCCACTTCGCAATATGGTTATTAAGAGGACGACGCTCAACCAGCAGTGGGCGAATGAGGCGAGGGAAATCGGAGTTGAGATACCATTCGTAAAACTCACAAAAGAGAATGGCGAAGTCGATTGCGTGAACTGGAATGAGTTCATCGAGCAAAACGACGAGAAGCCGAAGCGACACGTCGAGATTAAGGACGAAAGTTCGACAAGCGTCGTGAAATTAAAAAAGCGTAATTCTGCAGTAGACAAACGAAGAACAAAGAATACTAGCGAGATAGATTAGGAGGCGATATGAGCGAGGAAGTCAAAAAGAAGCTAAAGGAGTGGAAGAGGACTAGGAGCATTGCGCTTGCAAGTGATATATGCGAAGAACTAGCAGGTGGTGATGAGTAAACATGAAGATTAAACTCAAACGCAAGCTGTGGTTTTACCCGCACCGTTGCCCAGACTGTGGAAAAGTGTTGGTGTTTACTAGGCATTACGATCAAGTCAGGTGCCGAAAATGCGGTAAAAAGCAACAGCGAAGGAATAAAGCAGCGAGACTAGGCATATCGCTAAACAAGATGAAAAAGCAAAGATGGACGCACTACGGGCAAAGTAAATACAACTCTATTCGCAAGGAGTGCTTAGAGATAGGATACTGCCAGCTTTGTGGCACAACCGAGAACTTGACTTGCCATCACGTCGGGGGGGGGTCGGAACATTATACATGCCTATGCAAAGACTGCCACGAACAGTATGAGAGCTACGCCAACAGGTGGAAGCACATGCGTGTGCAACTAGCTCTAATAGCGATGAGGATGAAAATATAAAGGAAGAGAGGCCCAATGGAAGAAGACACTGTAATTATACCAGACTGGGCGTGGGGCAGTACTATACCGCTCAGTGAGATTATAATCGCTACCGAGCCTGGTAGTACGAGACCTGGTAGCAGAGGATTCGCTTCGTGGTGCAGCCTAAATAAAAGGCAAGCGGACAAGTTCGGTATTAACTATGGCATGGGCAACCCGAACGGCGCAAAAGAATTGTTAAAGAAAGCAGAGGACAAATGAAGAGATATAAACTTATAAAAGACTTACCAACATTCAAAGCAGGAGAGATTTTCTATCTTAGCGATACTGGAAATCTCATTCGAGAGAGTGATAACATAGCAGCTTATAGCTGGACTACACTCGACAAGTTCCCAAACATCCTAACTGACTGGTTCGAGGAAATAAAAGAACCAACTCGCTGGAAGCCAGAGAGGGATAAGACATATTATTTTATCACTAATGACGGTAAAGCAAATGATGATATGTGGTTCTACGACTCAGGTGTTGACCACAATAGGTTCAAGATTGGCAACTGCTTCCAGACCAAAGAAGAAGCAGAGCGAGTCACAGAATATCTCAAAGCACTCGCAGTGGTGAGAGGAGACGCGACAAGCAAATTCTCAGAAGACGGAAACAATTATTACGTTTATTATAATGTCGAATCTAACTCTCTCCGTCTAGGCTGTAGTTGGAGTTGCATCAGGAACGGCATAATCGGTCTTCCATACTTCTCCACTGAAGAGGACGCAAAGAGGTCGATTGAGCAACATAAGAATGAATGGCTAGCCATATTCGGTATTAAGGGGGAAGAATGAAACTAAAAGAATTAATCAAAACCACCAAGCACATCTACTACGCAGGAAGATGTGAGTGCGGCGAGAGAAAGTTCGACTTATCTTGTGGCGACGGTCTGGTTTATGAACCGATTCACGAAAGCACAATCGTGAAAGCTCGCCCCGAACTACTGGCGAGAATCGAATACTATGACGAGTTAAAGAATGAGCAACACATCTAAGCTAACAGAAACCTGGAGCGACTCAAATGTTAAAAAGGGATATGTGTTGATGATTGCTGGGAAGCAGGCAAAGGCGAGAAAGGTAAAGAACAAACGAGAACGACAAAACCGTAAGAAAGGGCGCAAATGAACAGAGAAGAGTTGAAGAGTAAACTCGTCAAGGCAGAAGCCAAACTCAAAATCTATGAGGCTATGTTCGAGAAACTGAACTTAAATATTAACCTAAATCAGGGTGGGGAGGATGACTAAATGCTCACGAGCGGGCTCACATCGAGCAACACAGACGAATGGGCGACACCGCAAGACCTATTCAACACACTCGACGCGACCTTCCACTTCACGCTCGACCCATGCGCCACGCCAGAGAACGCAAAATGCGCCAAGTTCTACACCAAAGATCAGGACGGACTCAAACAGGACTGGGGGGGGGAGGTTATATGGTGCAATCCGCCATACGGCCGAGAGATTGGCAAATGGATCCAAAAATGCGCCGAACACAGGGGAGTGGCCGTCATGCTGATTCCGGCAAGAACCGACACGCGATGGTGGCATTCATATATCGACAAGAATCCAGATGCGCATGTCTACTTCATCAAAGGGCGACTCAAGTTCGGCGACGGTAAGAATCCGGCACCGTTCCCAAGCGCAATCGTCGTCTATACAAACTGGAGCCAGTATGACGGCTGACGGGTTATTAAAGAAACTTATGACGATTGGGTTATTGAGGAGGAAGAATGAAGAAAGTATTTATATCAATGCCGATGAGTGGCAAGACAGATGAAGAAATTGTAAAAGAGTTTAGAGCAATAAAGAAACGAGTATTAGAGCTGTTTGGTGGATGTCAAGTTATAGATTCGGTATTTAGTAATTTTGATTTAGAGAATAATGCCAACACGCCAATTCACTACTTAGGTCGTAGCATAGAGTTATTAGCTGATGCCGATGTAGTCTATTTTGCAAAAGGATGGGAAAAAGCAAGAGGATGCTTAATAGAATATCAAGTAGTCAAAACCTATGGCAAAACTTATGTGGAGGAGTCAAAACAAGAACAGAAAGAACCACTCATCCAGAATGAGAAGAT
>NFZD01009903.1_pt1 | contig 10893 bp, 10 predicted proteins | sample 1095381 | NCBI WGS metagenome assembly NFZD01 (sample SAMN03609891, study PRJNA323583) | gut metagenome | isolation source: feces | host: Rattus norvegicus | place: Denmark: Riget | collected 2013 | reverse complement strand
AACGCGGATGGATAGAACAAATAGAAAAGGCATTATTAAAAGATGGTACGTGGGAAAAAGGAAAGGTAACAAATATGTGGAAAAAGGCTACAGATTGATGTCTATAGCCTTCATTCCACTAAATGTGCGATAAGTTTTCACGATCACTTCTCGTCCATAATAGTCCTCTAAATACCTCTGCATACGACTTTGGATATGCCGCATTTCGCGCATGATGCTTGGCCTATGTGTTTCACCATCACGAGAATCCCATATTCTTACATAACGTCTGTTATATCTGGCCTTCCTGTCCCTGCTGACAGTATCGGCTTTTCTACCTCCTGCCGTTCCAATATCAACAAAGCGCAAATAAGATAGAAATTCTATTCTTATCGTTTCGTTTCCTTCTGAGGAAGACATCACTTCGTATTGAAATGAGTCTATGCCATTACCTGTAGCGTACCAGTCGCCACGTTTCTTTCGCTCCTCATTTACCTTAGCGAATCCAGGGTAGATTTCGTAAGGCCAGATGTGCTGTGTTCTGAAATCACGACGAATTTGCTGTACAGACTGGCGGGCGAAGGAACGCAGGACCACGTTGATGGGGCGGCGTGGGGTTTCTATTTGGGTAGCCATGGATTCAATCAGGAATTAGGAGTGAGGAATTAGGAATTGCCGGACGGGTCGGACTGTTCCGAGTTATCGGAGTTATCAGACATATCGGATGTTTCAGACTCATCTGACTTATCAGACTCATCGGAGTTGTCGAACGATTCGGACTGGTCGGCTGGTTCAGACTGTGTGGGGTGATCATTGGTTTCCTGATTCTCGGATGGGGCTGTCGAATCCTTCTTTTTCTTGCGTCGCAGATTGGCGAGGCGTGAGGAGGTGGTGGCGGTGAGCATCGCGATTTGTTCGGGGTCGTTTCCTACATAGGTGGTGAAACGCTCTACAGTGGGTTTGTTGGACGGTGTGGCGTGGAGCGGGCCTTGCACGAGAGCGTGGCCATCGGTGCCACGGATGATGAGCAGGGAGTCGATGATGGACTTGTGGGAGAGAATTTCCACGGGGAAGTCTGTAGGGAACTCCTTGCGGATGGTGGCGCTCTCGTCGGTGGTGGTGACGATGGTCAGCGACTTGAGCCAGCCGCGACGGCGGTACCAGTCCAATACGCGGAGGATGTGCAGTTCAACGTTGGGCAGCAAGAGCGTGATGTCAAGATTGGTGCCGGCAAGGTGGCTCACGGCCTTGATGATTTTCTCAAAAGTTACATCACCGTTGGATTGCCAGGTGCAAAACGGGTATTCCTTAATTAGCATGGGAAGAGTTCTCTCGATGCAGCAAGGCTCTTGAAAATTGAATTTTTCGTTGCTCATATTCTTATAGATAGTATTTCTTTTTGTCAATACATAGTTTTCTTGGGGCTATCTGCTCGATTTGCAGTCCCATGATGTGCCACTCTCCGAATTTGACCACGTTTGGAATAGTAGCCCAGTTCGCGTTTTCAAGGTCAAGACCACGGAGAGATTTTACCGTAGAAGCATCATATACTTGGCCGGTAATAGGGTCTCGGCCTGTACTTTTTAGCTCCCATAGATAAGCCAGCAGGTCCTGCACCATGCCATCCATAAGTTGCTGTTGGTCGATGCCGATGTTCTCATCCTGCTTGGCGGTCTTGGCCAAAGAGTGAGAGACGGCACGGGAGAAGAAGTAGATGGTATGTTCGTAGGAGATAGTGCCTTTTCCTTTCGCCTCTCCATCCACCACAACGGAATAAGCCATGGCCGGAGATTTGGCCATGTTCTGATTACGCATCAGCTCGTTCTCCATGTTAATGGTCTTGATGCGATAAAAGGCTTTCTCCTTGGAGTTTTTCTCCGGGTTGTGGGACAGCGGTTTGTAGCACATTGCCCACTGTTCAAGGATATAATCAAAACGAAATGCCATATACTTACTTTTTTTTATGATGATTAGATGGCCAAAGATGCGAGCGGTGAGCCGTTGATGTCGAGTTGGACGGAGAACTGCACCTCACAGATACCGTTTTCCTGACGGTTGAGACCCGATACCATTTCGTCGGCGAGGATGTGACAGGGTAGCCAGTGGCCGCTGACTTTTATCCATGCTTGTTTTGTCATCAAGAACTCGTGCATGAACCACGACTGCCAAAGGATGTCGAGCGGGCCGGAGGAGAGTTTCCACGTCTCGTAGTCGTTGCTCTTGCGGACTACGCCACGGGAGAACCGGCCGAAAGTTTCCTGTATGGAGCGGATAAAAGACTCGGATGACATGTTCATCTCCGTGGTGCGGAGCGAGCAGACGGAGACACTTTCGAGGCATCCCAGTCCATTGACAAAGCGGAACTCATAGCGGTCGGTGCGCTTCGAGGTTGGCAGCGCAAAGACATTGCGGCCATTGAGCACCTGAAGACCCTCCTTGGTGATGCTGACCACGGACGATGTGGGACCGGTGGTGATTCCGGCCTCGCTTACCGGTGCGGAGAAGGAGAGCGGCAGCACCATCGTTTCGCCTACGGCCACCACCTCCGGCGATGAGAAAGGTTTACGTGAGAAGTGCTGCGCCAGTTTGCTCTTGGTGGCACCTGTGCCGGAAGACAGCAAGCGTTCGAGGTCGGAGTACGCCCCGAAGATGGCTTTGTGGCCTTTGGAGTTGGTACTCCATTGGTTGAAGTCCGCCGGCACATCGTGCGCCTCTCCGTTCTGCATCCACTCATCGTGTGCAAAGAGGTCGTAGACGATGTACGGATAGGACTCAGGCGGTTCTACCGTGTATTCATAACTGTCCGCCACAGCACGAAGGGCGGAGGAAATGTCGAAGGTGAGGATTTCACCGCTCTCTGCCGGAGAGGAAAGAATCAGGTCCATGTACTGCCCACCATAGAGCGCGGCATGGACGGCCAGATTGACCCGATGAAAGGCACAGGCCCCACTGATTGTGTCCGCCTGAACCTTATACGTTATCGGAGAGCCGCAGAGCGGTGAAGCCCCTTGTATGAGTAAACCTTTTGCCATAGCCTTACGAGTTTGAGGTGTCGTCCGAGCCTTGCGAAGTCACGCCCGACTTGGAACGGTCGAGTGTGGTCATCACCTCGCGCTGAATCTGCCAGACCAGATGCTTGTCCCACTTGTTGAAGGCAGACAACACGCCCAAGGTCTTGAGCATAAGATTCTGTGTGGGCGACTTCATAATGAGGCGAAGCAGGTAACGCTCACGGATGTCCGTGCCGCCGTTGGAACCAACGAGCGAGAGCGGAGAAGAACCCAGCAGACGAGCATCAAGTCCCATGGACATGAAGACCACCGAAGAAATCTCAGCCGTTTCCTTCTCGTTAGCATCCGCCGCAGACTTATTGTTGGCCGCTATCTCCACAATCTCGAAGGACTTGTGCTCCTTGCCGTCCGTACCCGTGAAGGTGAAGGCCAGGAGCGACTGCCCGGCATTGCTGCGGTTGGAAAGCCAGGTATTGATTTGTGAGAAGAGTTTTTGGCGAATCTCATCCATTTTCTTGGCATCGCCATTGACCCCCATCTGCGTAAAGAGCTGCTTGAGGTAGTCATGGTGAATGTAAATCACGCGGCCTATGATGCTGGAGTTGCGCTTGCGGGAGAGGCGGTCAGAGATAATCGTGGAGATGTACTCGTAGATGTCTCCACCGAAGATGGAGTGCCAAGCCGGGGTGGGGTAGTATGGCCGGCCCGCCGTGGGATAGACCGACGGCATGACGAAGCGCGTGGGCCGTTTGCTCACCGCCACGTTTTTCTGGCGCGCGTTGCGGATATGATATTCCAACGAAACGAGCGGAGAAGCCATATTGAGGCACGGCAGCGCGTAGATGTTCTGCTGCACGTCGCCCAAGTCTACGAAAGGCGCATCCAGCCAGCGGTTAGAGCAATACACATAGTTGATGCGGTTATGGTTATCCATGCGCTCCAGTCGCGTGGTGTGGCAGGAGCGGTGAGAAAGACCTATTACTTTGGGATGCCATTGGTCCGTTGTGACAGGCTTGCCGTCCTTGTCCAAATCCTGCTGGTTCAGTTGAAGTTCGGGGAAAGAGATGCCGAACAGTTCCTGATCGAGAACGAGGGACAGCCATGTCTGTGCGAGGTTGTTTCGCTGGATGAAGTCGTGAAGTTCGGGTTCGGTTTGCTGCCATTGCGCAAGGGCATCCTGCAAATCCTTGATTTGTTCTTCGAGGGAGGATTTGAGGTCGTCGAAGATTTTTTTGGACGTGTCAGAATTGTGTGAGTTATCGGACTTATCAGACCCATCAGACTTATCAGACCCATCTGATATGGGAAATGAAGCAGATTCGGAAGGATTGTCGGCTTTTTGTGATTCAAATTCTGAGATGAGCTTGAGCATTTCACGCTGTTTATCGATAATCTGCCCACGCAGAAAAGTGCCGGCATCTTTATAGCGGATGAAGCGTGTTGTTACCTTGCCGCCGACATACTGCGCCGTGTCGTACATCGGTTGTGGTCCGAGGCCGGCGCACAGGTCCGTGTTAAACTTCAGACCCGTGGCCGTGTAAGGCTGCAAATAGGTAAGGAACGCCACAAGGTTTGGCAAGGAATTTCCGAATCCCCATTCCATCCAACCCAGCCCTTCCGTGCCGATGTTGTCCGTTCCCTGCATATTCTCGTTGCCTGACGAGAAGTAGAGCGTAGGGATGGACTTGCGCTGGAACGAGCCGGATGTAGTGGAGCCTGAGCGAAGCTGGGCACCGATAAAGTCTGCCCACGACACGCCCTGAAACTCCTCGACATACGACTGGTCGTTGGGCATCAGGATGGAATAACCCTGTGCGTGGAGTTCACACGCCTTATCCACCAGTTTGGAAGGCTTAATACGGGTGATATAGTCTTGTTTTCTTGCCATGATTTACGTTTGTTTACGCTACAAAAGTAGGGTGTTTGAGGGGCGAAATGGGGACAAGTACCTTCTTACAAAGTGGAGATGTATTTGTCAATTCCATCCACATGAATGTTCTCAATGGCCTCTTTACCTTCTGCGGACAGGAGGAAAGCGACATCTGCCTTGTTGTCCTGAAAGAGGTTTTCTGTGAGGACAGCGGGGCAAGAGGTGTGGGCGAGGATGTAGAAGTTTTCCTCCTTGTCGCGGTCGCCGTCCGTCTTGTCCGTGCGGATGGGTTTCTGCAACATGGAATAGGCGCCTGAATGCTTCAGGCGTTCCATATTGGTGGCATAGTTCTTGAGGTGGACTTGCGCGGCATCGTAAAGACATTCCGCGAGCTTGTCGGCTCTGGTCAGTCCTTTGGATGTGTAGGCCGTCCACCCTCCGGCGTTCATCCATTGGAGACCGTTACCGGCGGCATCCACGTGGATAGAGACATAGAGGCAGTTGTGACTTCCGTAGCGTTCGCAAAGGTCGTTCACCACCTTGCAACGATAGGTCAATTCAAGAGATTGTGCTCCCTTCGGATTGGAAGTATTGATGTAGAAGTTCGGCTGTAAGTTGAGATAGTCAATCTCTACATTATATCCCAGTTTCTTCAGTTTCGCCGCGATATTAGCCACTCGGTCGCGTGAGTATTCGCACTCACGCAGCGCATTATCCGGCGAGCACTTGCCGGGAGTGGTAGCAAGGTGCGCCGTACCAAGGATGATGAGAAAGTTTTGTTTGTTCATATTGCATAAGAATTATCCCGGCAGCGGGAGGCACATGCCGGAGAGGTTATTGAGGTGGTATTTGATGCCGATGAAGAGGTCGTCGAAGGCATCGGTGCCGTCGGTGCGGTATTCGAGGCGGACGGCATCGTCGGCATCTTCGGAGAGTTTCTCTCCCGCCTTGTTCTTGCGGAATCCCTTGTAGCCGATGGAAACCTCGGCGGACTGCATGGCCACAATCAGGGCCTCGTTGTTGTCGCGGTTGAAGCGGATGGCCGGATAGGAGCAGCCGGCAAGGGATTCGTTGATGTCCTTGTACTTCATCTCGTGCGCCATTGGGGCGCCCATGTCGATGGGAATCACGTTCCAGCCGTAGGAGGTGAGCGTGTTAATCACCACATCCTTGAAGTCCTCCATGCCCTCGATGGCATAGCCACGGAACTTGGCCGTGGCGTTGTAGAAATAGTGGACGTCGCGGCATTTGGACATCTTCGGCTTGTAGTAATGGTGCCAGTCGCCACAGAGTTCGCGCAGCTTACGCTCGTTCTTCACAAACATGGAGGAAATGACATTCAGACACTCCTGGTTGTCGCGCCGGTACATCTGTCCCGTGACAATCCAGTTGATGTTGGCGTTGTAGTCCATCGCGATGTAGAGCGGCAGCGAGTCCACCACATCGCCGTCGAGTGTGCAGTCCTTCAGTTTTTGCAGTTCGCCGAAGTCCGGCGTTTCGTATTCCGTATCAATCTGCTGGCCGCCATGTACCGTGGAAGCCGTACGCTTGACAAAAGCCGAGTCGATGGCCGGGCAGTCGTCGGGGATGTAGCCGTGGATATTCTCGATGTCGAGGTTGGAATAGAAGCCGTCGTTCGACTTCGCCTGTTTCAGGTTGAGAATGGATATGGCGAACACGATAGGCGGGAGGTCACGCTTCATGCGCTCGATGTACTCCTTGCCGAGGAGGTCCACATTGTCCAACGTAGTGGCCCGCCAGAAGCAGAAGGCATAGCGTTGCAGTTCCGCGATGTGCTTGCGGTAGGACTTCGACTCGTTGATGGCCTGCATGTCGAAGTCCTGCTCCGGCGTGATGAGATACTTGTGGCAAAAGAGCAGTTCCGCTTCGTCCTCCGTAATCAGTTTGTAGTTGATGCACTGCGTGAGCATCGCTTTGTTTATGCGCCGGCCATAGTTCGGCAGGATGCTGAAAGGACCCTCGTGGTTCATCATCGCTTCCGCCTTCGCCTTGACCGCCGCAATCTGTTCGGCAGGGAGCACGATGGGCACACAGCCGTCGTTCTTCGCGTTGCGCAGCAGTTCGTTGTAAAACATGATGCGCTCCGCATAGTTCGTCAGTTCGTCCTGAATTTCGCGGTAAGAGCGACCCGTGAACGGCCCAGATGTCGGATGCTGGTCCAGTTTCTCCTCCTCCTTTTCCAGCCAGTTGCCCTTGACCGTGAGCGAGGCATCCGAGGCAAAGAACGTGGATTTGTAAAGCGGATTTCCCTCCGAGAAAGACGGATTGCCGAACGGATGCACGATGCCGGAGAGCGCCGCCATCACTTCGCCGTCAATCTTCGACTTCGACATAAACTTGCACTCGTCCGCCACGATAGAATTGGCCGTGATGGAGTTGGCCGAACCCGTCACGGCCAACGAAATCAGTTGCCAGATGGTGCCGTTGGCAAACCAAATCACGTTTTCCCACGACTTCGGTTTGATGATAGGTTCCGGCACCCAGCGCGGCGGTTTTCCCCAGCCGAAGTGCGTGCCCTCGCGAAGACCGTAGAAACGCTCGATGGCCGCGATGGTTCCGGGGACGGTGCGCGTGTAGAGCTGCTTTCGCGAGTTGCCCAGCCAGATGTTTGTGGCCTGCGGCATCGACATCGACACGCGGTAGATGCGCGGACCGATGGAGCCGTCCGTCTTGCCGAAACGTCTTGATGCAAGCAGACGCACGTCACGGGCGTTCGTGTAGTAAATGCGCTGCTGCATCGGGTTGAGGTAAACATCACGCTTGTTCTTCATCGAAGACATCTTTTTCGGGTTCTTGTTCGGGTTGTTCGTCCGGCAGCTGCCAGGAGCCGTCCGGCTGTTGGAAAAGTTCGATGGACTGTTTGCGCGTCAGTCCGTACTTGCGACCCATCTTCGCCTTTTCCTCGTCGGTATAGTTCACGCGGTCGCGCTTGATGACCGTGACATCGCCCGTGATGTTGATTTCCATATTTGGCATCTGGTCTGCCGGGTTCTCCTTATCCTTAAAGTTGTCGTAGAGCTGCATCTTCAAGTCCGCTCCGGCCTTGACCGAGCGAGCATCGCCCATCTTCATTCCCTCGCGCATTAGCCAGTCCGAGGCATCCACCACCTTGGCCCGCTCGATGTTGTCAATCGGCGTATCAAAACGGCCAATGAGGTAGTTCAACAGGGCGACATCGTTGGAAATCTCCGTGACGGAGCGCGGCACGTTCGGTCGGATATTCAGCACACGGACGTACTCTGCCGCCTTCTCGTTGCCTTCCTCCGCCTTGCGCAGGAAAAACGGATATTCGCGGGCGGCGATACGCCGGATGATGTCCGAAGGGCGGATTTGCTTGTCCTGGAGCCATACCTGATACGCCTCGTACACGAGCATGGCACGGAAACGCCTGTCGGCGGACATCGCCATCTGGTCGATGGAGAGTCCGCCGAGAATCCAGCGTTCGACGAGTTCAAAGTATTTTTTGGAGGGGAGGGACATTTGGAATAGGCAGATTACTTTTCAGAATTATCGGAGGAATCGGACTGATCGGACGCATCGGACATTTCGGAATCATCTTTGGTTTCCGGATTGACCGACTTTTTCTCCTTCCTGGCTTGCATGGCGGGCAGGACATTGTTGTTACAGTCGTCGATGGCGGATTGGAGGACGGGCCGGTAGGCGGCGGCTTCCTCACCCATGAGCGATTGCAGTTCGGCGAAACGCTCCTGCATGGTGGCGATGCGCTTGGGCGTGTTCGGCTTGTCCTTGCGGGTGAGGTACTTGATGATGTCGGCAATCTGCTTTTTCTTCTTTTCCTCCTGTTCGCGGATGGCGGCCTGAGCCGGGTCGTTGGCCTTGATGTCGTCGATGACTGCGGCCTTGAAGGCATCCTTGTCCTCCACCTTGTCCCAGTAGGGGCGGAGCATGGTGCGGAGGTCGGCGGGATTCACCTTCTTGTCCTGCATCTCGCGGATGAAAGTCGTGTCCTCCTTCAGGCGGACATAGACGCGGGCCAGTTCGTCGTCCACACGCTCGTAGATGCTTTCGTATTCCTCGGTGAGCCGGGCCGCCTCCTGCGCGTGCGGTTCGATTTCCTCCGGGCGTTTGCCGTCCACGGCCATCTGCTTGGCGATGGTCGCTTCCTCGGCGGCACGGGTGCGCAGTTCACGGACGGACCCCACGGCCTCTTGCAGGGTGGGGGAGAGCAGCCATTTGAGTTGGTCGAGGTGGAGCAGCGCACCGCCCGTGAGCGAACCCGACACCGTGCTGGGCGCCGGAGGTGTTTCGACGGGGATTTCCGCCTTCTTGCCAAACAGCGTATCTTCTGCGTGTTCGGCGGCCTTGCGTTCCTGTTCCGCCTTCAGCGCACGGGCAGCAGCCTCCTGCTTGGTGGGACGACCCACATGAGGTTTGAGCAGCGACGGGTCAGAGAGGTCCACCTTGGTGTTCATCATTTTCTCCACATCCGCCGTCACCTTGTCGGCATAGCGGGCCAGCGGACGGATGCGCGAGGCATAGTTCTTGAAACGGAGCGACTCGGCCACGAAGGAACGGCAGTAGGGAAATGCGGAGAGCAAGGAAAGACCCTGCTCAAAGGCATCACGCAGAGAGGCCGTCATGGTACGCGCCTTCTTGAGTTCCGGCAGGGAGTGAGAAAGCCAGTGGCGGTAAGCCTCCGTCCATTCCTGACGCTCGTCCTCCGGCATCTTAGCGAAAAGTTTTTGTTCCATAAGTATATGAAGTTATGAATGTGTGAAACAATGTATTTGTTAAATCATACACAAAGATAGAAACCGGGGGAGATGAAACAGGGGACAAAATAGGGGATTGGGGGATTTGGGAGGAAAAGGTTATTGGATGTGACAGACAATCGTTGTGATTTTCGACTGCAAGGATTCCCGTACATGCCCATTGACTGCACTTTTTTTGCACAAAAACGTCTTTTTGTGCAAATCAGACCCATCAAATTCCATCAAAAACGTCTTTTTTGCGAAATCCGAGGGGTCGGATTCTCTTTCGTGAAAACACAAAAAAAACGCCCCTCGCTATGGTAAGCGAGGGACGCACGTTGTTATGGAGAATTTTACAACAGCCGGTTATCCGCCGACAGCAGCAGCGGAAGCGAGAAGCGAATCCCAACCCTCTTCGGGAGCTTCGACGTAGAAGTTCGAGTAGATAACGCCGTTGAGCTTGAACTCCAGTGTGGTTTGACGCTCGTCGCCGGGCTTGGCACCGGTGTCCGTCTTGATGCCGCCCGACTCCGCCTTCAGGCGGCGGTTGGGGTCGTAGAGGATTTGGTTATCCTCTCCATCGGGGATGATGACTCCGATGTTCAGGTTGTTCAATGCACGCAGGATTTCGGGCACCTTGCGGTTCACCTTGTCAAGTGCGGCGTTCCAGGTCTGGTTGAAGCCGCCGTTGGGACCCTGGCTTTCGCCCTGGACCTGCTGCACGTCGTCCTTCAACTCAAACTTGTAGAGGCCCTTGCCCGACTTGAAAGTTGGCGTTGAGTACACATTCTTGGTGCGGGTGAGCGGTGCTGTAAGGTCGTCCTTCAGGAAAAGGTACGCCACCGACGAAGTACCCGCGATATTCTCCTCGCAGAAGTCAGCGGTCAGGAAGTCCGCGAGATTAGGGCAATTCTGTTCAGCCATAATATGCTATTTTTAATGAGTTATACGTTAGATGATTTGGAGAGAGCCGGGTGACGGAATCGCTCCCGTCACCCGAACAGACTACTCGTTGAAGAAGGCGGTGACGGCCATAGGCATACCCGAAGCCGTGATGGAAATCTTGGCATCAGTCTTGCCGTTGCTCCACGACTTGAAGGTCTTGCCGGAATCGGCCACGGCCTCCAGTTCAATCACATCGTTCACTGCGAACTCGGCAGGCTCGGTGTAGGCGGCACCGTTCACCTTCACGGAACCCTCACCGTCCACCGTCACCACCAGCTTAGAGTTGGTGTAATCGCCGTTCACCACGTTCTGCGCGATGGAACCATCGGACATCACGAAGGTGCTGGACAGAGGC
>NFZD01010980.1_pt1 | contig 10894 bp, 15 predicted proteins | sample 1095381 | NCBI WGS metagenome assembly NFZD01 (sample SAMN03609891, study PRJNA323583) | gut metagenome | isolation source: feces | host: Rattus norvegicus | place: Denmark: Riget | collected 2013 | reverse complement strand
GTTTCACTTTGAGAACTTTATGGTATAACGTCGCGCTGGTACAAAAAGACTACGGCAAGACATTTGCTTTGACTAAAGAAGAATTGCAGTAATTTAATAAAAATCGTATAATATAAACAGGAGAAAAAATTATGTCAAAAAAAGGTTATGGCGTAAAACAACACAAGAGCGGTCTGCAATACGAGTACCGCGAGTCAGAGATTTACGGAGCAGACGATGAAGGCTTGGGTTATTATCGACATCACTAAGCCCGGAGAAAAAGACGTCGGCGTAACGGTAAACTTAGACATGATTTGGGGTCACGACGATTTCGAGTTTGAGTGGGAGCCAGATGGCGAAGCTACTTACGTGCCTTACGGCGAAACTTCGGTTTTGTATGACAGCGGCGAAGGCGGATTGGCATCGGTAGAAGTCAGCGCCGACGTAGACGATTATCAATTCTTGGATTTCGAAGACACTATCGCTTTTTTCGAACGCGTCGGAACCGATGGCGATAATCGTCAGTTGGCTTGGAACGCTTCGACTTATACTAAAGGAGCGGACTCGGCGAAAAAGATCATCGATGATATCTTCAATTTGGCAGAAGATGAAGAAACGCTGAAAGACATGAACGAAGTGCTAGACGTTTATTTTGACAAAGTGTTCAAGCATAACAAAGAAGAGGAGATGTGGTAGCATGTATAAGCTAGACTTGACAGAAGAAGAATTGCAATTCATCTACGATCGCTGTTCGAACAAAGCAGCAAGACTAGAAGACAGCAATTTAGAAAATACGCCATGCTATAGATTGTCTTGGATCATCATGGGAAAGATAAATGAAGCTAAGAAACAAACAGTGACAGAAGAAAAATAGCGCGCAATCATATCAATAAATTATAGTAGGTTAATGTATAATATAACGTGATTGGCAAATAAAAATATAAAATAAGGAGATCACAAATCATGATCAAAGCAAACGTCGTTGAACTTCATAGTGACGAAACTTCGATGCGAGACTGTAGCAAGCGCCTATCGCTCGAGCTGTCTGTAGACAAAGAAACTGACTTATATAAAGACTTCATTAGCTCTTCTAACGAATCTGGAATCGTCAGCAAGCTATTCATCTATCGACCAGAAGACATCCCAGCTCCTTGGGCATTCATCAAAGACGTCTACGTTAACGAATCTAAGAAGACTGTAGTAGTCAAGTTCAAAGATGGCGCCGTCGTCAAGAAGACTGCTTGCGAAGAAGACGCTTTCGATGTGTACGCTGGAGTCGCTCTATGCTTGGCTGCTTACATGGCGGGCTCTACTAAGAACTTCCATAAGTATGTAGACAAAAGGCTCAAAGTGTCTGAGAAAAAATAAGATAAGACTAATTAAGAACAGGCCTCTGATCAACAGAGGTCTTTTTTCATTGTTGTATAATATTATAAATTAAATAACGGAGGATTGATTTCATGAATCAAGAATTCACTAGCAAGAACACATGCGTAAATAGCACTAGAATTCCAGCTTTATTCCATAGAGTAGACTGAGTAGCGGGCACTAAGAACTTAGATTACGGCGGAGGCAAGTACGACAACGTCACTGAGTTCCTGTCTGAGCTTGGAGTAGACAACTATGTGTATGACCCTTACAACAGGAACTGCGCTGACAACAAAGAAGCTCTAGCTGCAGGCCCTTTCGACACTATCACTTTGTCTAATGTGCTCAATGTGATCAAGGAAAAAAGAATCAGATACTACATTGTCCGCAAATGCTTGAGCTTATTGAAGGATGGAGGCAAGCTCTACATCTCTGTCTACGAGGGAGACAAATCTAAAGTTGGCCGCCAGACAAAAGAAGACTGCTGGCAGAACAACCAGCCGATCGATTTCTATTTCAACGAGATAAAGAACATATCTCACTACGTAGTCAAGAATCGCCAGTCTATCTTATTGACGAAGCATGAATAGAAGATATCTAAGAGAGAATTGTTTACTGTCTCTCTTTTTTATTATATAATAATATTATAAACAATATTATGTATATTATTTAATAAGGCCTATGGAGGAACATTGATTATGGCATATAAGTTTAATAACATTGATAGAGAAGAATCATCTGGTGACAATCTAGGCTACGGATATTTCAATCCAAACCCTAGAGGGTCTGTCACTGGCGACTGCGTGAAAAGAGCTATCGTCGTAGCTACTGGCAAAGACTATCATGAGCTAGAAGTGATGATGAACAGAACTAAGATCAAGAAGTCTGAGCCTTATAATTCTAAGCCAAACTACGAAAACACGATCAAGCTATTGGGCGGCACTAAGATCAAGATGTCTGTGCCTAAGGGAACTAACCGCTGGCATGTCACTACTATCGGGAAAATCATGAACAAATATCCGCACGTCAATTATGTCTTAGCAGTCAGCAAGCACTTGATCGGAGTCAGAGACAAGACTATCTACGATCTGTATGATGACAGGCCTAGAGACAAAGGTATCTACATTATGTACATATTTGGAGCTACAGCTAAAGAAGCTAGAGACATCCAGCTAGCTTGCTCTAAAGGAAACAGAGAGCGCGAATATGAATTGTAATTACGTCTATCTGAAATGCAACACTGGTTCTGGATACTTCGCTGGGATCATGCTCACGTCTATGGGGCAAGAAGTGAAGGTGCACACAGACAAATCAAGAGCTTATAGATTCAAGAACAAGCAAGAAGCTTATAGCATGGCTAACCAGCTCAAAGCTAAATTCAAGTGCGTCATATCATACACGATCTTATAATAAACGTAGGATCTTTTTGTTATGTTATATTATAGATAGGAGGACGAACGAAAATATGAAGAAGATCAAATTATTGTTGATAGGCGTCATGGCAGCTTTTTGCTTAGCGAGCTGCAGCGACAACTCTAAGCATGACACGATCTACGATGCTAATAATGCAACTAGCTTAATTGTCTTATGCACGCACTACTTAGGCAGCGATCATTCGACATCAGTCAAATTCATTCACGACACATGCACAGATAACATTTATTTAAAGAGCTTAGATCTTCGTGGCGAGAGCATGTCGCCGTACTACAACGCTGAAGGTAAGATAATGAAATATGCTGAATTCACGCAAGTTCACAAACATTAAATATGTAGAAAACAAAGAGAGGCAATTGACTATGACGACAAAAGAATTGATTAAGTTATTGCAACGACTTGACCCAAACGGAAACAAAGAAGTCGTGCTTTGTATTGATTATGACGGCAAATATGAGACAGAAACTATCGTAGAAGCCGAAACGTATGATGACAACGAAGTAGTGTTATATTATTAGTAGAAAAAAAACTATTTACTTTCTTATTTAGTTACGATACAATATTAATGTGAAGTAAAGATTATGAAAATCGGAGAAATCAAATAGAATAGAATCAAAAACAAAATTGGTCGCTGGCAAAGATGCGAAACTCACGCCGGCAAGTAACTCATGAATTGATAGAAGATGCAGACAATCCGTTCGTCATCACTTAATTCGTCGTGGACTTCGAAGACGGAACAGTTTCTACTGGCTGGCGCGAAGAATCATATGATCATCAAGAAGAAGTCCCATTGATTGCAGAAGAAAGAGCTGAGGCAGAGCAAATGATAAAAGACATGGAAGAAGATAAATAATAATATTCATAACAAGCGGCTATTGAGCAAGTAGCTGCTTTTATTTTGATCGTCTATTATATCTGCTAAATTATACAGAGAGGTGAAGTGACCTATGCTAGATATTAATTTTAATGAATCATGAAATGAATTAGATAAATTGAATGAAGAGCAAATTATCAATGAAGAGTTAGTGAATCTTTTTAATGATGAAAATCGCATCTGATATGAAGAGATGACTGAATACTTCAATAGAGCGTATTTCAACGACGAGAAAAAAAGACACAGCTTATTGCCTGAAGAGATTGACGAAGAGGGCTGAGACACATTAAGAAACATGCGAGAAATAGAAGAGAGCATACTTCGTTGGAGAAAGAATCTAGACACTGGCGAATGAGAGAAAATGCCTTCTGGCGGATTAGCTAGAGTATGCTGATTTTACAACACTTACATAATTGAGATTTATTCTCCATGAAAAGATAGCGTTAGGCTATTGAATAAAGAAGATCATCTTTGATTTCATAAAGGCAAGGGCACAGACGATCCAGATCTTATAATGACAAACACTAACGCCACTGCTGACGTAAAATTCAAGAATAGCGAGCATCTGCCCGACATCATAAAAGAACCAAGAAGTCATTCTGCAAATTTCATAATAATATATAATTATTATAATGATACGCTTTATTTATATAAACTGATTAACAATAAAGATAAGTCATATAAAAAAATGTCTGCAAAAAAGATAGCTAAAATCAAAGACAGACTGATTCCTCCACATATCTACGAGCAAGAAATATATTCAGATTGAGATAAGATATTCTCACTTAAATTAGAAGAAGGAATAGACCCTACTACTAAATTTGACAAACCTTGAGACTTAGATAAGATCCCAGATCAAGATTTCATTGACGCTGGCTTAGACAAGAAAGATTACTTAGATCAAGCATGAGCTGCATGAAGAAACAAGAAACTTGGCAATGTAGAATACGTTAGCAAAGCTGCTTCTAATGAGATCGTCAGGAAGAAGGCTGAAGATGATTATAACTACGCTCTCAAGAAATTGGGCGCAGTTCGCAGATACCAAAACAAATATAGTCGAGGCAGCTATGACGCTCCAGAAGGAGTGTTTGACTTAGATAATTTCCACGTAGCGTTTGACAAGTGGTTTGAAGATCATGGCTTGATGAAGCTATTTGACAAAGAAGGCAAGCTCAAGATGAAAGGCTCATGGGGAGACATCTCTAAATTAGACAAGAACGAAGCTCCAGTCAAAGCTTTGACAGATCTATGAAGAGCTCAGTACTCAGGAGGCAAGACATTCAAATCAACATGAGACGCAGAGCAGCAAAAGAAGCAAGCTGAAGAGCAAGCAGCTAAGGTGAGAAAAGACTGAGAAGATCAAGAAAAGAAAGACGCAGAAGACTTAGAAGAAGAGATCAAGAAAGCTATATTGAATTCTGTAGACTGGATCAACTTGAAGAAAGTGTACGCTTCTAATAGCAAAGAAGCTGCTGACAAATTAGACGTTGACGTAGAAGTCTGGACAAGAGAATATCAAGAAGATCAGACTAAGATCAAAGACAGCCGCGAAGTCGAGATCTTGTTTAATAACATGATTGGCCCAGACACAGACCAATTCGAGGCTCTATGCACGCCGACTGTCAATCCTCTAAAGATATCAGATTCTGCTGACGTGATAGTGAAGCAGCTCAATTCAGCGCTGACAGATCTCGCTGACGCTTATTATTATCTAGCTGAGTTGGGCTCATCTTGGATCGCCTTCACTAGATCAAAGACTTATGAAGCGCTTGGAGATGTTTGGCGCGTGATAATGTTCTTCAACCCAGCTGACAAGAAATTCTACAAGATAGCTAAAAAGAGAGTGATATCGATGTCAAAAGACAGAAGCAACTCATGATTATACAGCCACATAAAATCTTCCTATGATGATATCCCATACCTTTTGCTGACTTATGAAATCGATGGAGAGACTAGAAACTATGACGTAGACTATGATATCTCTTGGGAGCCAGTGTACGCTTGCGTCAAAGCATCTTCAGATGGGAACGGAAATTATAAGCATTGAGAATCTGCTGAATCAGAATATGTGTTCAATTTGAAATACGGAACAGACATACTAGACAAAGCTGGAATGAGCTATTATAAACCAATGTCTGGCCCAGTAGAACATTGCGAAGTAGAAAACGCTGCTGCTCCATACAACATAGTGTTTGAGAAATCGTCAAAATATTCCTACTTCCTAGATTCAAGCGATTAATAGACAACTAGCAGGCGCAATAGCCTGCTTTTGTTTTAACGTCTTTTGACAATAGTCATAATATTGTATATTATAAAATAATTATGGAGATGAGATATGCTTATTTTAAAATTTGATATAACTTGCGGGTTCAATAATATATACTTAGTAGAAAAGAACGTAGAATTCCCGATAGCGCTTATTAGAGACCAAGAATTAGTGAATAGAATATTCAATAGATATTCAGCTTTAGCGAACGTAAGCGATCGATGATTGCTAGACAATTACAGCGACAACGCAGATCAATTATTGAAAGATTATGATATATTAGAAATGATCAAGTTCATAGTTAGAGTAGACATCGCTGGATCGTATCTGTACTCAGTCTGCTTCAATAGAACTAAGCCGATTATCCCTGGAGTCTGTGAGCTAGAGAACATCAGGCTAGAAGAGATAGATGAAGACGAGGGTCTATTTATTGACAGAGAGATTCAAGCGTGAGAGAACGCCGCTCTAGCGTTCAATTGCTTTGAAGAGGCAGAAGATCAAGAAGAAGACGATGAATTTTCTAATTGAGATGGGAAAGTGTATCAAGCATAGAGAACGCGCAGCTTTCTATTTGCTAAAAAACAAACTATTTAACTGCGCATATATAGAAAGTTATTAGCTAAATTATTTTGGTAGCGCATGGCAGCAGACTTATCCTTTCACTGTTGTTGAGCGCTGCTTTTATTTTGCTCTCATTATGCAATATTGTATAATATTATATATGAAGATCAATAATTTATTTGACATAAAAAATGAAAAACTAAATAAAAAGTTAAACGATGATAGAGTTAAGATTGACTCTGACTCAGAAATGCTTATCTTCTTAAAGCAGTTCATCACATTGACTGAGACAGATTGCACTCCATATAAACACAAAAAATCTTCTTACAATAAGAAAGCTCATTATATAAACGGAAAAAAAGTAAACGAGCAAGTGTATATTTATATCAAAAAATGATTGATGAATCAAAACGACGAAGGAGAGATTAAATAATGAGCTTAATCGTAGCAGTAAAAGACAAAGATAGATATATTTTGGGAGCAGATAAGCAAAGCTCAGCTGGCGGGAACAAAGACCATAGCGCCACAAAGATTTGGGAAGTAGGAAATTGCCCAGGCATTGTGATGGGCGGAGTCGGTTCAGCTAGAGCGACTCAAGTGATTCAATACTCAAACATCATTGATTTGAATTGCTTATCTAGAGGATGCACTACTGAGTACATCGTATGCTCTGTAGTTCCAGAGATCGTCAGCGCGTTGGAAGCGCATGGGATCTGCTGCTCACCGAATCCAGATGACAAGACAAAGATTATTCCAAACGCTTTCTTGATCGCTATTGATGATCAAGCTTGGGTGATCTGGCATGACCTTAGCGTAATTGAAGTAGAAGATTATTTCGCTATCGGCTCTGGATCAGACGTAGCTACTGGCGCATTGTACGCGACTAAAGACAAGAATCCTTTTGAGAGAATCGTAACTTGCATTGACGCAGCAGCTGAGACAACATTGTTCGTAGACGATGGAGTTGATTTAGTAGCTACTAGCATCAAAAAAGAAGACAAGAAATTGATTGCTAAGGCGCTAAATATCTCAGAAATCATGCTTGAAGAAGAGTTTCAAGAAGAGAAAGTCGATTCACAAAAAGAAACTGCGAACACTAAGGCTTCAAAAAAATCTAAGAAAAGCGCAAAAAAATAAAACGCTGTTGTATATTATATCGCAGTTGAAAAACTACACGCAAAGCAAAATCAAAAAATTAAAATGTTGATTAGCTAAATTATGTATATATGCAAAAATAAAATTGTATATATATAAAATAAGGAGACAGAGTAATGAGAGCAGTCAGTATGACATTAAAAAACTTATATAGATTATCACCAGCCACAGAACCTTGTTTTGATGATGGAAGCCACGCATTGCTCAAATTCGATTCACCGCGAAATAAAGATTAGAACAACATCTAATTGCAGTTCGTAGAGTGGGTCGAATAGATCCGCTCTTTATTTTTTTGGGGCTGTAACTCAGCTGGGAGAGTGCCTGCCTTGCAAGCAGGATGTCGAGGGTTCGATTCCCTTCAGTTCCACCATTGACAGTAAAGTCAATAAAATCCAGAGCAAGAATCTATGGCCTGGCCAAGAACGATAGACGCATAGCCTCAGCGTTAGTAGGCCGTTTGAGATATGATCAGCGAGAAGAGCAACGCAGCTGCTTCATATCTAAGACCATGATTATAGATCCTTAAGCAAGATTGCGTCATGATTGAAGAAAGTCTGTGAAGCCAGCCAACCTGATAATGTCGCAAAACTTTCTCGTTTGGACCACTAGTATACAAGTGAGTATGCATCCCTGTCACGGATGAGAAGTCGGAGCGTTACCGACGTGGTCCGCCAATAGATAGTTATACTATCTATGATTAAAATGAACTTATCATAGTCCGATCTGCTCTAGCTTGTCAAGACAAAGACGTTAAAACCTAGATCGGAGAACAATTATGTTATTAAGAGCATTAGAAAGAATCGCTAAGATGTTCGTTGAGTGTTTGATTAACTTAAATGAAATTCAGTAAGCGAGAAAACTCATAGCGGTAAAAGTCCGTCTAACAAGCTTGCCTCTCTAGTTTAACGGCTGAAAACAGTTGCCTTGTAAGCATCAAATCTCTGTTCGACCCAGGGGAGAGGCACCATTGTTTCAGAAAAATGAAACAAGCACAAAACATGAAACGCTGCGGGAGTGGCGTAACGGTAGCCGCAAGGGACTTTGATAAACGCTTCATAAGATCGCTACTAAATTAATTGTGTTAGTAAGGAGATTATTATGAAGATAAACGTAAATGAAGCAGAGTTCATTGAGACATGCCTCTCAAGCAAAACTATGGCAGAAGCTGCGAGAAGATTGAACATGCATTTTAATACTTTTAAAAAATATGCATTAAAATTTAATTGCTACGTTGCTAATGCATCACACAAAGGAGTAAAAACAGGTCCAAGACAAGATCGTATATCAACAGATGACATCTTATTGGGAAAGTATCCTGACTATCAAACATATAAATTAAAATTACGTTTACTTAGAGAAGGATATAAACAAGATAAGTGTGAATGCTGTGGCTGATCTAAAAAAAGAGAGAATGATGAATTTTCTCCATGTGAATTACATCATATTGATGGAAACAGTCACAATCATGTATTATCAAATCTAATACTTCTATGTCCAAACTGTCATAGTTTAACAGACAACTATAGGTCAAAAAACAGAGCATCAGGATCGAAAGATTCTGAATGAATGCAGGCTAATTCTTCGAATTCTATAGTGAACGAAGAGCTAAGTGAGTAGTGATACTCTAAATGTGTAGAGACTATACACCTGCAACCTAAGTCGAAAGATATGGTTAAGAAATAGTCCAGACTACAACATCTATCGATGGCCGCGAAATACATAACGTGGAGTAGTAGGAAAATCCCTCGGAGAAATCCATGCGGGTTCGAGTCCCGCCTCCCGCACCATCACGGTCTGAGAACAATATCATCTCAGAGAAAATTGAAAAGAAGTCTTGAAGTAGTTTTCAATATCCGTTAGTTAGTCAAGACAAAAATCCGGGGTGTAGGACAGCTTGGTCTACTCCGCGAAGCCTGGGCCTTCGAGATCGTCCGTTCGAATCGGACCACCCCGACCAAGAACTCATATTGTATATTTAGCGCTCCAGCGACTAGACGAAATGTTTATCGCGGGCAGAGCTGAAAAGCATGAGCAGTTTGCGGGCGTAGTTCAATGGCTAGAATTCCAGTCTTCCAAACTGGTTATACGAGTTCGATTCTCGCCGCCCGCTCCAGGAGACTTGCCCAAGCGGTTTAAGGGGACTGTTTGCTAAACAGTTAGGTCGGGGAAACCTGGCGCATTGGTTCGATCCCAATAGTCTCCGCCAGTCAGATATGTGGGAGTGAATCTGACGATTTAGATGCTTGTCTGTGAAACAAGATTAATCAGTTCGACTCTGATACTTCCACCCAAAGACGCAGGATTAGTTCAGTGGTAGAACGTAACCTTGCCAAGGTTAATATGCGGGTTCGATTCCCGTATCTTGCTCCAGGCCCGTTGGAGAAGTGGCTTAACTCACATGCCTTTCACGCATGCATTCATGGGTTCGAATCCCGTACGGGTCACCACCTATGCGCCGCTAGCTCAGTCGGTAGAGCACGTGACTTGAGTTAATAGGATAAGCAATCCGTTAGATTGTTATTTAAAGATATTGGTTCAAATCCAATTTAGCTCACCATTAATCACGGGGTCAAGAGTTCAAGTTTCTTGCGGTGCACCATATCTAATTATATTATAAAAAATATAAAATAATGTTGTATAATATTGTTAGAAATTGTTCTTTGAAAACTTATATAGCAACAGTCTTGTAAAAGTTCATAGAAACGCCTCAGTAGCATAACTGGATAATGCAACGCCCTTCTAAGGCGTAGATTGTGAGGGTTCGAATCCTTCCTGGGGCGCCAAATCTCGAAAAATAGATTGTATATTATATTAGTTGGGAGTTTAGCTCAGCTGGGAGAGCGCCACCCTTACAAGATGGATGTCGGCGGTTCAAACCCGTCAACTCCCACCAACTGCCATGAAAGTAGGCACCTGCATTATATACGCGTTAAAAGTGCAAGGCCTGAAATCTAAAATCTATGAGGCCAGCAGCAACCTCTGCGGTCAAATCCTGCCCGCGAAATCTATCACTGAATATATGATTTCAAACGTTCTGCGCAAGACGATGGATTTTTGGAGAGATGGCTGAGCGGTCGAAAGCGGCGGTCTTGAAAACCGTTAGGGGTGTACGCCCCTCCAGGGTTCGAATCCCTGTCTCTCCGCCATAAATATCCTTACGTGATAGCTATCTTGAGGTGTAGCCAAGCGGTAAAGCACGAGACTTAAAATATGCATACGCTAAATTAAATGTATAATATATAAGGGCATTTAATTAT
>NFZD01001057.1_pt1 | contig 10917 bp, 12 predicted proteins | sample 1095381 | NCBI WGS metagenome assembly NFZD01 (sample SAMN03609891, study PRJNA323583) | gut metagenome | isolation source: feces | host: Rattus norvegicus | place: Denmark: Riget | collected 2013 | reverse complement strand
AAAAAATTGTACTGTAACATTAGCGCACAGTAAGACCAAAGAAAAATCTTTTAAAAATGATTTTGATTTAGTTATTTCGGCTGTTGGAAAACCTAAAGTTTTTTGTAGTTTTGTTAATTCTGATAAAACAAAGCCGATTTTAATTGATGTTGGAGTTAATAGAGATGAAAATAATAAATTATGTGGCGATTTTAATTTAGAAAAGAGTGAGTATTTATATGCTACTCCCGTCCCAGGAGGAATTGGTCCGATGACTGTGGCAATGTTAATGAACAATATTTTAAAAGCTATAAAATTACAAAATAAAAAATAGTAATCTTTTTATTATACATAACATAAAATAAGGAGGTTATAATTAATGAAAGTTATTAAAAAAGATAATACATTACAAAATTGGGATGAAAATAAAATTAAAAATGCATGCAAAAAAGCCGCAGAAAGAGTGATGATTAATCTTGATAAAGAGGATTATACCAAAATCATTAAAGCTGTTGAAAACGTATTCAATAATCAAGAAGAAATAGAAGTTAATAAAATACATGAAGCAGTTGAAAAAATATTATGTGAACTTTATCCAGAAGTAGGGCAAAGTTATCGTCAATATCGCAATTACAAGATTGACTTTGTAAATATGTTAGATGAAGTATATAAAAAGGCTCAAACTATTTACTATATCGGTGATAAAAGTAATGCAAATACTAATTCTGCTATGGTATCTACTAGAAGAAGTTTAACTGTAGGAGAATTAAATAAAGAATTATATAAAAAATTTTTCTTAACAAAAGAAGAGTTGCAGGCGGCAAACGATGGATATATTTATATTCATGATATGAAAGATAGAAGAGATACTATTAACTGTTGTTTATTTGATATGGAAACTGTTTTAAAAAATGGATTTTATATGGGAGATATGTATTATAACGAACCTAAGAGTCTAGATACGGCTTTTGATGTTATAAGCGATGTAATTTTAGCAACTGCCGCGCAACAATATGGTGGTTTTACCGTAACAGAAATTGATAAAATTTTATCTCCATATGCAGAAAAATCTTATCAAAAATATTTAAAAGAATATGAAGAAATTTATCACGAAACTGATTCATCTGGCTATATTGATACAGAAATAGAATCAAAAGCTGATAAATATGCTATAAAAAAAGTAAAAAGAGAAATGGAACAAGGTTGGCAAGGATTAGAATATAAATTAAATACAGTAGCTTCTTCTCGAGGAGATTATCCTTTTGTTACTGTTACTTTTGGTTTAGCAACAGATAGATTCGGCAAAATAGCTTCTATTACAGCCTTAGAAGTACACGCAAAAGGTCAAGGAAAAGAGGGGCATAAACGACACGTGTTATTCCCAAAATATGTTTTCTTGTATGACGAAAATTTACATGGAGAAGGCAAGATAAATGAAGATGTTTTTGAAGCCGGTATTGAATGTTCTAGTAAAACTATGTATCCAGATTGGTTAAGTTTAACTGGTAAAGGGTATGTGCCAGAAATGTATAAAAAATATGGTAGAGTTGTCTCTCCGATGGGTAAGTGAAAATGTAGCCCATCTAAAACCTATTGAACCATGCTTAATGGGTGTGGCTAATATAGCTGCTAACGGTTAGGAGACTTTAAGTCTTGAGACCGTGCCAAATTTAATCTTTATTGTCTTTTAAACGAAATTCTGCTAGATATTTAGGAAATAAAACAAAAAAATAGTGGAATAAATCGTTGTTTAAAATGTAAGCAAAAAATTGCTTATGGTTATATTTGTAAATATGATAAAGATTAAAAAGGTGTATCGACTAGCCGTGATGAATGTAGCGGCGGCGCAAGCCTTAATGTAGGAGCAGAGATAAGCACTGCTTCGAAGCGGTAGGCTATCGAAAGATAGAACATATAGTCAGTATGTATGGTGACATACAGTAAACATGTGCAGAGCATTTTTAAGTCCTTGGTATGAAAGAGGTGGAATGACTCCAGAAGATGAAAATGACAAACCAATATTTGTTGGTAGATGGAATGGTGGGGTCGTATCTTTGAATTTACCTATGATTTTAGCAAAAGCTAATCAAGAAAATAAAAATTTTTATGAAGTATTAGATTATTATTTAGAATTAATTAGAAAATTACATAAAAGAACATATGAATATATTGGAGAATTTAAAGCCAGTAATAATCCGTTAGCTTATTGTGAAGGTGGATTTTTAGGTGGTAATTTAAAACCAAATGATAAGATAAAACCTATATTAAAAACAATGACAATGAGTTTCGGTATTACAGCCTTAAATGAATTACAAGAATTATATAATGGAAAGTCAATTGTTGAAGATGGAGAATTCACATTAGAAGTAATGAAATATATTAATGAATATATTAATAAAATTAAATACGAAGACAATATTCTCTATGCTATTTATGGGACTCCAGCAGAATCATTATGCGGACTACAAATTGAACAATTTAGAAAAAAATATGGAATTATAGATAAAGTTTCAGATAGAGAATATGTATCAAATTCTTTCCATTGTCACGTTACTGAAGATATATCTCCAATAGAAAAGCAAGATTATGAAGAAAGATTTTGGAATTATTTTAACGGAGGCAAGATACAATATTGTAGATATGCTATAGGTTATAATAAACAAGCTATTAGAACATTAATTAGAAGAGCAATGGATAAAGGATTCTATGAAGGTGTTAATTTAGAATTATCTTATTGCGATGATTGCGGACATCAGGAGATTAGTATGGGGGATACTTGCCCTAATTGTGGAAGCCATAATATAACAGAAATAAATAGAATGAACGGTTATTTAGGATATAGTCGTATTAAAGGAGATACTAAATATAATAAGGCTAAAATGGCAGAAATCAGAGAAAGGAAAAGTATGTAAACTTTTCCTTTTAATTATTTAAAAAATATGATATAATTATTTTATAAAGAGGAGAGAAAAAATGAATAAAGAAGATTATTTTATAAAAGTAAGCGATTTATACAATGAAATGATAGTTTTAGATAAAGATGAGAAATATGTAAAATTAAAATGTCCACATTGCGGTAAGGAAAGAATAATAAAAAATGACCATTTAGAGAGAAGGAAAAATTCTTTATGCAAAATTTGTTCTCGTAAAAATATTACATTATTTTATATTGATAATCAAAAAGATTGCGCCTATTTCTATGTAAAAAATAAGGATAATTATATAAAAGTATTAATAGATTATGAAGATGCTGATAAGTTATTTGGGAAGAGTTTTGGTATATCTGAAGAAGAAAAATATATCGTAATTTTAGAAACAGCAGGAAGAAGAATAAAATTAACAGATTTTATAATGGCGCACAATTTTTCAGATAATAAAAGTGTTGTAGACCATATAAATCATGATATTTATGATAATCGAAGACAAAATCTTAGAATTATAAATCAAACACTAAATAAAGTTAATAAAAGACCGCAAAAGAATAATGGAACCGGTTTCAGAGGAATAAACTGGGATGAAGACAAAAAAAGATGGAAAGTGCAAATCAGAAAAAACAAACAATTTGTCTATAATAAACATTTTAAAGATTTTAAAGAAGCTTATTACTATTGGCATAAAAATTATATTTTAACACATGGAGAAGAATGTTTGTACTCTATTTTTAACGATAAAGGCATTATAAATAAATATGCCCAAATAAATTATTTTGAAATATTAAATGGAGATGGAATTGGAAACACGCTATTTCTTCAGGGATGCTTGAATGGTTGTAAAGGTTGCTATAATCAAAGTACGTGGGATTTTAATGGTGGAGAAAATTTTACAGAAGAGATTTATAAAAAATTAATGAACACTTATTTTAATATGCCAGAATTAGATAGGTTAACACTATGCGGGGGAGAACCTTTACAAAATTTAACTATAAGTAATTATGTGGCGGCAGAATTTAAAAGATTATTTCCAAATAAAAAATTATGGATATATACAGGATTGAAATATGAAGATATTAAAAATGATTTAAAATATAAAGCAATATTAGAATTATGTGACATTCTTGTGGATGGACGCTTTGAATTAGATAAAAGAGATTTAACTCTTAAATGGCGCGGAAGCTCAAATCAGCGTGTAATCGATGTTCAAGAAACTTTAAAAAAAGAAAAAGTTGTTCTATATTGCGATTAATTTGAATTTTTTAAAAAAATATGGTATAATATTAATATGATAAGGGAAATAGATGAAACTATATTAACGGAAGAAGAGATAAAAGAATTCCAAAAAGATAAAGATTCTTTTATAGAAAAAAGAGAAAAAGAATTGAAAAATTTTATAGGAGAAGAATGGAAACCAATAGATGGTTATGGTGGACTTTATTGGTTAAGTAATTATGGAAGGGTGAAATCTTCAGAAAAAGTTGTACGAAATAGGGTTTATCCTGAAAAAATAATGTCTTATACTCAACATAAAAAATATAAACAAACTTTAGTAAAAATAAGTAAAAATGGAAACCAAAAGACATTTATTGTAGAAAATCTATTGGATGAATATTTTCCTACTCGAGAAACTTTTATAAAGAAAAAAATAAAAGAAGAAGAAAAAAAGAAAAGAGATGTTTCTCCTAGAAAACAGAAAAGTGCAAGATTTCATGTAGTTAATAATTTAACAAAAGAAGAATTTTATGCGACTAGAAAAGAGGAAGTAGAAGAAAGACTTGGCTTACCTGAGAATATAATCAATAGAATAATAGAAAATCAATATCGAGATGTTAGAGGATATAAAATCTATTTAACAGAGAAAGGAGCTTTGGAATATTGTGGAAAAAGAAAACCTAGAAAAAAACAAAAACATTAGTTTAACTGCATATGATATTACAAAAAATGTTATTAATAATATTGATTCTTTAGATATTAATAATGAAAAAACCGAAGAAGATTTATTTAAAAAATTATACGGGGTTATTATTCAAGCAAATAATAGTAATTATTTTGTAATGAGTGCGCCTTATTTAAAATATATTACTTTCTTTGTTAATACTTCTAATAAAAATAAACGAGATTTTACACAAGAAATTGTAAACTTTATTAAAGAAGAAATTAACAATAATACATTAGGAGCATTAAAAGATTATGGATATAGAAAAGAAACAAACGCTTTAGAATTATGGTTGGGTAATGAATGTTATATGATTTTCAATTATGAAAAAGGAGTTGTTGAAATATAATGGAAAAGATTATTTTAAATTTTACAGATTTTACTTTACTTGGAGAATTTGTAATTCTTAAAGAAAATGTAGTAATTGAACGTGGAAGTTTTGAACGAAATAAAGTTTTAGATTTATTAAAATATTCAAAAATACAAAATGTACAGATTATTGGAAATTGTCCGCCAAGAGTTAGAGAAGAAATTGTTAAAAATAATTATATTTTAGTGTAATAGGAGGAAAAAGATTATGGAAAAAATTTTAACAAAAACAATTGAGTATGTAGCTACTTCTGAATCAGAAGCAGAAGAACTTGTAGCTAAAGCAAAAGAAAAAGCACAAGTTGAAAATTCTAGTATTAAATATAAAAAAGAAACAAAAAATAAGATGGAGCATTGGATTGTTTCAATTAAATTGCGTTATGACTATCCTGATGCTTATGTATCTTACAACGCTGAATAAGAAAGGGGTTATTATAAATTATGAGAAAATTTGAAGTGGTGTCTGAATACAAAGATAAAAATATTAATCTCCCTAAGAGGAGTACAAATTATTCTGCTGGATATGATATTGAAGCCGCAGAAGATATTACAATTCCATCTTTTTTAAACATGAGCGGAGGTAGCTCATCGCCATTATCTCTAGAGGAAGCGATGGAATTGAATAAAACAAATAATATGAAAGCTACTTTAGTTCCTACTGGTTTAAAAGTTTATTGTGAAACTTCTGAATATGTTTCCTTAGTAATGCGCTCAAGTATTGCTTCAAAATGTAGATTAATTATGCCTAATGCGCCAGCTACAATTGACGCGGATTATGTAGATAATTTTGATAATGAAGGACATATTTATATTCCAATTATCAATTTAAATCCATATCCAGTAACGATTAAAAAAGGAGAAAGAATCGCCCAAGCAATTTTTAATACCTTTACAATTACAGATGATGATGAAAATTATGATAAAGATATGAGAAATAGCGGTTTTGGTTCTACAGGAAAATAATGTCTATTATAGCTTTTGATCAATCTACAACAACAGTTGGATATGCTATTTTTGAAGAAAATGAATTGATTCAATATGGAAGTTTTACTCCAAAACAAAAAAAGAAGGTTGACGATAGAATTTATGATATTTCCAATTTTTTAAAAAAAGTTATTTCAACTGTTCCAAATATAGAAATTATCTTATTAGAAGATATACAATTACAAAATTCTATAAATGGAAGTCAAAAATATTTTTCTAATCAAGGAAATAATATAATAACTTTTAAAGCTTTAGCTAAATTACAAGGAGTTTTAATAAATGTTTGTTTAGATGAAGGTGTAGAATATAGTGTAATCTCGCCTAGTCATTGGAAAAGTATGGTTAAAATAAAATCAAAATACAGAAGAGATCAAAAAAAAGAAGCTATGGAATTTGTTGATAGCTTCTTTGGAGAAAATGCAACAGAAGATGAGGCAGACGCGATTTGTATCGGTTATAGCTATATAAAAGAAAAAGAAGGTTTTTAAACCTTCTTTTTTATGCCGCAGGTGATTCTAAAGCCGCAACTCTTCCTTCTAATTCATCTGCTTTTGTTTTGGCTGCATTAGCAGTTTGTTCAACAGTATTTACTTTTTCTGTTAAACTAGTAACGCTTCCGTTTGCTTGAGTAGCAGTTTGATTAGCAGTGTCCGCAGTCGATTTAGCAGTATTAGCTGTTTGAGTCGCAGTTTCTGCAGAACTTTTAGCTGCATTAGCTGTTCCCTCTACTGTTGCCAATTTACTTTCCAATTCTCTTAATTTAGCCCTTACCTGTTCTAAATCTTGACCAGCATCCTGTTCTAAATTCTCAATTTGTTCAGCTCTTTTAGCTAATTCTGCTGTATAAGCATTTTTTCCATCCCCTATTGTGTTAATATTGTAAGTATTCATTTTTTATTTCCTCCTTCTAATTTTTCTAAAATTTTTTTATTTAAATCTATAATTTGATTATTTTGATTTATTATAGTTTGAAAAAATCTATTATCTTGTTTATCTAATTCTTGCATTATATCATCATTACTACTTTGTTTTTGAAGTTCTTCATTATTTTGTAATTGAAGTACAAATGATAGGATTGTTAAAATATCTAAAAATCAAATTCTTTCTTTTGATAAGGTTTCAAGGATTTTATCCAACTTTTCTTCTATTCTTTTTTGCATATCTAATTGTTCTTCATTTTTTTCAGTATTTTTTAATCCCATCTCTGTATTAAAAATATATCGTCCATAAAAAACCCCCTTTTTTTTAGATTTTTAAATTAATACTGCGGCTTCACTATATTCTTTCCAAACGGTTTCTGTACCAATAGCACCAGGTTCCCATACATTATCATTAACAAGAGATTCCCATTTCTTTTCGTTGTGTATGCACTTGCTACCAGTCTGCCAAGGAATTGGTCTTTGAATACCGTCCCACGCGCTCCATTCTGGAAATTCTTTAGATTCAGGTCCTGGTTCAGGTTCTGGAACAATTGTTCCTTCTTCTTCTAATTTATCAATAATTGATTGAATTTGTTTGCCTTGATCCGCAACTGTTGTTTCTAAAGTTGCGACGTGTTCAGTTAAATATTTAATCTGAGCAGAGTATTCTGCAGAACTATTATCAGGATTGGCTTTTTCATTAGCCAATCTGATTAGTTCGTCTTTCTGTTCTTCCGTAATTTCATTTTTAATCCAAATAGTATTTATTTTTTTAATAATATCTTGTAAATTATAAGGTTCATATGTAATAATATTCTTAATTATTTCATACATGAGTATTAACCTCCTATCAATTGTTTTTCTAACGCAGCGATGCGTTTTTCTAATGCTTCTATATCAAGTGAATTATCGTTATTGCCCAATAATTCCCATTCCATATCCGTTGGCACTGTGTTGTCTGTCCATACGTTTGTATGCGGATTGTAGCTTGGGATTGTTGGAACTTTGAGTGTTTCGGTTGTTGGTTGGTCTTCATATATTTCAACCATAAGACTTGAATATTTTTGCTTGAATTCTTCGATTGTTAAGTCTTCTGTGATTCTTATTTGAATGAATCCATCACTTAATTCGCTTGTAGATATATAATCGCCTTCTATATTAAACGAGCTTACATTTTTTTGTTTGAAATGTGTACATAAGACTTTTGCGTATTTAGTTCCAATTTTACCTTTCACATAAAAGCGACTTCCTGTTGTTGACGGATTAATATTTGTCTTATTAAAGTCATTAACTGTATAGTGGAAAGATTTTTTTTCAATACATCCATTTTGATATATATCACCTTCTGCAAGTGTTAGAGAAGTTTCGACTGTTGCTCCGTCGTGTTTAATATATTCGGTTACTTCATTACCTTTTTCAACCATAGGCTTAAACAACAAGTTATTGCACACAGTCCCTTTTCTTATCAATATAGCAAATTGAACAAAATCGAATGCGACGCCTAAAGAATCTATTTGATATCCTCTACCTACTTCATATCTTTCGTTAATCCATGTGCCATCTGATTTATAATAACTAGTTATGAGGTTATATGTATCGCTATTTCCACCATCTGGGCATCCGCTAACCATACAATTTTTTAGTTTAAGAAAATTAAAATTACTATACAATGTTTGTTGTTCAGCAGTTCCATTGACTAAAATTGTACCATCGCTTTGTGGCGTAAAGGTAACTCCGTTCACAGTTTTTGTGCCATTACTAATATCTATAATATTTTTATTAGTGCTACTAATATTATTGATAATAGTATTTTTAATTTCCATTGGATATTCTGGATTAGGTGCTGGTTTGCCACCTGTGAATGGTTCCCATGTGCCGTCTCCGTCTTGGTAAAGCATTGGCTTTATTGTTGTAGCTACAATATTATTTCCAGAACTACCGTTAAACCCCATAACTAGAACTTTTCCTCTTTGTAGCATATCTTGTGTTAGTTCCACGCTTTTACTCGTTACTTCACGCAAATCTAAATTGAATACATTTTTGGTTCTATTTTCATCCTCCCAAAGTTGAACGTATAATCTTGGATTTGTAATACTATCAACTTTAAGAGTTAAAGTTCCAACTTTAAAAATATCTGATTCGTTTATATCTGTTATTACATATTCTGTTTTTAATTGCTCCGATAAAACACCGCTACCGCTTATGGTAAACGAACCATCACCATTATTTGTAAGTGTTGCTCCACCTGCTGATTTAGAGGCTATTTTTGAAGCGTCAAATAGTTGGTATCCGTTTGTGGTTTGTTGCGTTGTTTTTCCGACTACTTTATGAAGCTTGATACCTTTGTTTGAAGCCATACCGCTATACGTTTCGCCTTGCGCATATAAGCCGTCATATTGAACTTGATCTAATCGTTCTTTATTTTCAATAGCTAGTCCAGAAGTAGTATTAGCTCTCCAAATTGTTTTTGCTGGTTCTATAACAGAGTCTGTCAAAATGTTTGTAAATGGATAATAACTAGGAATAGTGGGCACTTTTAATTCTTCGGTTGTTGGTGCTTCTAATTCGTATTCGACCGTAATAGGGTGAGATTGTAGCCACGTTTTAAAAACATTTGCATCACCGCTAGATATAGTGTTTTTATCAATAAATACATGAATATTTTTAGATCCACCAACTTGAATAGAATTTTCGTTTGTTGCACTGCTGTAAGTCTTTGGTGTAAATCTGTCACATACCAATGTTTGATGCATTTTTAAATCCGATACACCTATCTTAAACGAATATACGTTTGTATTTTCTCTTGAAAATGCCCAATTTTCATCACTCGAACCATCAAACGTAATCTGTTTTCTTTGTCTTGTAACTTGTCCGTTTTCGTAGGTATCACCTTCGGCAAGTTTTAATAATGTTTGAACGGTGTTTGTTTTTGTTGATAAATCTACTTCTTGACTCCCATTGGAATATATTTCTGTGATTTCTACATTTTTAATTTCCATAGGATAGTCTGGGTTCGGCGCTGGTTTGCCACCTGTGAATAGCTCCCACGTTCCGTCTCCGTCTTGGTAAATCATTGGCTTAATAGTTGCTGGCTTAATCGTTGTATCAGATTCAATAAAAAATGAAAGATAAATATAGCTTGTAGAATCGTCAAGCATTGCTTGAGTTACTTCAACATCGAATTTACTTTTGGCGTTATTTGTTATAAGAATGTAATTTTGTTCACCACTTGAGTTGATATATTTTAAACAAAAATACATTCTAGGATTTGAAGCCCCTCCAAAATCAATCGTTAGTTTTCCAACTTTAAGTAGCTTAATTGTTTCAGCGTGCGAATAAGTATATGTTACTAAAAGTTGCGCAGTTGTTTGCCCACTTCCACTTATTGTAAACGACCCATCTTCATTATTTGTAACAGTTGCTCCTCCTGCACTTGTTGTTGATAACTTGCTTGCATCAAATAACTGATATCCGTTTGTGGTTTGTTGGACAGTTTTACCCACCATTTTATGTAATTCAACACCATAATCAGATGCTGAACCTGAATATGTGCTCCCCTCTTGCTCTAAAAAACCCCCTATATCTGCATTTTTCCTAGATAGATCATATTCTATTCTAGCTTTTTCAGCTTCAATACGAGTATTTTCATTTTCTATCCTTGAATTTTCATTAGAAATACGTTCCTCTTCTGAACTTATTCTTTCTTCTTCGTTGCTCTGTCTTGAATTTTCATTACTAATACGTTCTTCTTCTTTTAAAGTTCTTTCATTTTCATTTGAAGTTCGAGTATTTTCAT